>Ga0187843_10000522_pt1 | contig 27135 bp, 26 predicted proteins | sample SpaLakP09_SKY_43_FD_134516 | JGI IMG/M metagenome (GOLD analysis project Ga0187843, IMG submission 134516) | Oligotrophic lake water microbial communities from Sparkling Lake, Wisconsin, USA - SP09_SKY_43 | ecosystem: Environmental > Aquatic > Freshwater > Lake | place: USA: Sparkling Lake... | reverse complement strand
GTGCGGCCTCGCGCACCTTCTGTTCGATCTCGGCCTTGGGCAGCTTGGCCAGGGTCAGGCCGAAGCTCATGTTTTCATACACCGTCATGTGCGGGAACAGCGCATAGCTCTGGAACACCATCGCTACCGAACGCTGCGCCGAAGGCACGTCATTGACGCGCTTGCCGCCGATGTAAAGGTCGCCGCTGGTGAGATCCTCCAGCCCCGCGATGCTGCGCAGGAGCGTGGACTTGCCGCAGCCGGACGGACCCAGGAAGACACAGAATTCATGTTCGCCAATGTCGAGGTCGACATTGCGGATTACCGGCGGTGCGTCGCCGTAGGCTTTTTGTGCTGCACGCAAGCTGATGCTGGCCATCACGATTTCCTAACAGAAATGGATTGCAGGGCAGGGCGCCACGAGGCAGGCGGGGCGTCAGGTTAAGCGCTTAATCAAGTGACCCAAAAAAAAGATCGCCTGAGTTTCCTGTGTGCAATCGGGGGTTGTCTCCACGTCGTTGTTCTGAGCGTGTTGCCGTCTTGGGTTGGCAAATATTTTGGTCGATCATACCCATCTTGGATGGCCTCTGCAACAACAATCCTGTAACGGGAAACTGCCAGCGTTTTGTCAGCAAGCGCGGCCGTGATGGCCCGCGAAAGGCGTAAATCATTTCTCAATTTTGCTTGCGTATCGCACCCATTGCGGCCAATGCCGGTGGTCCGTGCGCGTTGACAAGCCTGGCATAAGCGGTTTGAATGCGAGGGCTTCCAACTCCATGCACCCATGACCACCTTATCCGAAGTCGCCCGTCTGGCCGGTGTCACCTCGGCCACTGTGTCCAACGTCTTGCGCCAGCGCGGCAAGGTCGGCGAGCAGACGCGCCAGCGCGTGCTGGAGGCAGTCGCCCAGCTCGGCTATCGCCCGCACCTGACTGCGCGCGCGCTCGCTGAAGGGCGTGCGCCGACGCTGGCGCTGGTGGTCTCCAGCATCGCCAACCCGTTCTATCCGGAGTTCGCGCTGGCGGCCGAGCGTGCGGCGCGCGAGCGGGGCCGCTTCCTGATCGTCTGCAACACCAACGACGATCCCGATACCGGCCGCGCCTATCTGGACCAGATTGCCGGCACGCTCTCCGATGGAGTGCTCATCATGAACGCCAACCTTCCCATGGATGAGTTGAAGAAGACCGAGCAGCGCGGCGCCCCGGTGGTGCTGTGCATGTGGGAGAAACCGGATGCCCCGCCCGAGCTGCCCTGCATCGCAGTGGATTTCTATGCGGCCGGGGCGACGGCCGCGCAGCACCTGCTGGGACTGGGCCATCGCCACATCGGCGCGCTGGTGGGCAGCAAGAAGAGCGGCATCCACGCCGAACGCTACCGCGGCTTCGTCGAGGCCTGCGCCGCGGCTGGCATCAAGCACACCTTGCAGAGTGCGCGCTACATCGGTGATACGGTTGAGGCGGGCTATCAGGCCACCATGACGCTGCTGCGCGAAGAGCCGGCACTGACGGCCATCTTCGCCAGCAATGACCTGCCCGCACTGGGTGCGATGAATGCCATCGCCGATCTCGGGTTGAACGTACCGCGCGACATCTCGGTCATCGGCATCACCGACATCCAGTGGGCGCGGGTCTCGCGTCCGGCCCTGACCACCGTGGCCGTGCCCACGGAAGAGGCGGCGCGCATGTCCATCGACCTGTTGCTGGCCTTGATCGAGGGCCGCAGTCCTTCACCCGTGATGCGGGTGACCGCGACACCGCAACTGGTGCAGCGCGCTTCCACGGCGGCACCGCGCAAGCGCAAGGCATGAGCGCAATTCAGCGCTGCATGCTCTCCAGGTAAGCACAGAACATGTCGGCCATGGCCTCGCCGTAGGCGCGTATTTCCTTGGCCGATGGCGTATCGCGCGAGAGATGCTCGCCCGCCGTGGTGAGCGTGGTCATCATCATCTGCCCTGCGCGTTTGCGCCGTGGTGCGGACACCCCGGGCAGGGCTTCGCGCATGAAGTGCGCGATGATGCCGTCCCAGTCATGGCGCAATTCTTCAGCTTCGCGCGCATCGCGGTAGAGCGGCGCGGCATCGGCCAGCGCCATCCGTACCCGGGCCTCTTCGAATTCGCTGCGCAAAAAGGCATGCACCAGTTCGCGCAGGCGGCGTGCCGGTGCCTTGTTCGTATCCTGCAGCAGCTGGCGCACCATCTCCGTGGTCTGCTGCCATTCGTCGGCTTGCAGGCGGAACAGGATGGCCGCCTTGTTGGGGAAATACTGGTACACCGATCCCACGCTCACGCCCGCCCGTTCGGCCACGCGCGCGGTGGTAAAGCGCGTCGCACCCTCGCGCAGCAAAACCTGAACAGCTGCCTGCAAGATGGCCGATACCAGCTCGGTGGAGCGGGCTTGCTGGGGTGTCTTGCGCAGGGAAATCTCGGGCCGGCGGGGCTTGTTCATGGCAAGGACAGGGGAGAGAAAAAGACCTCAATGGAATGCGACTAGGAAACCTGACGAATCCGTCGCATACTGCATCGCATCGAATATGACGGATTCGTCGCATTCTACTGCGCGTCATCCCATGCTTCAACGGCAGCCATGCGCAGCACTCCTGCAAGCAACCATCAACCCTTATCTTCGAGGTATATCCATGAATGGACAACAGGCTGGCAAGCCTCATTCCAGCACGTCAGTCTTCCTGGCACTGGCGCCGCTGACGCTGGCGGTCTTCATCGCCTTTCTCACCATCGGCCTGCAGTTGCCGGTGCTACCCCTGCATTTGAAAGAAGCGCTGGGCATGAACGCCACCGTGATCGGTGTGGTGGTCGGTGCACAGTTCGCTGCGGCCCTGCTCTCGCGTGCCTGGGCCGGCAATGTGGCTGACCTGCGCGGTGCCAAGCGGGCCGTCGTGGGCGGCTTCGTGGCGGCGGCGCTGTCGGGGCTGGTTTATCTGGCCTCCCTGCTGTGGCTGGGCCAGCCTGCGCTCTCGGTGGCCGTGCTGTTGGCCGGACGCGTGCTGCTGGCGCTGGGCGAGAGCCTGGTCATCACCGGCACCATGGGCTGGGGGATTGCCTTGGTCGGACCGCAGCACGGCGGCAAGGTCATGGCCTGGCTCGGTATTGCCATCTATGCGGCCATGGCCGGCGGTGCACCGCTGGGTGTGGCGGTCAGCAAGGCCTGGGGATTTGCGGGAATTGCCGGCGTGAGCGTGCTCTTGCCGGTAGTGGCGCTGCTGGCCGTCAGTCCCCTGCGTGGCGTAGCGCCCGGTGCCAGCCGTCGCACGCCGTTTTACCAGGTACTCGGTGCGGTATGGCAGCCTGGACTGGGACTGGCCTTCTCCAGCGTCGGTTTCGGTGTCATCACGGCATTCATTGCCTTGCTGTTTGCGGCACGGTCGTGGGGGGATTCCTCGCTGGCCTTCACCAGCTTCGGTGTGGCGTTCATTGTGGCGCGACTGTTCTTTGCCCATCTGCCGGACCAGGTCGGTGGCGCAAAAGTGGCGCTGGTGTGTGTGGTCATCGAGGTGTGCGGGCAGCTGCTGATCTGGCAGGCCGATAGCGCCTGGATGGCCTATGCGGGTGCGGCACTGACCGGTTTTGGCTATTCGCTGGTGTTCCCCGGATTCGGCGTGGAAGCGATGCGCCGCGCCCCACCGCAGACGCGCGGCCTGGCCATGGGGGCGTATGTGGCTTTCCTGGATCTGTCGCTGGGCATCACCAGCCCGCTGGCCGGTGCGCTGGCCAGCCATGCGGGTGTGCAGGATGTGTATCTGGCGGGGGCGGTGGTGGTGGGCTTGGCGATGCTGGTGGCACTCCACTTGCTGCGTCCAGTGACAATACGCAATTGAGCAAAACTATTTGCTTTCCAAAAGAGAGCAGGCGCGTAATGAATCCAAAAAACTAGAAAATCGACTAAATGATTTTGGCAGGCTGTTCGGTAGCATGCAGAGCTTTCCCGGCTCTGCGTTCACACCATGACAGCCTCACCCGACATGACCCCTGCGCCCCTGGCCGCGATGCTCAAGCTGCTGACGCACGAGCGGCGCCTGCTCAGGCTGCACTGGTCACCCTCTGCATCTGCTGCGATAGGCAAGCTCGTCGCGCTGCAGGTCAGCGGCAGCGAAACCGTGTGCGGCCCCGTGCGCTATCGGCTGCAATGTGCCAGCAGCACGCCGGATGTCGGTATGCACGATCTTCAAGGGATGCCGGTCGGGTTTTCCGTCAAGGATGTCGACGGAAGTCCAGCCTTGGTGTGCGGTCTCGCCGCTCCCGTACGGCAGCTGCATTCCGAAGCGGGTGCCGTACTCTTCGAGATCGAGCTCTGCGATGCCCTGCATCTGCTGGAGCAGCGCAAGACCTGGCGCGTCTTCTGTGATCGCTCGGTCGTGGAGATCAGCGACCAGATACTGTCGGAGCACCGCCACGACAACAACATCCTCGCGGCCGCCTTGCGCTGGCATACGCGGGGCCTGCACAAGACCTACCCGCAGCGCGCCTTCATCATGCAGGCCGGTGAGAGCGATGCCGCTTTCCTGCAGCGCATCTGGCGCCAGGAAGGGATCGCATGGCACTTCCGCTTCACGCTCGAGGGCGAGGAGCCGGTCCATCATCTGCATCTGGCTGACCATCCGACAGCCTACCCCGATCAAACCGCCGTTGCCTTGCGCTACCACCGTGCGGACGCCCTGGAACGCACGGATACCGTCAATCAATGGGAAGCGTGGTGTGAGCCACTGCCTGGCGAAGTCACGCTGAGCGCCTTCGATTACAAATCCAACCGCTGCATGGAAGTGCAGGAAGGCGCGCTCAGGGAGCAAGGTCAGGCAGGTCTTTCCCTGGCGCGCAGCCTGGGCGAGTACGAATATGGCCCGCCCTTCCTGGCGGCCGGACGTGCACACCAGCAGCAGATGGCCCGCACCAGGATGCAAGCCCATGAGCTGGCGGCGCGTGGCTATCGCGCCCGCAGCGTGGTGCGCTCCTTGCGGGCCGGAACCCAGTTCGCGCTGAGCGGGCAGCCCCATATCGATACCTTGCCTGAACACGCGCGCCGCTTCACCGTCACGCAACTGCGGCTCTATGCGCGCAATGCCCTGGTGCTGGACGCTCCCTGGATGGCCGCCTTGATGGAGGACTGGTTGCCGGCGCGCGCCGCCTTGGGTGACCAGGCTGCGGTGGACGTACCCGTCTACTGCAATGCATTTGAGTGCGTTGCGCGCGATACCGTCATCGTGCCGTCGTATGACCCGGACCAGGTGCCCAAGCTGGGCATGATGAGTGCCGTCGTGGTCGGCGATGGTGACAAGGACGTCGATGTCGACGAGATGGGACGCATCGCCGTCCGGTTTCTCTTTGCCCGGCCGCATGAACACCCCGGTCAGCGCGGTGCCAGCGGCTCCACTGCTGACTCGGCCCGCATCCGTGTCTTGCAGCCCTGGGCCGATGCCGGCTTTGGTACCGCCTTCTGGCCCAGGGTCGGCAGCGAGATCCTGATCGCCTTCCTGCAGAATCATCCGGACAAGCCGGTGGCCTTGGGCGGCCTCTACGATGGCACGCATTGCCCGCCGCAGTTTTCGCACCAGGGCAAGCTGCCGGAGAACAGCGCGCTCTCCGGGATCCGCAGCAAGGAATTCAAGGCGGACCGGCACAGCCACCTGCGCTTCGACGATAGCGCAGGCCAGATCAGTGCCCAGCTCTTGTCGGACCATGCTGCCACCCAACTCAACCAGGGCTGGCTGGGCTCCCCACGCAACGAAGGAAATTCGGCACCACGCGGCGAAGGATTTGAGCTGGCCACCGATGCCGCAGGTTGCCTGCGCACGGCCCATGGCCTGCTCATCACTGCCTTTGCCCGCCTCAACGCCAGCGGCCACCAGCTTGCCCGGGAAGAAACGCTCGCACTGATGCAGCAATGCGTGCAGCTCTTCACCGGCATTGGCGATTATGCCGCCCGGCACCAGGCCATGGCCGCCGATCATGCTGCCCATGAGCGCCTGTATCGCCAGTTGCAGCATTGGGAGCATGGCTCCAATACCGCACCCTCCGCAGGAGACGGCGGTACGCCGGTGGTCGCCATCACGGCACCGGCCGGCCTGCATTTCAGTACCCCCGAGACCGCCGTCACGCATGCCGGCGAGAACTGCGACACCGTGGCACTGCGCCACATCCAGCTGGCCAGCGGCGAACACCTGACGGCCAATGCAGGCAAGGGCATGTCGCTGTTTGCCCAGTCGGAAGACCTCAAGCTCATCGCGCACCAGGGCCAGCTCAAGCTGCAATCGCAGCACAACGACACCAGTGTGGAGGCGGCCAGGAACCTGACGCTGAGCGCCAGCGACGGCAAGGTGCAAGTCATCGCGGCCGACGAGATCCTGCTGGCGACCTCGGACGGCAGCTATCTGCGTCTTGGGAGAGGAAAGATCGACCTGGGTTGCAGCGGAGCGGCGTCGATCCATGCGGCCATGGGATCCGCGTGGAGCTGGCAATTCCAGACATCCCAATACTGGCGGTGGATGATGCTATGAAACGTACTCTCGAAGCTTTCGAGAGTGAGTTTGAGTTCCATAACCCAGAGTTGTCCACGGAAAATATCCCGGCTCACGTGAATATCTTCAAAGGCGGCGCCAGTGCCGGTTTCACGTCCCTCTCTGCCGGGATGGATTATCTGGAATCGCACCCCGATAAAACGGTTTGGGTCATGAACATGGATGCCCCTGATTTTCCCGATTATGGACGGATCAGCGAGAACTGCACCTTATTGATCCTGGCGGGCCCAAAGTTTAAAACGGGCCGCGAACCCCTCGCATGGATTGCTCGCCCCGCAGTACGCAACGCTGCGGACTTCACTCTCGCTGAAGGCGAAAGCCGAACCGCTCGCGCCTGGAAGGAGGCCATCCATTCAGCCGCAGAACAAGCAAAGATCTCGCCCTACGACATCCGCTACGTCATCCACGACGCTGGCAAAGGAACGGAAGAAGCAGGCCGCCGCATCGGCACGCTGGCACAGGCCATGACGCAGAGTCTGCCCGAACTGGATGTACTCAAGCAGACTTTCAACACCCCGCAATCGCTGGGCGACATGCGTGCGGGCACAGCCATCACCAACGTGGCACTGGCCATCGCATGGGCCCATCACAAAGGCAGGCCGGTGATGGTGGCCGGCACAACCGAGCCCGACAAGGCCACGGCGGTGGTGGTGACGCCACCTGATCGTGCCCGCGTCTTCGATCCCGAGAAAAACTGGTTCCGCGCCCGAGGAGAGGGCTACGCTTACTTGCCTTGGTGGGGGCTGAGGAAGGACCTCGACTGGTCGACCTATATGCAGGGCTACTCGGACTGACAGGAGAGGTCAGCACGAGCTTTCGCGGCGAAGGCTGCCCCATCGTTGGAAAAGGACATGAAGAATCGATTCATTTTGTTGCCGCTATCTATTGCGGCACTTGTGGTGCTTGTCGTAACTGCTGTCATGCATCGTTCTTCGAGAGCTATCGAAGTCAACGAAGTGTCCTCGGTGGCCGCGAGTGAGCGAAGTTTTCAAGCGCAGGTCGTTGGTGTTCAATGGCTCAACCCGTTAATGCGGCGAGACTACCCGACTGAATGGCAATTGCTCTGGACCCTGGGGGTAGTCAAGCCTAATCACCACGATGACGAAGTGCAACGAGATCCCTTGGTATTCACTACCGTGCAGTCGATTGCTCCTATCGCTTATGGGGGGCGCGGTAGCAAATTCTCTCTATTTTTTGAGGGATATGTTTGGAATGCCATTAAGCCAATAGGACGCGGCTATGCTGCGGATGGACAATATTTCTATACGATTCAACCTAAGAAAACAGCACGTTGGAAAGAACTTCACGGTATTCGTGTCGAATTCGCCATTCCCGATATTCCCGAATTACCAACAGATCAGGCCGGCGATATTCTCCGAAGAGCTTTTGATAAAGAGTTTGAATTCGGAAATATAGAGCTATCCACAGCGAACATCCCAGTCGATGTCAATCTCGCCAGAGGCGGCGCCAGCGCCGGTTTTGCCTCCCTGTCAGCCGGTATGGATTATCTGGAAGCCCACCCCGACAAAACCGTATGGGTTATGAACATGGATGCTCCTGATTTTCCCGATTACGGCCGGATCAGCGAGAACTGCACCCTATTGATTCTCGCGGGTCCAAAGTTTAAAACGGACCGCGAACCCCTCGCGTGGATTGCTCGCCCAGCAGTACGCAACGCTGCGAACTTCACCCCCGCTGAAGGTGAAAGCCGTCCCGCGCGTGCTTGGAAGGAGGCCATCCAGTCAGCCGCAGAACAGGCAAAAATTTCGCCCTACGACATCCGCTACGTCATCCACGACGCCGGCAATGGAACGGACGAAGCAGGCCGCCGCATCGGCACGCTGGCACAGGCCATAACGCAGAGCCTGCCCGAACTGGATGTACTCAAGCAGACTTTCAACACCCCGCAATTGCTGGGCGACATGCGTGCGGGCACAGCCGTCACCAACGTGGCACTGGCCATCGCCTGGGCCCATCACAAAGGCAGGCCGGTGATGGTGGCTGGCACGACCGAGCCTGACAAGGCCACGGCAGTGGTGGTAACGCCACCTGATCGTGCCCGCGTCTTCGATCCCGAGAAGAACTGGTTCCGGGCCCGCGGAGAGGGCTACGCTTACTTGCCTTGGTGGGGGCTGAGGAAGGACCTCGACTGGTCGACCTATATGCAAGGCTACTCGGACTGACCAGCCGGTCATCCATCTGAAAAGGAGATCAAGATGAAAGGCGTCATCCGTCTCGGCGATCCGACCACCCACGGCGGCAAAGTCGTCAGTGCCGGTGCGCGTACAGCGGTAAGGGGAAAAGCCGTTGCCCGCGTGGGAGATTCCTGCACCTGCCCGCTCAAGGGGCATGAGGATTGCATCATCATCGAGGGCCATCCCACGATCCAGGTCGATGGCGTTGCAGTGGCCTTCGAAGGCCATCGCACCAGTTGTGGCGCCGCGCTGATTTCCACGGTGACAGACAGCGGCGCCGGGTGAGCAACCTCGAACGACAAACGCCGCTGTGAGCACAGCGGCGTTTGGTGGAGACAGGAAAGGCTGCGAACCGATACCTGATTTCAATTCCTCACTCGTTCATAGATTCCATCCGTCAGGCATTACGCGGATTCCGCCCATGCTTGCGCTGATACATGGCCTGGTCAGCCGCATGTAGCAAGGCACTGAAGTCGCACATTTCCGACGGCGTCACCGTCGCCGCGCCCAGGCTGATTTCGATATCCGTATGCGGCCACTTCACGCGGGCCACCGCCTTCTTGATGCGGTCCGACACCTGCATCGCGCCAGTCTCATCGGTATCCGGCAGGATCAGCGAAAACTCGTCGCCACCATATCGCGCCAGGAAATCGCTGGCCCGCAGCGGCGAGCGCAGCACGCGCGCCAATTGCACCAGCAGCGCATCACCGGCCGGGTGGCCGTAGGTATCGTTGTATTGCTTGAAGTAATCCACATCCACCATCAGCATGGTCAGCGGACGGGCGTTGCGCAGGTGGCGCGTCCACTCTTCACGCAGGCGCGAATCGAAGCTGCGGCGGTTGCCGATGCCAGTCAGGGCATCGGTCATGGTCTGCTGTTCCAGCTTCTGCATGGCGCGATGGCTGTCGATCTGCGCCTCCAGCTGGCGTGCCAGCTTCTGGAACGCATCACGCTGTGCCGGGGTGAGCGTGCGCGGCTCGCGGTCCATCACGCACAGCGTACCCATGACGTCGCCATTGCCCGACACCAGCGGGACACCCGCATAAAAGCGCACTGCCGGATTGCCGCGTGCGAGCGCACCGTTGGCAAAGCGCAGGTCGCTGCTGAGGTCATTGACCTCGGTGATCTGGCCGGGCGTGCGTGCGGCCAGTTCACACAGCGAGAAGTCCACCGCATTGCGCAGTACGCCCGTCTGGCCAGGGAAGCGCCACCATTGGTTGCGCGCATCACCACGGCCATTGTTGACGGAGAGGTAAGGATGCTGCAGCCCGATGTCGGCATGCAGCTGGCTGAACATGCCCATGGGCGTGCCGCAGACGCTGGAGGCCAGCGAAATGAAATCCGACAGCGCCGGCTCCAGCCAGGCGTCGGCATCGCTGTCGGTGTGCGCGAGCTCGATGCGGTCTGCGGTGCCTACGCTGGCAGCACCGTGCGCGGAAGTGGACCGCTTGAAAATGGAGCGTTCGGGAGTGTACTGAGCGTGCAGGTCTCGAATGTTCATGGCGCGTTACTCGTGAGGGTTGATTGGCGTTGTCGTTGGTCGCCGTCAGCGCATCGTGGAATGCAGTGGGGAGGACGGCGTGGCATCTCGCTGCGCAAGTGGAAATATTTTTCTTTTTCTTCACTGCACATCATGTTGCCCTGCGACATCAAGGTAGCAGATCAAGTTCGGAAGTAAAGCGTTTTGGAACATCCTCTTACAATTTATACGCGTTCGAAGCTGAAACGATGCTATTCCGATCACATACAAACAGCTTGGCTGATCATGCTGACAATTGACGTTTTGTTAGTCTCTTCTCGGCGATGCATAAGCTTAGTTTCAATGTGAAGAAATGCGCATCGGACAGCACCACTATCGCGTGTCAGCGGATTCTTATATTGCTCTGCAATATGTCGGGCGAAGAGCGACAGAAGGGCGTCGCCGGATGGCGACACAACAGCGTCGCCACAAGGTGACGATTAATGCTTGCCAAGCGCAATGGTCGTAAATAAACTCTGCCGTTCCTTGTTTGATCCGATCAACGTTTTTGAAAGCAGAGATGTCGACCCAGCCCAAAGCAGGCGCAGTCCTGTTCGCCAAAGATGTAGCCCGCCTCGCCGCGTTTTATGCGCAGGTGCTGGCGGTGGTTCCCAAGCAGGCCCAGGCCGAGAAGGTAGTGATCGAGGCCGAGGATTTCCTGCTGGTGATTCATGCGATTCCACCAGCCACGGCAGCCAGGGTGGAGATTTGTTCACCACCGGTGCTGCGTGAAAACGTGCCGGTGAAGCTATTCCCTCCCGTTCGTTCACTTGCTCATGCACGCCTGTCTGCCGAGCAGCTTGGCGGTGGCATGAAGCCCGCCGTTGCCGAATGGAGCGGACCGGATTTCCGGGCCTGCGATGGCTTCGATCCGGAAGGCAACGTAGTGCAGTTCCGCGAGGTCCTGCGTGAAACGGCACTGGCCTCCTGAACCACTGATGCACTGAGCAGACGCCAGCGCGGCATCACAAGAACAGCATCGCGCTGCGTCCTTCGCCCAAGAAAAAGCCGCCCGGTTTGCACCGCGCGGCTTTTCGTTTTGGAGTGCCCGCTGCCAGGGCAGCAGCGTCACGCCATCGGCTTATTGCAGGGCGACCTTGAAATAGGTCTCGCGCTGCATGTCGACCACTTCCACGGTGATCTGCACCTGCAGGTCCTTGGGCCAGCTCTGGTCCTTCTGGATCGACGCACCCAGCAGGTCCGACACCGACTTCTTTTCTTCCAGCGTGCGGCCGGTCAGGATGGCCAGGCGCAGTGCCACGAAGGCACGCTTGGCCTCGGCAGCGGTACCGACCAGGTAGTTGTCCAGGCGCACGGCACGCGCCTTGATGGCGTTCTCTTCAAAGTGGCCGCTGGCCACCAGCGCCTGGTTGAGCTTGCGCAGCGTGGGCTGCACATCGAGCGCGAGATTGCCGGTGTATTCCAGAACGAGATGGGGCATGGTGTTTCCAGTCCTTGTGAGTGAGTGGAGGGATCAACAGTCAATGATGAGGGCTCAACACTGTAAGCCAAAACGAACCCGCGCGAGATTGGGCGCACTGATACGGCCAATCATCAGGACAAATACCCCGACAGCTTGCCCAGGTCGATGTTGCCGCCGCTGATGATGACGCCCACGCGCTTGCCCTGCAGCTGGTCCTTCAGCTTGCGGGCCGCGGCAAATCCCAGGCAGCCGGTTGGTTCGACCACCATCTTCATGCGCTCGGCGAAGAAGCGCAGGCCCGACACCAGTTCGGCGTCGCTGACGGTATGGATGTCGTCCACCAGCTGGCGGATGACCTCGAAGGTGTACTTGCCCAGGTGCTGCGTCTGGGCGCCATCGGCAATGGTCTTGGGGGTATCGATGTGCACGATCTGCCCTGCGCACAGCGATTGCTGGCCATCGTTGCCGGCTTCCGGCTCGACGCCATAGATCTTGCACTCGGGCGACAGCGCCCGCGCCGCCAGCGCCGCGCCGGAGAGCAGGCCGCCGCCGCCCAGGCAGACGAAGAGGGCATCCAGCGGCCCGGTTTCCTGCAGCAGTTCCAGCGTGGCCGTGCCCTGGCCGGCCATCACGTGCGGATGGTCGTAGGGCGGGATCAGCGTCATCTTGCGTTCGGCGGCCAGGCGCGCACCGATGGCTTCACGGTCCTCGGTATAGCGGTCATACATCACCACCTCGGCACCATAGCCGCGGGTGGCGGCGACCTTCGCCGCAGGGGCATCCTGGGGCATCACGATCACCGCCGGAATGCCCAGCAGCTGCGCCGCCAGCGCCGTCCCCTGGGCATGGTTGCCGGAGGAGAAGGTGATCACGCCATGCTTGCGCTGCTCGCTGTCGAACTGTGAAAGCGCATTCATGGCGCCACGGAACTTGAAGGCGCCCATGCGCTGGAAGTTCTCGCACTTGAAGAACAGTTGCGCGCCCACCTCCGCATCGGCCGTGCGCGAGCGCAGTACGGGCGTCTTGTGCGCCCAGGGCTTGATGCGTTCGGCGGCCAGCAGGACGTCGGCAAAGCTGGGCAATTCGGTAGCGCTGGAGAGGGGAATCATGAGGTTTCCTTCAAGTGGGATGGAAAGATGAGGACCTTGAACATGGCGGGCGATGGCGGCGCACAGCCGCCTCACTGCTTCTCGTCGTTGTAGACCGTCGCCCGCGACACACCCAGGTGCGCCGCCACGATCTCGGCTGCGCGCCGCACGTCCATGCAGCCGGACTGGCGCAACTCACGCATGAGCTGGCGCCGGTCCTCGGCCTTGAGACTGCGCGGCGTGGTCGACAGCCGCGCGGCAAAGGCATCGATGCGCTGGCGCAATGCATCGGCACCCGCCGGCTCCAGCGTCTCGGCCACGCGCACCGCGTTGTCGATGCCGCCGAACTGGCGCAGCATGCCTTGCAGTGCGCCGAACAGGGTCAGGTCGATGTTCATGCACAGCGCGGCCACGTATTTGCCGTCGGCATCCTTGATGCCGATCGAGGTGCTCTTGGCCTGGCGTCCGTCGGGCAGGGTGTTGGCGTAATTGGTCAGGACTTGCGGATAGCTCTCGTCGGCAATACGCGCCAGACCCAGTTCGGTGGTGGCGTCACCCACCTCGCGGCCCGACAGGTTGTTGTGCAGGGCGACGATGGAGTGATCCGCGTCCCGCAGGTCGTGCAGCACCACTTCGCAGAAAGGGGCGAAGGTCTCGCCCAGGCCCCTGGCCACCTGCTGCAATTGCGAAAGCAGCAGCGCGTGGTCGGGACGGTCGGGTTTCTTTTTGCGGGAGCGGGAGGTCATGCGATACATATTATCTAAAATTAGACGGTATGTATAGATGGGATTTTTCCCGGTTTTCTCGTGCGCTTGCGAGGGGCTTTCCGGACTGCAAGACAGCGGCTGTTGCTATCATGAGCTTTCATTCATGACCGTTGTTTCCAGCCGTCCATCCCTGAGCGCACCCATGAGAGACCTTCCCCCCACGGCCACCCTGCGGGCCTTTGAAGTGGCGACCCGCCATGCCAGTTTCACCTCCGCCTCGGAAGAGCTGCATGTCACCCAGAGTGCGGTCAGCCACCAGCTGCGCCACCTCGAAGCGCTGTGGGGCATGGCGCTGTTCCAGCGTGGCAAGTCCAACACGCTGACCCCGGCCGGGGCTGCGCTGGCGCCGGTGGTGCGCGAGTTCTTCGCCCGGCTGGAGGCCACCCTGGCCGAGTTGCGCGCGCAGGAAGGGCGGCAGCCGCTGAAGGTCAGCACCACCTATTCCTTCGCGCTCAAATGGCTGCTGCCCCGGCTGCCAGCGCTGGCGCAAGCCCATCCCGAGCTGCTGGTGACGCTGGAGACCACCGATGCGGCCATCCACTTCACGCCGGCCGAACCGGATGTGGCCATCCGTTTCGGTCCCGGCCACTACCCCAGCCTGTTTTCGGAATTCCTGTTCCGCGAGCAGGTGTTCCCGGTGGCCAGCCCGGCCCTGCTGGCGCGCCTGGGCATGCCCCGCAAGCCGGCCGACCTGCGCCGCTATCCCCTGCTCACGCGCGCCGGGGCCGACATGGTGCCGAAATGGGACCTGTGGTTCCAGCAAGCCGGGGTGAGCGTCTCGGCCCTGCGCGAAAGCGTGCGCCTGGCCGATACCAACATGACCATCGAAGCCGCGCTGCTGGGTCAGGGCGTGGCCCTGGCCCGTAGCGGCCACGTCGAGCAGGAACTGGCCAATGGCAGCCTGGTGCGGCTGTTCGAGCTGGCCTTGCCCTCTCCGCTGGCGTATTACTTCGTCTGTCCCAAGGGCGTGGAAACGCAGCCGCACGTGGCCAGTTTCCGGGCCTGGCTGCAGGCGCAGTCACAGGCAGCCGGTGCGCGCTACTGAGATGCAAGCTTGCCGCCTCGGCGCCAGGTATGAGGATTTGCTCATGGCGGGATGAGCAGACTTCGCTTCTGTCCGGCGGCACTCCTGCTTACCATGGCGCATGCCTTTGCCTGTCGTCCTGCTCATCCTCCTTGCCGCCTTCCTGCACGCCAGCTGGAATGCGCTGCTGCGCAACGGTGCGGACCGTCTCTGGTCGATGGCCGTGATGTGCCTGGCCGTGGCGTTGGCCAGTCTGGCCGTTACGCCGTGGCTGCCGCTGCCCTTGCCGGCCAGTTGGCCGTACGGAGTGCTCTCGGCCCTGCTGCACGTGGGCTACAACCTGTTCCTCGTCCGCAGTTACCGTAGTGGAGAGCTGGGACAGACCTATCCGATCGCGCGTGGATCCTCGCCCCTGCTGGTGACGCTGGGTGCGGCCCTGCTGGCCGGTGAGATGCCGGGGCCGGCGGCGCTGCTGGGAACAGGGCTGGTATCGGGCGGCATCATCGCGTTGGCATTCAGGGGCAGCAGGATGGCGTTGCCCGGCCTGCGCTATGCCCTGGGGACCGGCTGCTTCATTGCGGCCTACAGCGTGGTGGATGGCCTGGGCGTGCGGCTCTCCGGCAGCCCCATGGCCTATACCGCATGGATGTGCGCCGGCTGGGGTTTGCTGATGCCCGCCGTCTTCATGGCCTGGCGCGGCCCCCGCGCATTGTGGCAGCCGCCCGCCTCGGCGGCGACCTGCGCCACCGCCTTCGCTGGCGGGCTGGTCTCGCTGCTGGCCTATGGCATCGTCATCCAGGCCATGGCGCTGGCACCGATGGGTGCGGTCTCGGCACTGCGCGAAACCAGCGTGCTGTTCGCCGCCGTTATCGGCCGTCTGTTTCTGGGCGAGACGCTGACTTGGCCACGTGTGCTGGCCTGTGCTGCCATCGCAGCGGGGACCGTACTGATCGGTTGATCCGGTGGCCGTTCCTGCTCCCCTCCAGTTTTGCTCACTCCATGGAGATCTGTCATGACTCACGCATCAACCAAGCCCGTCATCCTCATCACGGGCGGCAGCCGCGGCATGGGCGGCGCCACCGCGCGGCTGGCCGCCGAACGTGGCTACGACGTGGCCTTCAGCTATCTGCGCGATGCGGCTGCGGCCGATTCGGTGGCGGCCGATGTCGTCCAGCGCGGCGCACGGGCGCTGGCGCTGCAGGCCGACAGCGCCGACCCGGAGCAGGTGGCGCAGCTCTTCGCTGCCATCGATGCGCGCTTCGGCCGCATCGACGTGCTGGTCAACAATGCGGCCATGCTGGAGCGCCAGTCACGCATGGAAGACCTGGGTTTCGAGCGCATGCAGCGCATCTTCGCGGTCAATGCCATTGGTCCCATGCTGTGCGCGCAGCAGGCCGTCAGGCGCATGGCCTATCGGCATCAGGGGAGGGGCGGGGTGGTGATCAACGTGTCGTCGGCCTCGGCCCGCCTGGGCAGTCCCAACGAGTATGTCGACTACGCCGCCTCGAAGGGCGCACTGGAAACCTTCACCACCGGCCTGGCCAAGGAAGTCGCGCGTGAAGGCATCCGCGTCAACTGCGTGCGGCCCGGCCACATCTACACCGAGATGCATGCCAGCGGCGGCGAACCGGACCGGGTCAACCGGGTCAGGGAATCCATCCCCATGGGGCGGGGCGGACAGCCCGAGGAAGTGGCGCGCGCCATCCTCTGGCTGGCCAGCGAGGAGGCTTCCTTCAGTACGGGGACCTTTCTCGACGTGACCGGCGGCAAGTGAAGCCGGGCTCCTGAGATCAGGCCGCGATCTTGTGCACGCGCGCGAGGAAGGCCCGGGTGGCGGCCTCGGTCGGGGCATCGATCACCTGGGCCGGCGGACCGGCCTCGACCACCACGCCATCGCGCATGAAGATCACCTTGTCGGCCACCTCGCGGGCAAAGGCGATTTCGTGGGTGACCAGGATCATCGTCATGCCGCGCTCGGCCAGTTGCTTGATGACGTTGAGGACCTCGCCGACCAGCTCCGGATCCAGTGCCGAGGTGGCTTCATCGAAGAGCATTACCTCCGGATCCATGGCCAGCGCGCGGGCGATGGCCACGCGCTGCTTCTGGCCGCCGGAGAGCTTCTCGGGGTACATCTCCGCCTTCTCCGCCAGCCCCACTTGCGCCAGCAGCTTCATGGCCTGGGTCCGTGCGTGGGCCTTGGGGTGGCGCAATACCGTCACGGGACCTTCCATGACGTTCTGCACGACGGTCATGTGGGGAAAGAGATTGAAGTGCTGGAAGACCATCCCCGTCTGGGCACGGAAGCGCGCCATGGTGCGGTCGCTCAGTTTTTCGGGCACTGTCTGGTCGAAGTCAAAACATTCGCCGCCGATCTTGATGACCCCGTGGTTGGGAGCGGCAAGCAGGTTCAGGCAGCGCAGCAGGGTGGACTTGCCCGAGCCCGAGGGGCCGATCAGGGCCACCACTTCGCCCTTGGCAATCTCCAGGTTGATGTCCCTGAGCACCGTCTGCTCGCCGAAGGACTTCTTCAAGCCGCGTACCGAAATCATGATGGGTTTGCTCATGGCGCTTCCTCAAGCCTTGATCTGATGGAGTTCGAGCCGCTTGGCCACCACCGTGGCCGGGAACAGGATGATGAAATACAGCACGGCCACCAAGGTGTAGATTTCCAGCGGGCGATAGGTATCGTGGGCGATCAGCTGGCCCTGGTAGACCAGGTCGGGGACGGCCAGCACCGAGAGCAGGGAGGTGTTCTTCAACTGCATGATGGACTGGCTCACCAGCGGCGGCGTCATGCGCCGGAAGGCCTGCGGCAGCACCAGGCGCCGCATCACCTGCCAGCGTGTCATGCCGATGGCCTGGCCCGCTTCGGTCTGTCCGGCATCGATGGAGACGATCCCGCCCCGCACGATCTCCGAGTAGAAGGCGCCCCCGTACAGCGTCAATGCCAGCGCGGCCGCCATCCAGGGTGACAGTTCGATGCCCAGCAGTACCGGCAGGGCATAGTAGAACCAGATCAGCTGTACCAGCACCGGCGTACAGCGGAACACTTCCACATAGCCGCGCAACACACCGCACACGTAACGGTTGGAGGAAACCCGGCCCAGTCCCACGAGCACCCCGACCATCATGCCGGTGATGACCACCACGATGGTGAAGAGCACCGTGGTGATGACACCCGAAACGATAATGCCGCGGTACTGCCACAGCATCCCGAAATCCCAACTGTACATGGCCGCTCCTCAGAACTTGAGCTGCGGTGGGAAGGCCGTCGACGGCACCTTGGCGAGATTTTCCATGTTGGCCACGATGATGTCGCGAATGCGGCCGGCCTTGCGCGATTCCTCCAGCCAGCCGTTGACGGCCGTCACGAAACTCTGGTCGGCCTGCTTGCGAATGCCGATGTTGGTGGGCGCCGTTTCATCCGGCGTAGGGAAGACGATGTGGCCGATGTTGGGCAGCTTCACCAGCAGCGACGTCGACAGCAGCACCACCAGCACCTGGCAGTCGGCGCGCCCCGATTGCAGGGCCATGGTGGCCGCAGCCGAGGTTTCAAAGCGCAGGATGGTGGCCTTGGGCAGGATGCGCGTGACCAGCTGGTCGTGCGAAGAACCCACGTCCACGGCGATCTTGATCTCGGGTTTGTTGAGCTCCTCCCAGGACTTGAACTCCAGCCCCTTGCGGGCAACGACGGTATTGATGTTGTTGTAAAGCGGATTGCTGAAATCGACCACCTCGCGGCGCTGCGGTGTGGGCGCCATCGCCAGTTGCGCATCGATCTTGTTGGTCTGCACGTCCAGTACCGCATTGCCCCAGGTGGTCTCGACCCATTCGACTTCTGCCTTGAGATACCTGGCCAGGTCGCGCCCGAAATCGGCACAGAATCCCTTCCACTCCTGCGTCACCAGATCCTTGTTGAAATAGGGGACGGCGCCGTTGATCGCGCCCAGGCGCAGCTTGCCGGTGCGCTTGATGCGCGCCATGGTCGATTCGATATCCTGCGCAAAGGCCGCCGGCATGCTCAAGGCGGCGGTGCCGGCCAGTGCCGACTGGATGAAGTGTCTGCGTGAAATGCTCATGTGAGTCTCCTGGGTGGGTGGGTCGTGGCTCGTGCTCTTGGTGTTCGCTTTAAAAAAAACAGGACAGCGCCAAAGCGCATTGAAGCTGTGTCGACCTAGCGATTTTCATGCCATCCACCCGGAGGGAACCATGATGCTGCACGGTCCCCGCCAGCGTCTTTTGGAAGGCCGGCTGCACCATGATCGTCCGGGTCTGCACCAAGGTGATGGAGCACCAGGGCCTGGTGCTCCTCGCTCGCGTTCGCTATGGTCGTTCTTGTCGCTGTCGTTGTGACTGTCGCTGCAGAAGCTGGCGCTCCTTACTGCGAAATTATTTAACAATTATCTTCGCTGATGCCACCCGGCGCACGCTGCAGTGCAAATCGCAATGCCTTGGCGCTCAGGGCGGCTGCAGCGGCCATGCCCGGCCGTCATGGTTACGTATCCTCACTGAGGCCAGCCAGGTGTGCACGTCTTCCACGCAGCGCACGTTGACGTTGACCTGGGCGGGTGCCGAGCGCGGATGGCAATGGGTGTGGGTGCCGCATCGGCGGCAGAAGAAATGCGTGGCGCGCAGTGTCCCGAAGCGGTATTGGCTCAGCATCTGTGCACCGGCCAGCAGCTCGAAGCACCGGGCCTCGATGCGATGATGCAGTGCGCCCTTGCGCGTGCAGTAGGAACAATTGCATTGGACCACCTCCTCGATGCGGGAGAGGAAACGCAGGCGCACCGCGCCGCAATGGCAGCTGGCCTGATGGAGGCGACGGCCGGCGACGGTACCGTCGTCCACCAGGCCGTCAGGATGGGTGCCGGACATGGAAGACGGACGCGCCGGGGATCAGGCGTAGACCTGGCCGAATCGATTGGCCAGAAAGTCCGGCAGGCTGATCGCCTCCTGGCTGATGAAGCCGCGCTGCGGCAACTTCCCCTGGCGGAACAGGTCGACCGCGGTGCAGACACCGGAGGCGGTGGTGCTCTGGATGGCGCTTTCGTAGCGGCCTTCCTCATGGATGGCGAAGATCTTGCGGGTGAAGACTTCCTGGACGAACTTGTCGCCGCGCATGCCGCTGACCGTGACGAAGACCAGCACCACATCCTGCATGGTGGTGGGCACGGCCTTGCGCAGGATGTCCTTGAGCAGTTCCTGGTCGTGCTTCAGGCCGAGATCGCTGAGCAGGAACTTCATGCGCTGCTGGTGCCCGGGATAGCGCACCGACTTGTAGTCGAGATTGCGGATGCGGCCCGCCAGGGTCTCGCACAGCGTACCCAGTCCACCGGAGGTGTTGAAGGCCTCGTACTCCACGCCATCCAGCGAGAAGTGCTCGATGTCGGCCAGCGGATCGACGGCCACCTTGACGCCATCGCGCAAGGCCTCACAGGGATGGCAGTACTCGTTGACCAGTCCGTCCACGCTCCAGGTCAGGTTGTATTTGAGCTCGTTGGTCGGATACTGCGGCAATGCGCCCACGCGCATCTTGACGTCGTAGACCTCATCGAAGGACCCCGCCAGATGATGCGCGGCGATGCCGATGAACCCCGGCGCCAGCCCGCATTGCGGCATGAATGCCACGGGCGCGTCCGCCGCCAGGGCAGCGATGGCCTTGGTGGCCTGCACGTCTTCGGTGAGGTCGAAGTAGTGGGTGCCGGTATTGCGCGCAGCACCTGCCACCTTCACGGCCATGTGATACGGCAGCGCGTTGATGACGATATCGGCCGTGCGCAGCAGCGATTCCAGTGCCTGGGCGTCGGAGGAATCGACCACCGCCTTTTCGATGTTGAGTGCGCTGACTGCCTTGAGCGCCTGGGCATCGCGGTCGGCGATGGTGACGTTGTAGTCGCCGCTCTCGGAAAGCAAGCGTGCAATCGTTTGGCCAATGTGACCCGAACCCAATAGAACCGTGCGCATGATGAAACTCCCTTAGGAAAAAGACGAAGAGGCTGGTCTTCATTCTAGGGAGCTTTCTCGACAGAATATACGGACAAAACGTCAGAAAGTAGTGCAGGACACTACGTTTCGTAGTGTCATTTCGTCGATTTGTAGCGCGACGTCGAAATCCGCGCGCTCAGCGGGTCTTCGGTGCATCGCCGCGGTCGATCTTGCGGGCCAGCACGACCGAGGTCGTGGTCTTGATGACGCCATCCATCTCGCCGATTTCATCGAGAATGCGATCGAGCTGTTCCGGCGTGCTCACGCGCAGCCAGGCCACATAGTCGAACTCGCCGCTGACGGCGCAGAGCTGGTGGACCTCCGGCATGCGATTGAAGCGCCGCACCACATCCTTGCCGGCCTTGGGCTGCAGCGTGATGCCGACGTATGCCTGCAGGCTGGGGTCAAGCACGTCGCGCCCCAGCTTGAGGGTATAGCCGGCAATGATGCCGCTTTTTTCAAGACGCTCCACGCGGGCGAGGATGGTGGTGCGCGCCAGGCCCAGGCGGCGCGCCATGTCGGTCACCGAGGCGCGCGCATTCATCTGCAGTTCGGAAATGATCTGGCGATCAACATCGTCCAGCTGGTCCAGTCTGATCATGCTGTGGGTTCCGGAGAAGGGAAGAAAAAGACGTCAAACACTACAAAATGACGAAACGGCACGTCAATACGTCAGTTTAGACCAGCTTTTCGACGATCTTGCCCTTTTTTGTGTCAGCGCTGCCGCCTAGACTGCGCTCTCCATGCCGGCGAAACCACCGGTCCCTTCCATGCTCCACTCTTTTTGCAGGTGCAGCGCACATGAAAGTCGTCGTCATCGGAGGTGGCATCATCGGCACGGCCACCGCGTACTGGCTGGCCACCCGCCAGGTCGAGGTGGTGCTCATCGAGCGCGAGGCCGATGTGGCCTGCCAGACCAGTGCCGGCAATGCCGGCGTGATTGCCCCGGGCTACGTCACGCCGTGGGCGGCACCGGGCATGCCGGGCAAGATCCTGAAGTATCTCTTCAAGGCCAGTTCGCCGGTGGTGTTCCGGCCGCGCCTGAGCCTGCGGCAATGGCGCTGGATCAGCCAGTGGCTCGGCAACTGTGAGCTGGAACGCTTTCGCCGCAACAAGCTGCGCATGCAGCGCATCGCCTACTACAGCCGCGATTGCCTGCACGAGTTCCTGGCGCAGCATCCCTGCGATTACGGCCGCAGCCAGGGCTATCTGCAACTTTTTCGCAGCCGCTTCGACGAGGAGATGGCGGCCCCGGCGCTGGCCTTGCTGGAGCAAGCCGGCATTGCCCACCAGCGGCTCAGCGCAGCGCAGTGTGTGGCGACCGAGCCGGGGCTGCAGCACGCACGCGTCGAGCCACGTTCGGGCCTGTACCTGCCCGATGACGAGGCCGGGGATTGCGCGGTCTTCGCGCGCCAATTGCGGCGCCTGTGCGAGGAGATGGGCGTGCAGTTCCGCTTCGGTACGCAGGTCAGCGGTCTGCTGGTGCAGGGTGGACAGGTGCAGGGCCTGCAGGTGCGCAGCGCAGAGCAAGCCGGGCAGGTGGCATGCGATGCCCTGGTGGTTGCCGCCGGCGTGGACAGCCATGCCTTGCTGGCACCGCTGGGCATACGGGTGCCGCTGTATCCGGTCAAGGGCTATTCGGCCACCATTCCCGTCCGCTTTCCCGAGGCGGCACCGCGTGCGGCCGTCATGGATGAATCCTTGAAGACGGCCATCACCCGCATGGGTGACGTGGTGCGGGTGGCCGGTACCGCCGAACTGGGCGATGACCGTCTGCAGTTGCGTGCCGCTTGCCTGCACACCTTGCGTCAGGTGATGCGTGACTGGTTCCCGCTGGCCGGCGATCTTGATGACGCGCAGTTCTGGGTCGGACGCCGCCCCATGACGCCTGATGGACCGCCCGTGCTGGGCCCCACGCCGGTCCGCAACCTGTTCCTCAACCTGGGTCACGGTTCGACCGGCTGGGCCATGTCGCTGGGTTCCGGCCGGGTGGTGGCGGACCTCATCACGGGTACCCCGCCGGCCATCGACATCGATGGCCTGACCCTGGCCCGCTATCAATGAGCAAGACCTGACTTATCCCTACCTCAACGGAGAAAAAATGACTGGTGCAGACGTCCTCGTGAAACTGCTGGAAGAATACGGCGTGGAAGTGATCTTCGGCGTGCCCGGCGATACCAATGTGGCCTTTTACAAGGCCCTGAACCGTTCTGGCCGGGTGCGCCACGTCATGGCGCGCGACGAGCGCTCGGCGCTCTACATGGCCGACGCCTATGCGCGCTACAGCGGCAAGCCCGGCGTGGCTGAATGTCCCAGCGGGGCCGGTGCGATGTATTCGCTGCCCGGCATGGCCGAGGCCAACAGTTCTTCCATCCCGCTGATCCTGTTGACCAACGATATTCCGCTCAAGGGCGAAGGACGCGGGATGATTACCGAGCTGGACAACGCCAAGCTGTTCGAGCCGGTGTGCAAGCTCTCCTTCCAGGTCAAGACCACGGCCAAGATTCCGGAGGCAGTCAGGCGCGCCTTCCGGACCGCAACCTCGGGTCGTCCGGGCGCGGTGCACCTGACCTTCCCCGAAGATATCCTGGCCCACGACTCGGCCAGTACCGCCGACGAGATTTACGCCGAGCCCGAGTGCCGGCGCTTTCCGGCCTTCCCCATGCGTCCCGATGCGGATCTCGTGCGGCAGCTGGCGACCCTGCTCGATGAGGCGCGCCGTCCGGTGCTGGTCGCCGGTGGCGGCGTGATGCACGCCAATGGCGGTGCCGCCCTGCTGGCCCTGGCCGAGAAGATCCATGCCGCCGTGGTGACCACCATCACCGGTCAGGGGGCGGTGCCGGACGAGCATCCGCTGGCGCTGGGCGTCATCGGCGACAACGGCTTCCATCCCCATGCAGCACGGGCAGTGGAGGAGAGTGACCTGCTGGTCTACCTGGGCTGCAAGATGGGATCGGTGGTCACCATCGGCTGGACCTTCCCCACCAGCAAGCAGGAGCGCAAGCGCGTGCAGGTGGACATCGACCCGGCCGTGCTGGGCAATACCGGTCGCAATGATCTCAACATGGCCGGTGATGTGCGCTCGGTCTTGCAGGACCTGCTGCCCCTGGTGCAGGATCATGAACCGCGCGCCTGGAATGGCGAGCTCAATGGCTTGCGCCGGCAGTTCTGGGCGTTGGCGCAATCCGATTTGCACAGCGATGCCTTGCCGCTCAAGCCCCAGCGCGTCGTCCACGAACTGAATCGCCGACTGCCGCCGCGTGCGGTCATGGTCTCCGACGCCGGCACCCCTACGCCGCACATGACGCGCTATCTGCGCCTGCCCGGTGATGGCTCGCGCCTGGTGATTCCGCGCGCCTTCGGCGGACTCGGCTATGCGATTCCGGCGGTGGTCGGCGCCTGGCTGGCGCGGCCCGATGTGCGGCCCATCGGCCTGTTTGGCGATGGCTCCTTCTCGATGTCCTGTGGCGAACTGGAAACGCTGACCCGCCTGCAGGTACCTGCCGTGCTGCTGCATTTCAACAATGGCTGTTTCGGCTGGATCAAGGCGCTGCAGAAGCTGCACAACGATGCGCAATATCTTTCGGTCGATTTCACCCGGCTGGACGTGGCGCGTATCGCGCAAGGCTTTGGCCTCAAGGGCTTGCGCGCGGCCAATGCCGAAGAACTGGTCGCGTCACTCGATGAGGCCTTTGCCAGCGACGGGCCGGTGCTTATCGATATCGTCTCCGAATCCATTGTCGATGAATGTCCGCCGGTCTATTCATGGATCAAGGCCATGGGCAAGGACCCATTGGCTGTGGGTGGCGCATAGCAGGCGGATTGCCCGGGGTAGAATGCCGGGCATACCTTCCGATTTTTTGCAGAGGACCCGCATGCTTGGCATCGTCATGCTCGATACCGTTTTTCCGCGTCCCGTGGGCGATATCGGCAATCCCGAGACCTTTCCTTTCCCGGTGCGCTTGCGCAAGGTCAGCCGGGCCTCACCCCAGAAGGTGATCTTCGAACGGGCCAGCGGCATGGTGGACGATTTTGTCGATGCGGCGCAGGCCTTGCAGGCGGATGGCTGCAAGGCCATCGTGACCAGTTGCGGTTTCCTGGCGCTGCATCAGCAGACCATCGCGGCGGCGCTGGAGATTCCCTTTGCCAGTTCCAGCCTGTGCTGGCTACCCACGCTGTATCACGCCTTCGGCGGTGCCCGCCATGTCGGCATCCTGACGGCATCCGGTGCCAGTCTCGGTGCGGCGCACCTGGCTGCGTTGGGGGGCAGCTTGGAGTCGCCCATCGTGGGTATGCCGGTGGACTCTGAATTCGCCCGCGTCATCGTGGGCAATCAGCCCGAAGGGGATATGGAACGCGTGCATGCCGAGATGGTGGCGGCAGCTGATCACCTGGTCGCCACCCAGCCCCAGGTGCGCGCCATCCTGCTGGAATGCACCAACATGCCGCCGGTGGCGGGCCTCATAGCCCAGCGTACCGGGCGTCCCGTCTTTGACCTGGTGGGACTGGCCCGGCAGATGATGGGCCTGGCTCCTTGAGTGCCACTTATGGCTTGCCCTTGGCCGGCTTGGGATAAACCTTCAGCACGTCGATGGGCTGGGCATAAGACGAACTCCAGGTCTGCTCATGCAGGGCCGCCACACGCTGTGCCATGGCCGCGTCATGCAGCACCACTTCCAGGTTGCGCGAGTTGTCCAGATAACCGCCGGCCCAGTTGCTGGTACCGACCCAGGCCACCTTGCCATCGATGCTCATGGCCTTGGTGTGGATCACCCGTGCGAAGGGGATGAAACCGCTGCTGGCCTGCGGCAGCGTGACGATGCGGATCTCCACGTTGGGCAGCACCGCCAGGCTTTGCAGGTAACGGATGGCGGGGGCCTCAGTGTTCCAGTTGGACACCATCAGCTTGATCTTCACGCCCCGCGTGGCCGCGGCGCGCAGGGCGTCATCGATCACGGCGTAATAGGGGCGGGTGTGGTTGGGGCCATAGGAGAGCGGCGCATAGTCCAGCAACTGCACCCGCACTTCCTGTTGCGCTTCTCCGATCAGGCGCACCAGTTCGCTTTGCGAATCCCCCACGCCGGGCGGGTTGTAGGCATTCGGGCTGGCCACCAGGTAATTGCCGCGCGCCACATCGGCCGGGACCACGCTGCGATTGGTCATGACCGGGGTTTGTCCGGCGGCGATGGCCGCCTGCGCCGCCCAGTCGATCTCGAAGATGGCCTGTACCTGCGCAGCCACGGCCGGGTCGGTGATCTTCAATCCGGTCTCATGGATGTGCGAGAACGAACGCCAGTCGAAGTTCTGGCTGCCCACATAGGCGCTGTGGCCATCGACCACGAAATACTTGGCGTGGATGATGCCGTTGCCGGTCATGCGGGAATAATCGATCTGGCGGAAGTCCAGGTTCGGGATCCGCTTGAGCTTCTCGATGGTGGCCGGGACCGAGGCGAACTCGCCCTTCTTTTCCATCAGGAAGCGGATCTTCACGCCGCGCCGTCCGGCTGCCTCCAGGTGCGCCATGATGTCATCAAGCGCCTCGCCGTCCTGCCCGGCCACGTAGAACTGGCCGAACACGATCTCGCGCTGCGCGCTGTCGAACATCTCCTTCCACACCACGGCCGCATCACGCAGGTCGGGCGTGGCCAGCGCGGTTTCGCGCGGCACGGTGTGGACCAGCTCGAAGCCCGGAATGGCGAACTCGGCCCGCACCGGCGTGGCCAGCGACAGAACCAGCCCGAAGGCGGCGGTGAGACGAAGCAGGAGACGGCGTGGTGCGAGGATCATGATGTCAGCAAAGGCGTGGTCAGTGTTGCGTTCAGGCGATGTGCAGCTTGCCCTGCGGTTGCGGGCTGTGTTGCGGCTGCGGGTTCAGGCGGCCGACGCAGGCGCGCAGCATCAGGACCTTCAGGTGATCGTTGATGCGCTCGATGCGTTCCTGGAACAGGTTGAAGAAGAACATGCCGACCACCGCAATGCCAATGCCAAGTGCCGTCGCATAGAGCGCCGTGCCGATGCCCTGCGACACCTGGCCCGGATCGGACACGCCCTGCACCGCCAGTGCCTTGAAGGTGTCGATGATGCCGAGGATGGTACCCAGCAAGCCCAGCAGGGGGGCGGCCGTCACGATGGTATCGAGGATCCACAGGCGCTGCTGCACTTCGCCGCGCTTGGCAATGTAGACCGACTCGCTGAAATCTTCCAGGTCCTTCTCGGTATGCAGGTGATGCTTTTCGGCCAGGATGTCCGACACCAGGGCCAGCGGCAGGCTGGGGCGGGACGTCAGGTTGGCCGGCAGTTCCTCCAGGTGCTGCACCGCGTGCGTCATGGCGCGCTCCAGGCCCGTGGCCTGGCGCATGGTGTAGCCGAAGAACAGGCCCCGTTCGACGATGACGAAGATGGCCAGCGCCGCGCAGGCGTACATCAGGTAGAAGGCCAGTTCGTGGAGTAGTTGCATGTTCATGCTTGCCTCTCTTGCAGTGATGGGCGGCCCGTGTTGCAGGTACGGGCCGCCCGGTTCAGGCCGCGATCAGAAATCCGCGGTCAGGGTGACGGTGAAGGTGCGCGGGGCACCGATGTAGAGCGAAGGATCGGTGCCAGGGATGCCGTTGACCGCCACTGCGTTGGTGG
>Ga0187843_10000521_pt1 | contig 27150 bp, 20 predicted proteins | sample SpaLakP09_SKY_43_FD_134516 | JGI IMG/M metagenome (GOLD analysis project Ga0187843, IMG submission 134516) | Oligotrophic lake water microbial communities from Sparkling Lake, Wisconsin, USA - SP09_SKY_43 | ecosystem: Environmental > Aquatic > Freshwater > Lake | place: USA: Sparkling Lake... | reverse complement strand
TTGTAAAGCTCGGTGGCTGGCCGGCGTAGGCCTTGATGCGCACCAGCGCCGGGGCCGCCAGCTCGGGGCCGTTGTCGTTCAGCACCAGGCGCTTGATGCGGCCGCGCAGCCGGCCGGCTGCGCCCAGCGTGCCGATGGCGCCGCCCATGGATGTGCCCACCCAGTGCACCTTCTGCAGCCCGAGATGATCCAGCAGCGCTTCGGCTTGTTCGACATAGAACTCCAGGCAGTACTCCCGCGCCGGGTCCACCGCCCATTGCGACAGACCACGGCCCAGGGTGTCGGGGCAAACGACGTGCCAGCGGGTGCTGAGTCCGGCGGCGAAGTCATCGAAGTCGCGGCTGCTGCGTGCCAGGCCATGCCACGCAAGGATGGGCGGTGCGGCCGGGTCGCCCCACTCGGTGACGTGGATCTCGCGACCCAGGCAGTTGACGTAGCGCGATCTCATTTCCTGGCTCTCCCACGCGTCCACGCCGCCAGCCGCAGCCGCCCGACGATGCCGCCGGGAAAGTGATAGACCGCCAGCACGAACAGCAGGCCCAGCCACAGCAGCCAGCGGTCGGGTGACACGAGGGTGCTGACGACCGGCACGCCTTCGACGAGGCCGCCCGCCCACTTCAGCAGCGCCTGCAGGTAGTTCTGCGCCACGATGAACAGCACGCTGCCGATGACGGCGCCGTACACCGTGCCCATGCCGCCGATGACGACGATGAGCAGCAGGTCCAGCATGATTTCCATCGACATGGCCGTCTCCGGTCCGGTGTAGCGCAGCCAGAGCGCCAGCAGCGCACCGCCACAGCAGGCCAGCAGCGCCGCGATGACGTTGGCGCCCGTTCGGTAGACGACGGTGCGGTAGCCGATGGCCTCGGCGCGGAACTCGTTCTCGCGGATGGCCTGCAGCACGCGGCCGAATGGCGAGTTGACGATGCGCAGCAGCAGCGCGATCAGCAGCAGGACGGCGACGAACAGCAGGTAGTAGGTCAGCAGCCGGCCGTCGAGCATGACGCCCAGGAAGGGCTCTTCCATGAACTCGGTCGAGGGCCGCAGCATCTCGGGCAGCTGGAAGTTCAGGCCGTCTTCGCCGCCGGTGAAGTCACTCAGTTGTGAGGCCAGCGTCATGAAGGCCGAGGCCACTGCCAGCGTGATCATGGCGAAGAAGATCGCCTTCACGCGCAGGCTGGCCAGGCCCATCGCCAGCGCGAGTACGGCGCTCAGCGCCAGGGCGGCAACGAAGCCGGTGCCCAGCGACGCCCAGTCCGGCCCCAGCCGCGCCGATGCGATGGCGATGCCGTAGGCACCGATACCGACGAACATCGTGTGCGCGAAGCTGACGATGCCGGTGTAGCCCAGCAGCAGGTCGTAGCTGGCCACGAGCAGGATGAACACCAGAATCTTGGCCGCGACGTTGAGGGCCTGTGTGCCGGGGAAGATGAAGGGCGCGCCGAGCAGGCCGACGAAGCAGGCGATGAGCAGGCCGGCCAGGATGCGGCTGCGCGGCAGGTCGTGCGAAAGCAGTGCGCGCATCACTTGGCTCCGACCGGGTAGAGGCCTTGGGGACGCCACAGCAGGATGGCCACCATCAGCCCGATGTTGGAGAACAGCGCGGCCTTGGGGGCGATGAAACCGACGTAGTTGGCGACCAGCCCCACCAGCAGCGCGCCGATCAGGCAACCCACCGTCGAGCCCAGCCCGCCGATGATGATGACGATGAAGATCAGCAGGTTGACCTGCGCGCCGATCTGAGGCGTGACGCCCTGCTGCACCAGGCCCCACAGCACGCCGCCCAGGCCTGCGAGTGCGGAGCCGGCGACGAACACGCCGACGAAGAGCCGTCTGATCCGATAGCCCAGCGCCTCGACCATCTCGCGGTCCTGCACACCGGCGCGGATCAGCAGGCCGATCTTGGTGCGGTTCAGCACGAGCAGCAGCGTGACGAGGACAGCCAGGCCGATGAGCATGGACAGCACGCGGAACTTCTCCACCGCCACGTCGCCGAGCAGGAAGATGCCGCGCAATGCGTCGGGCATGGGGAGCGGGATCAGCTGGGCGCCCCAGGTCGCCTTGATCAGCTCCTCGCCAATGATCATGCCGCCCATGGTGATGAGGATCTGCTTGAGGTGCTGGCCGTAGACGGGTCTGACGAGGACTCGCTCGAAGACGACGCCGACGGCGGCGGCGATGGCCATGCCGGCTGTGCAGGCTGCGGCGAGCGCGGCAAGGTTGCTTGCCACGTCGGGCGAGGTGGCCCAGGGGGCGAGGGCTGCTAGCACCGTGGTCGCCGTGAAGGCGCCGAGGGCGATGAAGACGCCGTGGCCGAAGTTGAGGACGTCCATCAGGCCGAACACCAGCGTCAGGCCGGAGGCGATGACGAAGATGATCAGGCCCATGGCGATGCCGGCCAGGGTGAGGTTGAGCCAGGTGCTGGGGCTGCCGGTGAGGGGCAGGGCCAGCAGCATGATTGCTGCGAGCAGCGCTAGTGGTCTTGGGTCGAGTTTCATGGGCTCGCTACTTCTGGTTGGTGGCGAGTGCCGTGCCGGGAGTCCCGCCCGGCGGCGGGGTAACTTTCTTCTGCGGGGCCAGAAGAAAGTCACCAAAGAAGAGGCCCTGAACCGCATACGAGTACCACGACGCCGACAACGGCGCGCGAAAACATCCACTGGCGTTGCGGGCAGACGCGAGCCGCTGCGCTCTCGCTGCTGTCCTTGTGACGAGTGCCATGGCGCGCCACTTCACGCCGCCTAACGCCGGCTGCACGCCGGGCTCACCAGGGACAGCCGCGTCGCTGGGGCGACGCCACAGGGGGGTGGCGGGGTGTTGGGGTTCGCTGTGCTTGCCCCAACCTAAGAGGAGCAATGAACCGTCGCGGCGCCCGAGCGCCGCTGTCTTTGGTATTTCTCGTGAGCACGGCGTGCAGCCGCGCGTTAGGCGGGCTGAAGTGGCGATGAGTGATGCTGGTGACAAGGACAGCAGCGAGAGCGCAGCGGGTCGCGTCTGCCCGCTAACCCGGCGGCTGTTGCACGGCGCAGCTCGTGCATGTGGTGCTGGTGTGCGGTTCAGGGCCTCTTCTTTGGTGACTTTCTTCTGGCCCCGCAGAAGAAAGTTACCCGGCCGCCGGGACGGACTCCCGGCAATGCAACGAGAGAGCGCTCTCTCCGCAAGGCAACCCGGAGCCGCCGTCATTGATGCGCCCCTAACGACAACCCCAACAACCTTTGCTGCAGCGACGAATCCTCAATCAACTCGCGCATCGCCCCGCGATGCACTACCCGCCCGTCATCCATCACCGCGACCGAATCACCCAACTCAGCCGCCACCCGAAAGTTCTGCTCCACCAGCAACACCGTCGTCTGCGACGTCTTCTTCAACTCATGCAACGCCGTGATGAGGTTGGCCACGATGGCCGGCGCCAGCCCCTTGCTCGGCTCGTCAATCACCAGCAACTCACGCGGCTCGATCATGGCTCGCGCAATCGCCAGCATCTGCTTCTGCCCTCCCGACAGCTTGCCCGCTGGATGCGTCCAGAACGTCTTTAGCGCCGGGAACAGCCCGAACAGCCAGTCCAGCCGCTGCGCATCGAGGTCGCCCAGCCGCTTGGCCGAACGCGCCGCCAGCAACAGGTTCTCCGCGACGCTCAGCTCGCCAAAGATGCCCATGGTCTCCGGCACATAGGCAATGCCGCGCGACGCGATGTCAGGCGTCGCCAACTTGGTGATGTCCTCTCCCTTGAAGTACACCGTGCCCGCACTCGCCGTCCACAAGCCCATCAACGTCCGCAACGTGCTCGTCTTGCCCGCGCCATTGCGGCCTAACAGCATGGTCACCTGACCGGCCGGCACTTCAAGGTCCACGCCGTGCAGGATGTGATACGCCCCGACCTGGGTATGAACGCCCTTCAGTTCGAGCAGATTCATGCGGCCATTCCCAGATAGGCCTGCTGCACGATGGGTGAGGCAATGACCTCGGCAGGGTCACCATCCGCAACCAACCGACCCTGGTGCAAAACGATGATGCGGTCCGCCAGTTCGCGCACCACGTCCATCTTGTGCTCTACCAGCAGCAGCGTGTGCTTCTTCTCGGCCTTCAACGCGCGGATCAGGTCGAGCACGACGGGCACCTCGTCCACGCTCATGCCCGCGGTCGGCTCATCGAACAGATAGACCTTGGGGTCCAGTGCGATCAGCATCGCCACCTCCAGCTTGCGCTGGTCGCCATGCGGCAGGCTGGCGGCCAGGTCCTCAGCGCGTGAGCCCAACCGCACCCGCTCCAGGATGGCGCGGGCTTCGTCGATCAGCTCGCGATGCGACAGCCACACCGACAGCATGCGCAGCCCCTTGCCATGCCGCGCCTGCACCGCCAGCCGCACGTTCTCCAGCACCGTCAGGTGCGCGAACAACTGCGTCAGCTGGAAGGCACGCCCCAGCCCCCGCCGCGTGCGCACCGGTGCGGGCAGCTTGGTCAGGTTCTCGCCGTCCAGCCACACCTCGCCGCTGCTCGCGGGCAACTGGCCCGAGATCAGGTTGAAGTAGGTCGTCTTGCCCGCGCCGTTGGGGCCGACGATGGCCGTCAGCGTGCCGGGCTGAAAGGCGCACGACACGCCGTCGACGGCCACATGGCCGCCGAAGCGGATCGTCAGGTTCTTGGTTTCGAGCATGGGGGCTGTTTCAGCGCGGAAAGCCAAATCGAGGCGTAGCGAGCGGGTGCTGAACTAGGCGCGGGGGGGACCCATGAACCGGAACGTACTTCCTGTACGTGAGGATTCATGGGAGGACCCGCAACGACGTGCAGCGCCCGCGCAGTAGCCGAGCGCGTCAGCGCTTGTTGCGGATGGGGACCTGCATCTCTTCCGGCTTGATCTCGCGGACCAGCTCCGGCACCCCCCACGGGAACGCCGGGTCCACCTTGATCTTGAAGTGGTACATCGACTGCATCGCCTGATGGTCCTCAGGCCGGAAGGTCATCTTGCCCTTGGGCGTCTCGAAGCTCATGCCTTCCATGGTCTTGATGAGCTTGTTGGTGGTCGTGTCGCCGCCAGTCTTCTTCAGCGCCTCCACCAGCGCAATCGCCGCGCTCATGCCGCCGGCCGTGAAGAAGTCGGGCGGGGCCTTGAACTGCTTGTAGTGGTTGGCCACCAGCCACTCGTTGACCGGGTTCTTCGGGATGCCGAAGTAGTAGTAGGTCGCGCCCTCCATGCCCGGGAACTGCTTGTAGGCCGTCATGGCCGGCAGGATGTTGCCGCCGCTGCCCACGCCGATGCCGTAGCGCTTTTGCAGGTCCAGCGCGGCCAGCGCGCCGAAGGGCGGTGTGCCGCCGGCCCACACCACGCCGATGACCTTGGGACCGGGCTTGTCCTTGAGCGCGTCCACCAGGCGCTGGATGCCGGCGGTGAAGTCGGTCGTCGCCGTGGGCAGGTATTCCTCGTGGACGATCTTGGCCTTCTTCAGCGCTTCCTTGTAGGCCTTCACGGCGTCGCGGCCGAAGGCGTAGTCCTGGGCCAGGATGCCGATGTTCAGGCCGGCGATGTCCGACGCGACGGCATTGCCGATGGCGTCCTGCGACGAGTTGCGGCCGGTGCGGAAGATGTACTTGTTCCACTTCTCGCCGGTGATCGAATCGGCCACGGCCGGCTCGACGAGCAGGATCTTCTTGTACTCCTCGGCCACGGGCAGCATGGCCAGCGCCACGCCGCTGGACGACGGCCCGACGGCGATGTCGGCCTTGTCGTCGCCATAGGCGGCGGCCAGCAGGCTCTTGCCCACGTCGGGCTTGCCCTGGTCGTCCTTCTCGATGACGACGAGCTTCTTGCCCGCCACCGTCATGGTGCCGCCGGTGGCGTAGTTCAGGCCCATCATGAAGCCGATCTGCGTCTGCTTGCCGTAGGCCTCCAGCGGGCCGGTCTTGCTGTAGACGTGGGCGATGCGGATCTCCTTGGCCTGGGCCAGGGCGACGCCGGGCAGGGCGACCGCAACGGTGGCTGCGGCGATGGCAAAGCGGCGCGTGGTGTGGCGCATGAGGCTTGTCTCCTGAAGTTCGTCAGGTCTGCTCTGTCGGCAGACGGTGTCTTCCCTTTTTGCAAGGGCCGTGCCCGGCGGGGAAGGGAGCGCTGGGGCGGTTTTCGTTCGGGTTGCCCCGAGGTTTTCGACCGTTAGGGGCCGAGCGAGTGTCCGAAATTCAGGCGCTGTCCGGAATCTTGGCGTTTCTGGGGTGCGTATAGCCGAAGGTGCCGCGCTGCCAGCCTTCAGCCTCGAGAAGAGCGCCTACCTGCTCGAACAGCTTTTCTGCCGACCTTGATGTGCCGAGATGCAGAGGCTCGCCTCCGTACGATCCTGCGTCAAAGGCAACACCCGTTGGCGCAACATCTTCCCAAGCCTCATAAAGATCAAACCACGCGTCACTTGGGATGCGGTGTCGCCAGTAGGGGATGAAAGCGACCATCCGGAAGACGTAGATGTCTTTGTCGCCAACCCATACTGCATTCATAAACAGGAGCGAGGCGGCGACGATTGCGGCGAGGTAGGCGTAGAGAAACTTGACGGCGATGAACGGCAAGTAGAGGCCGAAAAAGAGTACGAAGAAGGCGGCCATTCCGTCTGGCATCAGCACAACGGCGCGCATGGAAGACAGCCGCACCGTCAGACACCAACCGAACCAGATCAGGATTGGGCGGAACAGCCAGCCGATGGGCTTGAAGATCAGCCGGATTACTTGCTTCAGCGTCACGCCTGGGTCGTTTGGTTGTTCACGTTGAAGTTTCTGGCCGTTCCAACTCCGGCCAGCGAGCCAACCGCTCGTACAACGAAGCCCGCGAAATCTGCAGCAGCCTTGCCGCAGCCATGCGGTTGCCACCGGTCGCCTGCAGCGCGCGACCGATGGCGTCGCGCTCCAGGGCCTCGATCAACTCGGGCAACGGGGCGACGGCCTGGGCCGTGGTCACCACAGGTGGGACGGGATGCAGCACAGGCGCTGCCGCCGCAACTGTCGCCGGCCCTGCGGCTCCACCCTGAAAACTCGCCGCCGTCAGCTGCATGTCGTCGCTCATCAGGCTGACCTGCTCCAGCGTGTTGCGCAGCTCGCGGATGTTGCCGGGCCAGGGCTGCTGCATCAGCCATTCGATGGCGTCGGGGCTGAGCAGCTTCTGCGGCATGCCGCTGCGGCGGGCGATGTCCTCGCCCAGCGCCTCGGCCAGCGCCTCGATGTCGTCCAGCCGCTCGCGCAGGGCCGGTACGCGGATGGGCAGCACGTTCAGGCGGTAGTACAGGTCGGCGCGAAACTGGCCGGCAGCCACCATGCTCGCCAGGTCGCGGCTGGTGGCGGCAATCACGCGCACGTCCACGCGCAGCACGGTGTTGCTGCCCAGTGGCTCCACCTCCTGCTCTTGCAGCACCCGCAGCAGCTTCGATTGAAGCGCCAGCGGCATGTCGCCGATTTCGTCGAGGAACAGCGTGCCGCCATCGGCCAGCTTGAACTTGCCGTCGCGGCCCTTGCGGTCTGCGCCCGTGTAGGCGCCCGGCGCGACGCCGAAGAACTCCGCCTCCAGCAGCGTCTCGGGCACGGCGGCGATGTTGACGCCCACCAATGGCCGGTGGGCGCGGCGCGACGCCGAGTGGATGGCGTGGGCCATCAGCTCCTTGCCGGTGCCGGTCTCGCCCAGCAACAACACGGTGGAGTCGGTCTGCGCCACGCGACGCGCCTGGCGCTTCACTTCCAGCGCCGCCGGGCTGGCGCCGATGAAGCTGGCAATCGTGTACTTGGGCCGGCGCTGCGCGGCGAGCTGGCGGCGCGTGTCTTCCAGCTCCTGCTGCAGCCGCGAGAACTTGGCGATCAGCGGCTGCATCGTCGTCTCGGGGTGGTCCAGCAGCACCAGCCCGAGCGCGCCGATCACCTCGCCCGCGTCGTTGCGCAGCGGCAGCCGGCTGACGAGGAAGGTGCCGGCCTTGTTCGTCAGCAGGTCCACCAGCACCGGCTTGCCGGTTTCCAGCACCTGCAGCATCTGCGTGTTGGGCACCACGTCTTCCACGCGCTTGCCGACGAACTCGTGCTCGTGCGTGAACCCCAGCGCCGGCAGGAAGCGCTTGTAGCCGTCGCTGATCCAGACGACGCGGTGGTTGCGGTCCACCACCATCATCCCTTCGGTGGACCGCGCCAGCACGTCGAACATCGACTGGGCGGCCAGGCGCAGCAGACCGTCGACATCCTGGGGGATGCCGGTGGGTGTCTGAGATTTGGACAGTGGCATGACCGGCGCAATGTACCGCGCCGGCCCTGCCCCATCAGCAAGGCCGAAACCGCTCAGTCGCACCGTCAGAACTTGTAGGTTCCGCCGATCGTGACCGTGCGCGGCGCGCCGTAGTAGGCGTTCAGCACGCCCAGCGCGGCGATGTTGTAGCCGTCGGTCTTGTAGGCCTTGTTGGCCAGGTTGGCGCCTTGCAGGAAGAAGCTCAGCTTCGCGTCCTTCTCCCAGATCAGCCCGGCGTTCACCAGCGTGTAGTCCTCCTGCGCCAGCGCATCCGACAGGTCGGTCGTCGGGTAGACCTTGGTGCGGTGCGTCACGCCCAGGCGCGAGCGCAGCGTGCCCATGCCCAGCCTGGCCGCGTGCTCGATGTTCAGCCCGGCCTGGTACTTGGGCGTGTTGGTGAACTTCTTCTGGCTGGCCACGTTGACGCCGCGGTCGATGTACTCGTCGTACTTCGCGTTCAGGTAGGCCAGGTGGCCGCTGAGGCGCCAGTCGGCGGTGGGCATCCACAGGAACTCGACCTCGCCGCCCTTGAGCGTGGCCTTGCCGGCGTTGGTGAAGTCGCCGAAGAAGCCGGGCTGGCCGTTGGCCTGCGTGTAGCTGGTGAATACCGACAGCTGCACGTTGTTGTACTTGTTGTGGAAGAGGGCGGTGTTCAGCTCCAGGCGGCCGCTGTCCAGCACCATCTTTGCGCCCACCTCCAGCGAGTCCAGCTTCTCGTCCTCGAAAGGCTTGCCCGACGACGGGAAGGCCAGCGTGTTGGCGCGGATGTTGTAGCCGCCGCTCTTGAAGCCGCGCGAGGCCGTCGTGTAGAGCTTGAGCTCCTTGCTTGCCTTGTATTCCAGTGACAGCCGCGGCGAGGTGTTCTTCACGCCGCGCGAGTTGTCGAAGTTGGCCGGCGTGGTCAGCGGCGTGCCGCTGAAGGTGTCGTTCGCGAAGGTCTGGTTCAGCACGACGGCGCGCTTGGTTTCGTCGGTGTAGCGCAGGCCGGTGCTGACGCTGAACTGCGGCGTCAGGCGCCAGCTCCAGTCCGCAAAGAGGGCCTTGCCCTCGGTGTAGACGATGCCGTTGGTGGTGCCGAAGCTCAGGTTGAAGAAGTTGTTGCGCACCGTGCCGCCGGCGCGGCCGTCGAAGTAGTAGGCACCGATGACGCCCGAACTGTTGGCCCCCTCGTAGATCGCCTGCAGCTCGTGGCTTTGCGAGCTGTCGTGGTACTCGGCGCGCACGTCCGCAATCTTGTTGGGCAGGCCGTCGAAGTCGATGGACGTGTTGGTGTCAGACGCGCGGTGCGCCAGGATGTACTTCAGGCTCCAGTCGCTGCTGACGCCCCAGTTGAGCGTCAGCGACTCGCCCTCGCTGGTGGTGCGGTTGGCATTGGGCATGCCCGAGGCGATGTCGAAGCGGCTCGCCATCGGCGGCGTCTTGGCGGGGTCGAAAGGGCTGACGTTCAGGCGCTGGAAGCCGCGCATGTGCGAGGCGTCCACGGTGCGGTCCACCGACACCTGGGCGTTGAAGGTCGAGCCGGTCGGGAACCAGCCGGCCGAGAAGCGGCCGCTGGTCGTGTTCTGGTCGCTCACCGGGCTGCCGTCGGTCAGGTTCTTGCCGTAGCCATCGCGGTTCAGGCTGGCGCCTGCCAGGCGGAAGCGGAACTGCCCGTCATCGGTGGCCGAGCCCACGGCGCCCTTGGCCGTGACCTGGCCGTAGCTGCCCATGGCCAGCGTCACGGCGCCCTCGGTCTTCTGCGGTAGCGGCTTGCTGACGTACTTCACCGCGCCGCCCACCGTGTTCTTGCCGTACAGCGTGCCCTGCGGGCCGCGCAGGATCTCCACGCGCTGCACGTCGTACACGTCCAGCAGCGCGCCTTGCGGGCGGGCGATGTAGACGTCGTCGAAGTAGATGCCCACGCCGGGGTCCACGCCCCACAGCGGGTCGGCCTGGCCCACGCCGCGGATGAAGGTCGTCAGCGTCGTGTTGCTGCTGCGTGCGGCGTAGATGGTCAGGTTGGGCACCTGGCCCTGCAAGTCGCCCAGGTCCTTGATGGCCAGCTTGTCGAGCTGCTCGGCGGTCAGCGCCGTGACGGCCACCGGCACGTCCTGCAGCGTTTCCTCGCGCTTGCGCGCGGTGACCTTGACGGTCTCCAGCGTCGCGGTGGCTGCCGTTTCCGGCGCCGGGGCGGTCTGGGCGCCCGCAGGCATCGCGGCGCAAGTGCCGAGGCCGGCGAGGATGGCGAAATGCAGTCGCTGCACGCGGAAAAGCGCCGGTAGGCGTCGGGGCATGGCTTGTCTCCTGATAGGTCTTGTGGTGCCACGCCTCTTTGCGCAAGAGCCATGCCTGGGCCAACTTGGGGCGAACTCCGTGCGAACCCTTGCGGGTTCACCCGCGATTCGGCGGTTTGCGGTCTGGGTACTGTCCGGATTCCAGCCATTCGCTCGCGGTGGGGTTGTCCAGTTGCCAGACAACAGCCCTGGGGGCTGCGGGGCTGTCGGGGCGCCGATATGCTGCGCCGCTTGTCGCTTCCCACCCCCCGGAGACTCACGATGATCAAACGCCTGCTGCCGTCCACCTTGGCTGTCGCTCTCGCCCTTGCCTGCAGCGCGACCGCCTTCGCCGCCGGCCCGCAACTCAAGGGCCAGGCGCCCGGCTGGTACCGCGTACAGCTGGGTGATTTCGAGATCACTGCGCTGAATGACGGCACGCTGGACCTGCCCGTGGACAAGCTGCTGCAGCAGCCCGTGCCCAACACGCTGAAGGCCCTGCAGCATGCCTACCTGGGCGTGCCGCTGGAGACCTCGGTCAATGCCTACCTCATCAACACCGGCGCCAAGCTCGTGCTGGTGGACACCGGCGCCAACGGGCTGTTCGGCCCCACGCTGGGCCGGCTGATGGGCAACCTCAAGGCCGCCGGCTACAGCCCGGAGCAGGTCGACGAGATCGTCATCACCCACATGCACGGCGACCACATCGGCGGCACCGCGCTGGACGGCAAGGCCAGCTTCCCCAACGCCACGCTGCGTATCGACAAGCGCGACAGCGACTTCTGGCTCTCGCCCGAGCAGATCGCCAAGGGCGGCGCCGGCGCCCAGGCCATCGCCGCCAACGTGAAGGCCTATGCCGACGCCGGCCGCTTCAAGCCCTTCTAGGGCAGCAAGGACGGCGTGGAGATCGTGCCTGGCGTCAAGGCCTTCCCGGCCTATGGCCACACGCCCGGCCACAGCAACTATGTTGCCGAGAGCAAGGGCCAGAAGATGATGTTCTGGGGCGACCTGATGCACGTCGCCGTCGTGCAGTTCCCCGACCCGTCAGTGACCGTCCAGTTCGACTCCGACCCCAAGGCCGCCGCCCCAGCTCGCGAGAAGGCCTACGCCGCCGCCGCCAAGGACGGCTACTACGTGGCCGTGACCCACGTCAGCTTCCCGGGCATCGGCAAGCTGCGTGTGGACGGCAAGGGCTATGACTGGCTGCCGGTGAACTACTCGGCAAATCGTTGAGCCCCTCGTTCAGTCTCGCCGCTGAACGCGTGCGAGCCTGACCAGTCCCCCGAGGGGACGGCTTGGGAGCGGCCCGGCGCTCGGCCCGCTGAACGGAAGCCGCGACCCGGGAAGGGCGGCGCCTTAGCGCGCTGTGCCGTGCAGCTTACGCAGCTCGGCCGGCGACGCCGCGCCGCTGCAGAACAGCGCCATGCGCAGCTCCTGCTCCTGCTGCGCCATCCAGTCGTCCAGCGCGGTGTCGCCCCACAGCGCGGCCTGGATGGCCGGCTTGGCATAGCCCACGCGCTCCGCACCCAGTGCGATCAGCTTGGCGGCGTCCAGCCCGGAGCGCACGCCGCCACTGGCCCAGGTCTCGATCTCCGGCACCAGCCGCTGCGCCGCTCTCACCGAGGCCACCGTCGACTCGCCCCAACCGGCAAAGGTGTGGGCCGTGTGAGCCTGCAGGCTGTCCTGCGCTGAGCGGCCGCCCTCGATGCGGCCCCAATGCGTGCCCCCCAGGCCGCCCACGTCCAGCGCCGCCAGGCCCAGCCCGGGCAGCTTGGCCAGCGTGCGCGCCGAGAAGCCGCAGCCGGTTTCCTTCAGCAGCACGGGCACGTCCAGGCCTTCGCAAACGGCACGCAGCGCCGCCAGCCCGCCGCGGAACTGCGGCGCGCCCCCTGGCTGCAGGCATTCCTGCAGCGCATTGAGGTGCACGGCCAGCGCCTGCGCCTGGGCCGACTGCAGCAGCCGGCGCAGCAGCGCCAGCGGCGTGGCCACCACCTGGCTCAGGCTCAGGCTGCCAACCAGCAGCAGCTCGGGCGCTGCGTCGCGCAGGCGCTGCCACTGGCTAACCGCAGCTGCCAGGTCGGCCGGCCCGCCCGGCTGGCGGTGTTGCGAACTCAGGCCCATGGCCCAGCCGCGTCGGGCACAAGCCCGCGCCAGGCGGCGGTTCAGCTCGACGGCCTCCGGGTGGCCGGCGTTCAGGCCGACCACGTAGAACGGTGTGACCGTGGGCTGGCCGAAGGCGCGGGCGTCCAGGCGGATGTCCTCGAAGTCCAGCTCCGGCAGCGCGTCGTGCTCAAGGTGCACGGCGTCCAGCCCCGACAGGCCCGTGGCCTCGTGCTCGGTGGCGAGCGTCTGGCGCAGCAGCTCGTGCCAGCAGGGCTCGACAGCATCGGGCTGCTGCGTGACTGGGGCGAGGCGGTCTAGCGTCTGGATGTCCATGGGGGTCTCCTGCTGAGTCTGGAGGCGGCGCTGCTATGCGCCTGCCGAGACCGCCATGGTCTGCCGTGCAGGTTGCAAGCCGGCTTCACGGCGCCGGCCGTTTGTTGCAATGGTTTCAGCGCGCCTGCGGCGCCCCCGCCATGAGCATCCGCGCGATGGTTGCCGCGTTCACGGCCGCCACCACCACCTCCAGCGCCGTGCCGCCGATGGAGCCGGCGATCAGGTTGTTGGCGATCCACAGCCCCGTGCCACAGAGCATCAGCAGCCGCATGGGCACGCCGGTCAGCGTGAACAGGGCGATGGTGCCCAGGCACGAGGCGGTCAGTGGCAGCCAGTCGCTGGGCTTGGTGGCAATGGCCAGCCCGAAGCCGATGTTGGCCGCGACCACCCCCACGGCCACCCACTTCGAGCGGGTGTGCAGCGACAGCGCCGAGCGCAGCAGTGACAGCAGCGAACTGGCCACCGCCGTGGGCACGCCCAGCAGCGCGAAGTGGATGACATAGGCCAGGCATTCGGCGGTCATGAACCACTTGAAGCGGCGGTCGTCGGTCTGCAGGAAGCAGGCGACGCCGAGCACGAAGGCGGCGTAGCCAAAGAGTTGGGCGGGGGAGAACCAGTCGGGCATCCGCCGGATTGTCCGGGCGCCGCGCCACGCGCCGATCGCCACACGCATCAACGACATCCACGCCAAGCGGCACGGTGACTAAAGACGCACACCCTGTCCACGCCGTCCCATCGAAGCCCTGGTTGAGGGTGCCGGCCCATCAGCCCTTGCGCAAGCCGGCTCGCCGCGTCTACTTGGTCGATGCCGCAGGCTTCAACAGCCGCGTGATCTCACCGCCGCATGCGGTGATGTTCTTGGCGTATTCCTCGGGGCTGTCGAACTGCACCTGGGCGTACATCAGGCGGTCGAGTTCCAGTTTTGCGTAGGCCAGGATGCCGGCGCTGCCGCCGCCCAAGCCCCAGGGATAGTCCAGTTCGCGGAACTGGCGCGCGATGTCGCGGTGAATGCGCACATGCGTCTGCTCGTGGTTCATCACCCGCGCATAGGCACAGCTGCCCGGCGCGATCTCGCTGGCCACGCGCAGCACCGGCTTGATGTAGTCCAGCCGCACGACGACGCCCTGGCAACTGGCCTGCGGCACCACGCTCAGCTTGCTTTCGACAACGACGTGGCCGAGTTGCGTGCCGCTGCGGCCGGCGCCTGCGCCGATCTTCGTCAGTTCGGCGGCCGGCTTGGCGTTGTCGATTTCCGGGTCGGCGAACCAAGCCGCACTGAAACGCACCGCCTTGTCGCAGGGCGGCAGGTTGGCGGCCAGCGCCGGGAAGCAGGCCCAGGCCAGCATCAGAGCGAGCAGGCTTTTCATCGTGACCTGCTGGTTATCGGCAGGACGGGGTTGCGCTGAAGCGGTTCGGGCGCGTCGCGGCGGTTGGCGGTCGCGTTCAACCCAGGTTGAGCGGGCCAGCGCCCTACTCAGGCGTCGCGGGGTCGTTGTCCGCACCGCCGTGGGCCAGCGCCTGGCGCGCCAGCTCCTCTTCGCTGAGCTCGGGTGCCTCCTGAAGCGCCGCGATCTCTTCCAGTATCTCGGGCGTGGCCTCCGCGTTGCCCAGCAGCAGGTCTTCGATGTTGGCGTGGGCGGTCTTGAGCTCTTCGTGATCGACGGGTGACGGATGCACCGGCATCAGCACCGGCAGCTTGGCCGCAGCCAGCTCCAGTTGTTCATCGACGAGCTTGTTGAAACCGCCCTCGGGCGGCGTGTCCTGGCGGGTCATTGCAGTCTCCTTGGGGTGCTCCATGTTCCGCCATTTGGAGTTCACGTGCCAGTTCATGTCTGTTGCGGGCTGCACGGTCGACAAGAACACAGGGTCGGTTGGGCGGCGGCGTGGGTCAACCACTGGCTCGGTTCGTCAGACAGCCCTCGGGTGCGGGCGGGGAATGGCCTTCCCGGCCAGGAGCAGTCATCTGCGAATGGCAGTTTTGGGTCTGCTCAAATGTTGGTCCGGAATCGTCAACGATCCACCGCGGCAGCCGAATCTTTCCAGTGACCAACAATCTTTCGTCGATCGCAGACTTTGACGCCGCGCTGCTCTGCGAGTACGCCCGCTTTCGCAGTTTGTTTCCAGGCGCGTCAGATGCCTATGTCCAGCGCCGCTTTGCGCAGTACGGCGTGTTTCCAGAACTCGGTTGGGCCCTGATCGGGATTGGCGAAAACGAGGCGCTGACAGCCAAGGACCCGAGCATTCTTTACGCGACGATCACGAGGTTTCTGAAGTGTGCGCATCATTGCTGGGGACCAACCGACGAGACGGGGCTTCATTGGGGTGGGCAAGACTTCTGTGCCTTGGTGGTCCCTTCGCTCTACTCAGCGCTCCTCGGTAACGCATACATCGCCTCGGCGTTCAACTGTGCGCGACCGATGTCTAGGAACGGCTATGGGCCGTAATTGCACGCCGCGAACCTGATGGTGTGCATAGAGTGCCCCACATGGCCCTTTCGAGCCAAGGCTGTCACGCTTGCCGAGGCCTTTGTCTCCTCCAAGAGCAGAGCCAAGACGGACAAGGCTTTCGTCGGCTTCTTCGTCGCCGTTCTGGCGCAAGACAGAAGGGCACTGACCGAGGCGCTGGTCGTGTTCTCCGATGGTTACGGCAAAAGCGACTGGGGGCGAAACAAACCTTGGACTGCGGCCACGTTCATCCAGGCTATGTTCACCTATGCCAGCAGCCGTGTCGCGGAGCCCGTCGATGCCCAGACCCATCGCTCGCTCCTATCCGAGGACCGCATTCAGTTGTGGTCCGCGATGCAACAGACGCTGGACAAGCTCGCGCTCGAGCCACACAACTTCCCCGAGCCGCTTGGCTTTCTGAGTGACCTGGAGTTTGAATAGGTCGGCAGCTCTCCTCTTCTAGGGGCACTTCTCACGTTCCTGCCGGACCACTCCGGCACAGACCCAGCACCGCGTCGCACGCCGCCGGTATCGCGTCACCATCATCCCTGCACGACACGGCCACCTCCGCGCAGCGCGCCTGATGCGCCCGGTCCGAGCTCAAGCGGGCCAGTGCCTGGGCGACCGCTGCCGGCGTGTACTCCCCCACCAGCAGCCGCTGCCCGACCCCCAGCCGCAGCACCTGGTGCGCGTTGTCGAACTGGTCATACGCCATGGGCCGCACCAGCTGCGGAACGCCGGCGCGCAGCGCCTGGCTGGTGGTGCCGATGCCGCCGTGGTGCACGAAGGCGGCCAGGCGCGGCAACAGCTGGCTGAAGGGGGCGTAGGGCACGTGCAGCACGCCGGGCGGTAGCCGGGCGGGCAGCTGGTCGCCGAACTTGGTGATCAGCAGGCCGCGCCGGCCGCTGAGTTGGCAGGCCGCTGCAGACGTGGCGAAGAAGCCGTGCGAGGTGGCGTTGGCCGTGCCGGAGGTGAAGCCTATGGGGGGCTCGCCTGCGGCCAGAAATTCGTCCAGCGCGGGCGGCAGCGGGTGGGCGTCGCCGCCGTCGTGGGCCGGAAACCCGGTGCACACCAGGCCAGCCGGCCAGTCGGGCTGGGGCGGGGCGAACCAGGGCGGGAACAGGCCCAGGGTGAGGTCGGCCTGATGCAGCCAGGCGCCGAACAGGCGGTCCACGGGGGCAAGGCCCAGTTGGCGGCGGTAGGCGTTGAAGGGGCGGGTGAACAGGCGGTCCAGCATCAGGCGGTCCACCAGCCACCAGGCCGCGCGCTGCAGGCCAGCGGGGAGCTGGCCCAGCGTGTTGTTCGGGCCCAGGTGCGGCGGCGCGTGCACGGATCGGAAGACGGAGGGCGCCAGGTGCACCGTGGCCGCCGGCACGCCCAGCGCGTCGTGCAGCAGCCGGGTGGCGAAGGACAGGGTGCTGCCCACGGCCAGCGTGTGGCCGGGCACGACTTCGGCGCGCATCGCCTCGAACGCGCGCGGCAGGGTGGTGGCAAAGGCTTCGGCAATCAGCGCCATGCCGCGCCGCGGGTCGGTCACGCGCGGGTCGCGCAGCAGTGCCTCGGTTTCTGCCACGGTGGAGAGCGGCGTGAACGGCAGCCCGGCCGCGTGGCTTGCATAGCTTTCGCTGCCGAACAGGCGCACCTCATGGCCGCGTTGCTGCAGCGCCAGGCCGAGCGCCACGAAGGGCAAGGTGTCGCCGAGGCTGCCGGCTGCGCCGATCAGGATCTTCACGAGCGGGCCGTCACCTCGACGCCACCTCGGCCGCTTCTGACTCTTCAGCGGCTGCCGCCAAGGCCGGGCGCGGCCTCTCCGGCCACGCGCCACCCGTGCTGAACGCGCCCCAGGCCCAAGTTACCCACCTCAACAGCGACGCCGCCAGCCACAGCGCCCAGCCCAGCATCAGCGCGCGGTACAGCCACACCGGCGCGCTGACGACCCAGGCGCCGGCCGTGTGCTCGGTGAAGCGGTCGGACACCCAGGCCAGCTCATGGCTGCTCGACCCCGGCCCGGCCACCAGCAGGTTGGGGGAGCCCAGCAGGCCGGTGCGCAGCACGTCCAGCAGCGCGGCGATGGCGAAGCAGGTCCACAGCACCAGCAGCAACTGCACGGCAATGCGCAGCCAGCGCCGGCCGCCCTTGCCCCCGTGAGCCATCCAGCGGCGCCGCGCCTCCAGCACGCCAAACCAGCCGGCCAGCACCGCCAGCGCCCACAGCGACACGGGTGCCACGCCCAAGGCCAGAATCAGCCAGGCTGGTCGCCCCATCACCCCGGGCAGGCCGCGCGGCGCCAGCCAGGCCAGCGCCAGCACGACCACAAGCACGCCCCAGATCAGCACGGCGGGACCGATCAGCGGGCCACCGACGGCCAGCACGATGCGGTCTTCGGGCACATGCAGCTGCAGCGTGTCATTGACGCCGGGCAGCCCGAGCGTCAGGCCCGGGTGGCGCCACAGCGCGCCCATGCCCTCGGGCGCGCGCCAGTGGATGTCCACGCTCTGCGCGCCGGGCGTCAGCGGCAGGCTGAGCACGCCGTCGCGCAGCTGCAGGGCCAGCTTCTGGCCGTTGATCTGCACGCCCAGCAGCTCGGCGCCGGCCGGCAGCTTCAGCGCGTGCGGGCCACCGAGGCTGGCGCGCAGCTTCATGGCCAGCTGCACGTCGGTGCTGCGCTCGCCGGGTTCCAGCGTCGTCTTCACGCTGTCCAGCGTCAGCGTCTGGCCGCCCACGCCGGCAGGCTTCTTCACGGCCAGCTTCAGCGTCTCACCGGGCCACGGCCGCCATTCGGGCAGCCACTGGCCGTCCTGCTGCAGCGCCGTGGCGGCCAGGCCGCTGGCGTCCACATGCCATTGCGGCGACGCGGCCAGCGTCCAGCGTTCGACCTGGTTGGGCTCCTTGCCGGCCACCAGCGCCAGCGCCTCGGCGGGCGGCAGGCTGCTGGCCACTTCCACGGCGTCGTCGCCGCCGAGCTGCAGGCTGGCCGTCTTTGTGCCGCCTTCGTCGGCCACCGTCACGCCCGCGTCGCTCACGGCCTCGCCGGGCAGCAGCGCCCAGCGCACGCGCAGTGGCGCGCGGCTGGGGGCGATGCGGGCTATGCGCGTGATGACCTGCCAGCGCAGGCCCAACGCCAGGCGGCGGTCCACGCGCACCAGCGGTGCCAGCGCGTCGCGCTGCGTGCCGGCGTCTTCGGTGCGTGTGTTGCCGGCCGTGGCCTCGCGGCTCAGCGAGATCGCGCCGGTGCTCTGGCCGCGCGGGTCCAGGCCGGCCAGCGTCCAGCCCTTCAACTCGGTCTGCAGCGTGCGCGGCGTCAGCGGCAGCGCGATGTCCAGGCCGCTGGCATTGCCCACGTCGGCCGCCAGCACGAGCTGGTGCACGCCGGCGGGTACGGCGGCCCACAGCCGGCCTTCGTCGTCGCGGCGCGTGGCGGCAGGCTGGCCGTCCAGCGTCACGCTGCCCGGTTGCCAGCCGGTGCCCTGGCCGGGAAGCGGCACGGCTACCAGCGCCTGCGCGTGGATCTCGGCGCGCAGCTGCACCGTCGAGCCGGACGCGCTGACGAGCAGGCGGGCCAGTTCGGCGCAGCGCGGCAGGCAGTCGGGCGGCGCGGCGAGCTTGTCGCGCAGGGCCTGGAGCTGCTCCTCGCTGGGCGCGGGGATCTGGGCTTCGCTCGGTTGGGGCGTCAGGGCCAGCGCCATCAGCACAGTCGCGGCGGCGCCAGCGGCAGCGCGCGGCATGCGGGGCAGGCGCGGCGGCTTCCAGCCAGCTACGGCGGCGAGTGCCGCCGCGAGCAGGGCCAGGCCCACGAGCTTGAGCAGGGCCGTTGCCCACGGAGGCAGCAGCCACAGGTTGAGCGTTTCCTCGGGCGTCACGGGGCCGCTCCAGTGCAGGGGATAGGAACGCCAGCTCCAGGTCGGCAGGCCGGGGCCGGTCTGAACACGGGCGCCGGGGTCGACGCGGGCGAGCTCGCTGCTGGCATAAGGGCTTTTGGCGGTGCGGCGGCGGGCCGTCACGACAACCGATTCGAGCTTCTGGTCCGCGCTTTCGCGCCGAGGCTCCATGGCTTCGTCAGGTGCTGGTGCTGCCGCTGGTGCGACGCGTTCTTCGACCACTCGCACTTCGCGCGCCAGGCCGATGTCCGTGACGCTGTGGCGCTCCAGGCTTGGGTAGATCGATTGCCGAATCTCGTCCATCGCGAACGGCAGCAGCACGAGCGCAAGCAACCCGATAGCCGCTATGCGACCACGAGCAAACAGGCGTTGCCCGTTGCCCGCCGGCAGCACCCGCGCCAGTGCCGTCAACGCGAGCAGCGCAAACCACAGTACCGCCGGCGGGCTGCCCGGCGTGTGCCAGGTCAGCGCCAGCGCCACGCCCACGAGCACGCCGCTGCGCCAACCCAGCAGGCGGAAGGCGGCCAGCGCGGCCAGCAGCACGAAGAAGAAGTCCCACAGCGTCCACATCTCCACCCACGACCCGATGGCGCGGCTGGGGCCTTGCGCATGCAGCAGCCGCCAGCCGGGCGGCAGGTTCAGCGTCGCCGCCATGCCGTCGATGGTGGTGCCCCAGCCGCTGGCGGGCAGGGTGCCGTCGCGCGGCCAGCGGCTGTCGGCCTCGATGCGGGCGCTGCGCTCGCGCACCTCGAAGCCGGCAGGGCCGTCGTTCGTCAGCCGGGTGATGGGCTGGTCCGCATCGCCGATGGACGCCCGGCCGAGCTGGCCGGGCGTGGCCATGGCCAGCCGGGCACTGGCCGACAGCTCGCCCTTGAACTGGTCGTGCGCCGTCAGCCCGCGGCCGTCGAAGTCCAGCCACAGTGTGCGTCGCAGATTCAGCGCGTCGGGCGCCGGCTTGGCATTGCCGCGCTGCAGCTCGGTCAGCTTCAGTGTCTCGCCCGGCTTCAGCCGAAAGGCCGGCAGCGCGCGCCAGGGCTCGGGCATCTCGACCTGGCGCGGGTCCACGCTGGTCGGGCCCTCGGGGCGTATCAAGCGCAGCCCGGGCTGGGCCTTGACGACCCAGACCTCCTCCTCGGTCGCATCCTCGGGCAAGGTCAGCGCCTGCACCGGCGCGTTCAGTCGCGCGCGCAGCTCGATGCGCCAGGCCCCCGGCCGCGCCTGCACGATGAGGCGGCCGTCCTCGGCCAGGCGGGCGGGCAGCGGGCTGTCGAGCTGCATCGCGCGCAGGCCGGGCAGCAGCGCGTGGGGCAGCTCCACCGCGCGGGAGCGGCCGGCCACGCGCAGTTCAAACGCGGTGGTGACGGTCAGCGGCAGGTCGTCGTCGACGAGGCGCACGGTCTGCACGGTGACGCTGTCCGTCGCCTCGGCCGGGCTGGCCACGGCGCGCAGCCACAGCCGGCCGTCGGCATCCGGCGCGCGGCTTTGCGTGGCGCCGTCGCTGGTCACGACGATGGCGCCCAGGCCCTCGGGCACGGCCAGGTTCTGCGGCATCTGCGTCCAGGTGATGCGGCCTTCGACCACATGGGTGCCCGGCGCCAGCCACACAGCCGGCTCACCGCTGGCCTCGGTGACGGGCAGCGGCCTGCCGCCGGCCTTCACGTCCTGCGGCCAGGCGCCGGCCTCACCGGGCAGCGCCACGCGGGCGGGGGCGCCGAAGACGGTGACGTCGAGCCGGAACGTCGCCTCGCGCGCACCGGCACTGAGCTGCAGGCGGCCGGGCCAGACGCAATGCGCAGCCTCGCCCTCGGCCTGCGCCGGGCAGCCCAGCGGCGGCTGGCCCTGCTGCGCCCAGGGCAGCCAGTCGCGCAGCGCGGCGGGCAGGTCGGCGGGGGTCAGCGGTGCGGCCTGAGTGGCCAGGGCTGCGAGCAGCAACAGCAGCGTTGTCGAGAAGCGCTTCATCGTGTCTCTCCCTGTGCGTGGGCCTGCCGCTGTGGGTGCGGTTCGGGCCGATATCGCGGCGGATTCCAACACAGCGCGCGGCGCAGGCCGGCGTGGTTTCTACAGGAGGCGCGTCTTGCGCGGTGGTCGGTTCAGCGAGATGCGCCCCACGCGCACTGCCGGCGCATCCGGCGCCCCGAGGTGCATCTTCACCTTGGCAAGCTCGGCTGCCAGGTCCGCATGCCGGATAGTCCTGCGGCCGGATTTGCCTGGCCTTCTTTGAACCGATCTCCCATGCCTGTTCTTGAGCCCTCACCCACGATGCTGGACGAAGCCGCGCCGACAACGCGTTGGTATGCGCCTTTGATGGCCGTGGTCTCGGGCCGCCGCGCCGGCTCGCTACCGCTGCATTGCCTGCTGGCGTGGCCCGTCGCGCTGCTGCCCAGCGTGGCGCTGCTGGGCCTGGTGTACGGCCTGCTTCAGCTGCTGGGCATCGATTCCACGACGTTCGAGCCACCCGAGCACCAGTTCACGTTGGGGCAGGTGTTAAACACCGTGGTCTTCGCGCCGCTGGTTGAGACGCTGCTGCTGGGTGCAGGGCTGTGGCTGCTGACCCGCCTGTCGCGCCGGCCCTTGTTCGTGGCCGCCGCGTCCAGTGTGCTGTGGGGCTGCCTGCATGGCGCCTTTGGGCTGATCTGGTTCTTCGGCACCTTCTGGAGCTTCTACATCTTCAGCTGCAGCTACCTGGCCTGGCGGCCGTCGTCGTGGTGGGGGGCCTATGCCGCCGCTGCCGTGCCGCATGCGCTGATCAACCTGACGGCGATGGGCATGCTGGCACTGCGGACCTGACGCCTCAGTGCGGCTGCCAGCCCGGGTAGGTTGGAGTGAGCTTGGGAACTCCAACATCGCCCAGCCGGTGATTCGTCTTGCCGCCTCTCGGCTTGGCGCGTGAGGCCCAGCCGGGAGTTCGCCCCGGCGGGCGACGGCTCCGTTGAGGTCCAGGTTGATTGCTGCGACCCGCAACTCCCGTCGCGTCGCCCGAGCGACGCTGACTTTGCATCCCTGGTGAGCCCGGCGTGCAGCCGGCGTTAATGGGCGTGAAGGGGCGATGGATGGCGCTCGTCATAGGGACAGCAGCGAGAGCGAAGCGGGTCGCGTCTGGGCTCCCACCGAGCGCTTGTTTTCGCGCGCCGCTGTTGGCGCCGTGATGGTCGAGTGCGGTTCAGGGCCTCTTCTTTGGTGACTTTGGCTTCGCCGCAACTTCGTTGTCTTCTGGCCCGCAGAAGAAAACCGAAGGTTTCGGCGAAGCCAAAGTTACCCCGCCGCCGGGCGGGACTCCCGGCAATGCAGCGGGCAGGCGCCACACCGGCCGAAGCCATCAACTCAAGCCGCCCGATATCAGAACCTCACCACCCAACTCGCATTGACCGCCCGCAGCGTGTTGCGCCGCGTGCTGCTGCCGGCCGAGAAGCCGTCCAGGTCCTCGACCGCGCTGGCCACCACATTGTCGCGGGCCAGCAGGTTGGTCAGGCCCACGCGCAGCTGCGAGAAGCGGTCGACCTTCCAGGCGGCGAAGGCGTCCAGTGTGCGCACGGCGCTGCGCTGCGCGACCTGGCGGTCGGTCTGGTTGGTTGAATAGCCGGGCTGCAGCACCAGGCTGGCGCCCACGGTCCAGCCGCTGTCCGGGATGCGCCAGTCGAAGCCCATGTTGGACAGCCAGGGTGGCTGCGCTTCCAGCCGGTTGTCGGGGCCGTCCACCTGCTCGACCTGGGATCGGTACAGGCTCAGCGCCGCGCGCAGGTTGACGCCGCTGTCCTTGTCGAACAGCGCCGGCAGCCATTCCTCGCCACGGCCCTTGATCTCCAGCTCCAGCCCGCGCGTCGTGGCCTGGCCGATGTTCAGGGGCCGCGAAACCCAGCGCGGCACGTTGGTGATGTCCGGCGCCATGCCGCTTTCCAGGCGGACGCCGCGGCGGATCAGGTCGTCGATCTGGCGGTAGAACACGCCGATGCTGAGCACGCCACCGCTGGCCGGATAGTGCTCGAAGCGCAGGTCGAAGCCGGTGCTCAGCTCGGGCTGCAGGTCGGGGTTGCCGGCCGAGTCGGCGGCGATGGGCGTGTTGGTCTCGGTGCGCTCGTAGTTGCCGTTCAGCACGTAGCGGCTGACCAGCGCCGACAGGTCCGGCAGCTTGAAGCTGCGCGAGAGGCTGGCGCGGATCTGGTCGCGGCCCTTGGGGTCGAACTTGTAGTTGGCGTGCAGCGTCGGCGCGACGACGCGGGCCTGGTTGTCGATGGCGTGGGTGCCGTCGTCGCCGCGCGTGCGCACCTGCTCCAGGCGCAGGCCCGGCTGCAGGCCCCATTGCGGGCTGAGCGCCCAGTCGTCCTGGATGAAGACGGCGGCGCGGCCGATGTGTGCGGTAAAGGGCACGCCGGTGGCGCTGTCCAGGCGCTCGATGCCGGCGTCCCAGACGCGGCGCAGCTCGTCGCGCTCGCGCGTGTCCACATCCCAGCCGGTCACGAGGGTGTGGTCCTCGGCCACGGGCTGGGTCCAGCGGCCCCCCAGTGCCAGGCGCTCCTCGCCGAACTCGGTCTGCGTCTCGCGCGTCACCAGCCGCCGGCCATCGACGCCGTAGCTTTCGTAGTGCGCGCCGCTGTCGCGCGTGGTGTCCTGCCAGGAACCCCGCAGCTCGACCTTGCCGCCGTCCTCCTGCTTGTGTATCCAGTTGGCGGCGGCGCGGCGCACGTCGCCGTCGCTCTCGGACTGCGAGTCGTCGCTGGCGGTGGCCGAGGGCGTGCCGAGCAGGGTCGTGATGCGGCGGTCGCTGGCGTTGCGCGACTGCGTGTGCTGCCAGAGCGCGCTCAGGTTGAGCGTGTCCATGTCCGTGAACTTCCACTGCAGGCGCGGCGCGATCTGGGCGCTGCTGCTGCGCCCCTGGTCGCGGCCGGCTATCGCCTGCGACCGCACCTCGCCGGCCGGCGTGCGCGAGATGCGGACCAGCTCGTAGCGCGTGGCCTGGGCGGAGCGCGTCACGTTCATGGGCACGACGAAGGACAGCGCGCCGATGCGGTCGCCCCATTGGAAGGCCGTGCTGCCGCCGGGCTGCAGCGCGCGGTAGTTGATGCCGCTGCGCCATTCGCGCTGCAGCGTGCGAGGCGGCTCGCGCAGCACCACGTTGATGGTGCCGGCCACGCCCGGGTACTCGGCCGTGGCGCCGCTGACGACCTCGATGCGCTCCACGTCGGCCGGCGCCAGCGTGTCCAGCGAGAAGCCCGGTGGCGCCGGCTCGCCATTGATCAGGATCTGGGTGTAGCCGGCGCCCAGCCCGCGCAGCCGCGGCGCGCCGCCGTCCATGGACACGCCCGGCAGGCGCTTGAGCACGTCGGTCACGTCGATGTCGCCCTGCCGGTCCAACTCCTCACGGCCGTAGATGGACATGGCGATGGACTGGCGCCGGCGCAGGCCGTCGTCGGTCTCGGGGGCGGCGGTGATCTGCACGCGGTCGAGCGTGGTGGGCTGCGAGGCGTCGGCCGGCTTGGCGGGCGCGGACGCCGCTGCTGCTGGTGCCGCCGCTGAGGCTGCGGGCTGCGGCGGCTGCGGCGACGTCTGCGCCGTGCTGTTCAGGGCGCCCAGCAGCAGGGCCATGGCAAGGAGGTAGCGGTGGGGCGTCATGCGGACGCAGCGTCTCGTGGGTCAGGAGGAGCGCGCACTGTAAGAGCAGGGCGCCTCTCTGCGGCGCATGTTCCTGCCGCACTTAAGCGCCGGCGCTGGGGCTCGGGGGTGCGGCATGGCCTGCGGTTATGGCCTGTGCCGCACTTGGCATCGACCGCAACGGCCGTCAGCGTGGCTGCCAGCTCAGGCTGACGCTCCAGCCGCGCGGCGCTGCTGGCTCGAAGAAGCGCCGGTTGGCCTCGTTGACGATGACGCTGGCCGCCGTGGCGCGGTTCAGCAGGTTGTCGGCGCGCAGGCGCCAGCGCAGGTCGGGTGCCAGCTGGCCGCCGACGTTGAAGCCCCAGAGGCCGCCGCCTGCAGCGGCAGCCGTGCCGGCGTCGTCGGCGGGCAGGCGGGCGCGGGCTTGCAGGCTCAGCCCTGCGTCCAGGCCCTCGCCCTGCCAGCGCAGCTCGGCGCTGCCGAAAGCGGCGGGCACGCCGGGCAGGGGCTGGCCGGTGGTGGTCACACGCGTGGCCAGCCGCGTGGCGGCCAGGTCCAGTTGCCATTGGCGGGCCAGCGGCAGTTGCGCGGCGGCTTCCAGGCCGCTGCGGCGGGTCTGTGCGGCGTTGGTGAACACGGTGCGGCCGCCGCTGCTGGCCAGCACGCTGATCTCGTCGCGGGTCTCGGCCTGGAAGGCGGTCAGTGCCAGGCGGCGCTCGCCTTCGCGGGCCTCCCAGCCCAGCTCGATCTGCTTGCTGCGCTGCTGGCGAAGTTCGTTGTTGAAGCCGCTGCCGGCGCTGCGGTAGGCCAGCTCGGTCAGCGTGGGCGACTCCGCCGCGCGGCCCAGCGCCAGGCGCACCACCTGGCCTTCTGCGGGACGCCAGGCCACGCCGGCCACGGGCTGCACGCCGCTGAAGGATCGCGCGCCGCTGTCGTCGCCGTTGGCGAGGAAGCGGTCCTCGCTGTCGAACCGCAGGCTGCTGGAGCGCAAGCCGGCGAGCAGCTCCCACTCGGGCGTGGGCGTCCAGCGCCATTGGGCATAGGGCTCGCTGCTGCGGGCGCGGTTGGTCTCGTCGCGCTTCAAGGCGCCGCTCGTGCCCGCCTGGTTGAGGTAGCCGCGCCGCGCGTCGCGTTGGGTCTCGACGGCCCAGCCCAGGGTCAATTCCTGTTCGGGGGCTAACGCCCAGTTCAGCCGGGCATCCAGGCCGCCGAAGCGCCGGCGCAGTTCGATGACGCCGCCAGGATGCGTGGGTGTGCTCTGCACGTTCAATGGGATGGCCTGCCACTGGTCCACCGCGCGGTGGCCGAGCCAGCCGGCGACTTGCACGCGCAGGCGTTCGTCCACGTCGCGCTGCCAGCGCACGCCCAGCTGCTGCTGGCCGGCGGTCTTGCGAGTGTTGAAGGCTTCGGCTTGCGGAGCGGTCTGGCGCGGGTCGGCGGCGAGCTGCTCGGCGGTCAGGCCCAGCGGGTCATCGGCGGGCTGGCTCTGCAGCTGCAGCTGGGCCATGAATTGCTGCTCGGGCGTGCGCAGCTGCCAGCGCGCCTGGGCCAGGCGGCGCTCGCTGCTGCTGTGCGCGCGCCAGCCATCGCGGTGCGTGACCTGTGCCGCCAGGCTCAAGGCCTGGCCCTCGCCGGGCAGGCGGTCCAGGCTCACGCTGGCCTGGCGCAGGCCGAAGGCGCCCAGCGTCAGCGCGGCCTGGGTGCGGTCTGCCGTGGGCCAGCGGCTTTGCAGCGCGATGACGCCGCCGCTGGCGCTGCCATACAGCGCCGAGAACGGGCCGCGCAGCACTTCCAGCGAGGCGGCGTCGGCGATCAGCCAGTGGCCCAGCTGGCCTTGCCCGTCGGGCGTGCTGGCCGGGATGCCATCGGCAATAAGGCGCAGGCCGCGCACGCCAAAGCTGGCGCGGGCGCCGTAGCCTCGGCTGGACAGCTGCAGGTCCTGCGCGTCGTTGCCGCGGTTGGCGGCGTAGAGGCCGGGCAGGCGCGACAAGGTTCTTGCCAGTGCCTGCGCGGGGTCTTGGGCTTCGGCGTCGCGGGTGAGCGTGGCGGCGTCCAGGCGCTCGATGGCGAGCGTGGGGGCGGTGGCGCGACCGTTGAGGACGACGGTGTCGAGTTGGGGTGTGGCGGCTGATGCCAGGGCGGCGAAGACGATGAGGCTCATAGGTGACTTTGGCTTAGCGCCGAGTGCGGTGCCGGGATTTCGCCCCGGCGGGCGAGTCACTTTCTGGTCCGCCAGAAAGTAACCAAAGAGCTCCCCCCGACCGCCCCGCCCTACGCTGCGCTTCGGGTTCCCTGCGGTACTCAAGTCTTGAGGCCCCGCC
>Ga0187843_10000520_pt1 | contig 27159 bp, 30 predicted proteins | sample SpaLakP09_SKY_43_FD_134516 | JGI IMG/M metagenome (GOLD analysis project Ga0187843, IMG submission 134516) | Oligotrophic lake water microbial communities from Sparkling Lake, Wisconsin, USA - SP09_SKY_43 | ecosystem: Environmental > Aquatic > Freshwater > Lake | place: USA: Sparkling Lake... | reverse complement strand
GCAATTGGATATAGAGCAGGTTTCCAAAATCAAGGTGGTATTTATACAGGAATTACAGGTTATGGTGCAATAGGAATTGGATATAGAGCAGGACACGCTTTTCAATGTTCTAACTCAATAGCAATTGGATTTCAAGCAGGATGGACAGGACAAGGTGTAACATCAACAGCAACTCTCAGCGGATCAGGAGCAATAGGAATTGGTTTCAACGCAGGTTATATTAATCAATCTTCAACAGCATTAGGAATTGGATACAACTCAGCATATTTGAATCAATCCGCCTACACAGTAGCAGTTGGAGTTGAATCGGGAAGTATCAATCAATCATCCAGAGCAGTAGCAATAGGATTTCAAGCAGGTTATATTACTCAAGGTGAAGGTACGGTAGCAATTGGACATCAAGCAGGAAGAAATAGTCAAAGATCCGGTGCTATAGCAATTGGAATCCAAGCAGGCGCTACAGGTCAAGGCTCAAACGCAGTAGCAATAGGAGTTCAAGCAGGAGGTTTTTCTCAAGGAACAAATGATATAGCAATTGGATATCAAGCAGGTGCTACAGGACAAAAACAAAATGCATTAGCAATCGGATATCAAGCAGGTTATATTACTCAAGGAACAAATGCTATAGCAATTGGATATCAAGCAGGTTATCTTACTCAAGGCAACAATTCAGTAGCAATTGGACAAATAGCCGGATATAGTAATCAAGGCACAAATGCAATAGCAATTGGATATGAAGCAGGTAATAAAGGACAATCCGAAGAATCAATAGGAATTGGATACCAAGCAGGTCATGAATTGTTGGGATACGCCACAGTAGCGATTGGATATAAAGCAAGCCACGAGGCACAAGCGGCGTACGCAGTAGCAATTGGATTTGAAGCAGGATTCTTTCAATATGAGAATTCAATAGCAATAGGAAATCAAGCTGGAGGTTGGACAGGAGTAGGTCAAGGCTCGAACGCAGTAGCGATTGGATATCAAGCAGGATACTATGATCAACAAGATTCCACAGTAGCAATTGGATACCAAGCTGGTTGTACTAATCAACAAACAGCCGCAATAGCAATTGGATACTTAGCAGGAACTAACTATCAAGGAACAACTGCTATAGCAATTGGATACTTAGCAGGAGCTAACACTCAAGGAACAAACGCAGTAGCAATTGGTACAGACGCAGCAAGAAATGAACAAGGCGAATCCGCAATAGCAATTGGAAATCAAGCAGGTTACCAAAATCAATTAATTGGAGCAGTAGCAATTGGCGCAAATGCTGGAAATTATTTACAAGCAACAAATGCAATAGCAATTGGATATGAAGCAGGATTCAGTACTCAATCAGAGGCGGCAATAGCAATTGGAAATCAAGCTGGAGCTAACTCTCAAGGTCAAAACGCAGTAGCAATTGGAAATGAAGCAGGAAAAGATGCTCAAGGTTCAAACTCAACAGCAATTGGATATAATGCAGGTTATAACTATCAAGGCGAAGGCGCAGTAGCAATTGGATTTCAAGCAGCAACAAATACTCAAGGCCTAAACGCAGTAGCAATTGGACATAATGCAGGAATAAATAGTCAAGGCCTAAGTGCAGTAGCAATTGGATATCAAACAGGTTATAGTAATCAAGGCGAATCCGCAATAGCAATCGGATTTCAAGCAGGCTATATTTTTCAAGGAACAACTGCTATAGCAATTGGATACTTAGCAGGAGCTAACTCTCAAGGCTTAAACGCAGTAGCAATTGGAAACCAAGCAGGCGCTACAGGTCAAGGAGAAAAAGCAATAGCAATTGGAGAAGAAGCAGGAATTAATAATCAAGGTATAAACGCAATAGCAATTGGGTATCAAACAGGATGGACAGGACAACAAGAAAGTTCAGTAGCAATAGGAATTCAAGCAGGAAAAGAGAATCAAGGTTCATATGCAGTAGCAATTGGAAATACATCAGGAACTAGTAATCAAGGCCAACACGCGATTGCAATTGGAAATGCAGCAGCAAGTAATAATCAAGGTACAAGCGCAATAGCAATTGGTGAACAATCAGGTTTTAATAATCAAGGTACAAACGCAATAGCAATTGGACAATATTCAGGATATAATAATCAACTCGAAAATGCGATTGGAATTGGAAAAGAATCAGGATATAATACTCAAGGTACAAACGCAATAGCAATTGGACTCCAAGCTGGATATTATAATCAAGGTTCATATGCAGTAGCAATTGGAAGCTTAGCAGGATATACAGGTCAAGGCCAAAATGCGATTGCAATTGGAAATTCAGCAGGATTTATAAATCAAGGAGATTCTTCAATAGCAATAGGTCCTTTTAATGGTAATAATAATCCAGAAGGTCCAACTATAGGTGCTGTAGCAATATTCGGAAGCACTAATAGCAACCCAAATTATAACAAAAATTATACAACCGCACAGGGATTTCATATAAATCCAGTAAGAAGTGCTGCTAATATTGGTACTGCCAATGTGCTTTTATATAATCCTACTACACTTGAATTAGGGTATAGTACAGCAACAAGTACTACAAGTAAATCATTTATTATAGACCATCCTAGTAAAGACAGTAAAGATAAATATTTAGTTCATATTTGTTTAGAGGGTCCAGAAAAAGGTGTGTATTATAGAGGTAAAGGTGAAATAACCCAAGGTAATTATACAGAAATAGAATTACCTTATTATTTGGAAGATTTAGCTTCAGATTTTACAGTTCAAGTAACTCCAATTTATAATGGAAACATAATAAATAGTCAATTATGTGTTTCAGAAGTAAAAAATAATAAATTTAAAGTATATTGCGAACAAAAAACAAAATTTAATTGGTTAGTTCACGGTAGTCGTGGCGAAATAGAAGTTGAACCTTTAAAAACAAGCGTAAAAGTTGATGGTTCAGGACCATATAAATGGATAGTTCAATGATATTTTTTATAAAATTACAATTACAAATTTAATATTTGTAATGGTATTATGAGTATCAAATTTAATTAATTAATAATTTCATTTGGCATAATCTTATTTAACATAGAATATGCTATATTTTCCCACGAATGTTTTAACGCCCATTCATAATTTTTGTCAATATATTCTTTATTTTTCTCTGGATTATCTAAGTGAAAACATATTTTATGAAATGTTTCGTTTTGCCAAGATTCCGTTTTTGGGTCTCCTTCTATTATTATACCTCTATCAGAAACTGTTTCTTGTAAAGCAGCTAAATTATTAGTAATAGCAAGTGTTTTTGTTAATGCGGCCTCTAATGCAGTTAAGCAAAATGTTTCTTGAAATATGCAAGGATAAACCCATATTTGTGTTTTTTTCCAAAAATTAGATAAAATTTGTTTTGATACCCATCCGTGATTTATAACTGATGATTGATAAATATTTTTATATGATTCTAATAATTGTTTAACTTCATTTATTTCTTCTTTATGTGTTATATTAACCCATTCGTTGTTAATATCTGTAAAAATATTTAAAATGGCAGTTGGATATCTTTCAATAATTTTAGGCCAAAGTTTTAATAATATACTTAAACCACGATTTGGAAAAGAAGAATATATAAAAGAATATGGTATTTTATGTTCATTATTATTTATATAATTTGTAAAATTAATGCCTAAATGTATTTTGTGAACTATATTAGTAAATTGTGGAAAAACTTTAATAAATTTATTTTTATGCCATTCTGTAAGACAAAATATATTTTTAATTTTTGAATTAATGGGAATTATATTACAGCTTAATTGTATATCATGTAAAATAATATGTATATTTTCAATATTTCCTTCTATTGAAACCGGAATATATTCAGAAAAGCGACTAATAATACACTCTTGTACATTATTTTCGGTAATAAATTTTAAATAATTAAAAATGCTTATGTAGCGCACTCCTTCAAATATTTCTTCTTTTTCACAATCACAGAATACAATCACCTCATAATTGTTAACAATTTGTTTTATATTTCTTGAAATTTCAATAGCCCATGTTTCTGAACCTCCTACTCCAGTTGTGTAAATATTAGAACCTGACCATTTGGTGTATCCTCCATCAGCAACAATGCAAAAAATTGGTTTATTATTTATTATATGCGATTGTTTTGGAGGAAGATTGATTAAAAATTTATAAATTTTATTATAATCTTTTACAATATTATAAGTATTATCTATTGTTGTATTATTTTTGAGAAATAATTCAGTTGCTTCAAACCCCAAATTAAAGTCTTTAAAAATATAACATAAATTAGATAAATAATATGGTATATAATAATAACTTATTATTGGTCTTAAACTAAATTGCAAATGATTCGGAAAACCAATTGAGTATGCTAATTTAAAGTATTCGAATGAACGAATATAATCATCTTCTGTAAAATAATGTAAAGCAATCATATAATGCCCGTCTGGGCGTTTAGACCATTCATGATATAATTTAAAAAAATATTCACATTCTTTCCAAGGTTTTTTTAACTTTGTATAATATGTGTTGGCTAAATAATACAAAGAATCCCATTTTTCTTCTCTAAAATCATTTTCATTATAAATAGTTTCATTAGAGTTTACTTTATTACTAATAAAAAATGCTCTTTTAAAATAATATTCAGCAGCTTTATCATACATATTTAATTTTTCGTATGTTTGAGCTATATAATAAAGATGTCTTGGTATATGAGGGTCTTCGTCAACCATCTCATATAAACATTTTAAGTCATACATTGAACGGTCGATAGTACGTTCCCGCATTTTAGTTGTTATATTATCACTTATTGTAGCAGCCCATTTTGGAATAAGAACATTAACATTATTTTCCATTTGTATAACTTCATGAAGTTTATAAATATATTTAAGTTTTGAATGACTTTTTATTATTCTATTAGTTTGATATTCATAATCAGGACTTTTTACAGTTAAAGAATATGAATTCCCAAATTGGTCTCCTCTTATTAAATTTAAAAAATTACGTAGTTCACCTTTAATCGTAAATGTATCATCTAACATTAAATTAAATTTACATTCTAACCCAGCTATATCAAGGCATCTATTCCTACTATCTCTAAAATTTATAAAAGGCTCTTCTATTAATATACCTTTTTTTTTCCCTACTAAAATTTTTTGAATATTTTCAACTGTATTATCTGTACTTCCTGTATCTAAAATAGTCCATCTGTCAATAATATTTAAATTATTAATAAGCATTTCTACAAATTCATCGCCTCCATTTTTTACCATTACACATAAATTAATTAAATTATCATAATTTAAAATAGTATCATTTTCTGTATCAATAAAATAATGAAAGTGTTGTAAAAAATGATTCCATTTTTCAAATGGAACACATATTTTTATAGATGTATCTGAAAGGGTATAAATTTTATAATTTATAACAAAATCATCAGAGTTAATTTTATCAGCTATTATTATTGGTCTGTATTGTTCAACCAAAAATTTTGGTATACATTCATATATTTCTGAAAAAAATATAAAATTATTTGTAAAATTAGATAAATTAATACCAATTGATATATTTTCTATTTTATAATTTTGTATATTATGAATAATATTATTCATATTATTATATTCAAAATTATTTATTATCCATAGTTTATTAAAGTATTGAGAACATTTAATCGGAATAAATCCTCCGTGAGTTATATTAAAAAAAGCACAATTATTATAATCTGGAATATTTTGTGAAATTTCAATCATAAGAGAAATTATGCGTTCATATAATCCAAGATTTTGTTTGATATTAAGGTTTTCACACCCAACAACCATAAGTTTATTAAATTCGTCTATATTAACAAGAAAATTTTCATTATTTAATTCAACTATCATTATTAAGTAATAAAAATAATTATTTAAGTTTATTTTTATTAAATTCTACTTGGTAAATTTTTATATATATATTTTAATATTCTGGAGTATGTTTTTTAAATAAACAACCTTGAGACACAAGCCCTTTAATATCAGTTGATACATTTTCTGGATTTTGATAATTACAATTAGTCATCCAAATTTTAATTATACAGAAATTTTTTTTAGGTGAAATAGTAATTCCAGTAACGCAATTAACAAAACCTACATTATTACTTATAGTTTCTCCTACAACAATATAAGTTAAAGATTTCCAAACATTATAAACATTTTTATTTGAAACTTTATATGAAAAACATCCACCATTTCTATTTTTTGGATCTTCCCATGTAGGTTTAATACCTTCCTTCATCATAAACAACATACAATTTTCTACAAATATTGGTGGTAAGGTTTCAATAACTGCAAGGGTTTCCTCAACTGTAGTAAATGTGAAAATAGGAATATAACTTTTTATACTCCAATCTATATTATGTGGCAAATGTGCCCAAAGTGTCCACTTATTGGATAATTGATGAAACGTATTAATACTAGAATTCGTAATTGGCATTTTTTGATGTTGCAATAACATTTCTATTATATTAATTCAATTTTTTTTTAAATCATTTTTTAAATCATTTTTATATTAAATATAAAAACGCATCTAATAAATATATTCATCTTTTTTAATTGTAATAAATTTTTTGTCAGTAATTTCTAATTCTTTAACATTTACATTGCTATCTATTATTTTAACTTTAATTGTATCATTTTTAATACTAGTATGGAGTTCATCATTAATAGCTAATATTTTAGAATTAATTAAATAATAAATAATAAATTTTTTATCAATAATATTATTAACAATGTAATAATTGTAATTATTTGTTTTTAAATCTATTTTTACATTTTTTTCGCTGAGGTTAACTTCAAATAATAAAAAATTTACATTTGATTCTTCATAATTTGTTAAAATTTTTGGTGAATGTGAAATAATTTTATTAACACATTTATTTTCATATGCTTTTTCATTGTCTGAAAATATATAAATACTTTGACCATCGTCAACAAACAAATCATCTATATTATCAGTGCAATATTTTATATGATTATCACCATTATTTTTAATTTGAATAATATTATTCTTTTGATTTTTTTTTTTGAGAAATTTATCAACAAAACTTTTTAAATTTATATTATATAATTTATAACTAAAAATTTCTAGATGACTGTATATATAAATTAAATTAAATGATGTACTTATTATAATTTGTTCGTATTTTTCAGGATATTTATATTCCAAATAACCATTAACTAACATTAAAAAAGCAAATGTATTTAAAAAATAGCATACTTTTATTAAATCCATTGTAATAAATAATTTACATTATTATATCTTTAAATTATTTATTTATTAACTTATATAAGCCGGACTACTTGAACCATTTGTTGCTATAGGTGTAATTAAATTTATCTGTTGATTGTTGTTGTTATGTGGATTTGGTATTATAATATTTGGAGATTTATAGTATACAGGACTAATATTAGGGTTATATTGAGGGTCATAAATTATAATATTACCTAAGTTATCTGTAGTTATTCCATTATTAAGTGAAGAATTATTATGATTAGTTTTATAATTTAAACCTCCAGTTGCTGTATCTATCCCAAAAACATACAATAATATACTTACAATAACAGTCATTAAAATAAAAGGAATAAAAACAATCATCCAAGATACAGAAGTATATCCTTTTTCGCACAATATATTTAATAACAATGTAACCATAAATGTTACAATTACTTTCATTAATGCGGAATTGTAAAGACCCTTAATTGTATCAATAATTATTTGAGTAAATGAAAATATTAAATAAACGCTTGCTGGAAGACATATAGTAACCATTATTATAATTTATATTTATATTTTATTTTTACACATTATATATGATTATTCGTTTAATATGAAATAAAAAAATTTATCTGAATTTATATATGGATTTAACTATTCCTTTAGATGATGCAGATAAAATAAATAATAAAATTCAGATAATTTTAAGACAAACTGATTATACGGAAGCAACAGCAATAGAAAAATTAAAAGAAAATAATTTTGATGAGTTAGAAACTATTAAAGATTATTTGGGAATTGCTAAAAAAAAATCACCAGTAATAAAATCGTTAAATCAAGAGATTTATAAACAGTTGCGTAATAAATTAGATTTAGATATGAGGGATTATAAAAAAAGAGTAGAAAGAGGAGAAACAAAATTAACTATATAATTTGTTATTTTGTCCTTTTTACCTTTTTTTGTTCTGGAAAACCTGGAAAAGAAGGCATATTAAATAACATATTATTTATGTTATGAATATAGTCAACTATATAAATAATAAAAAAAACCAATAATAATAATAATAACTGGATATAATTTTGTTTTATAAAGTTAATAATTGATTGAATATTCCAACTTGTTATCTCTTCATTATTTACATTTATTTTATCCATAATATAATAAAATAAAAATATTATTCTAGACTATTTAGTTGATTTTTTATATAATAATTTTATTATTATATAAAATGTTGTTATATAAAATATATTTATGAATAATATAAATTTTACTGTAATAATCCAAAGTTTTCGCTTAAAATATTAGTTTTTGTTTGTTTCTTCTGTATTTTCTTTTTAATTTGATATGTATTTGATGGGATTACTTTATTATTAATAATAAAATCGTCATTATCTTCATGTAATTCAGGAAAAATTTTAGTAAGTGGTTTATCAATAATTAAAAATAGCCGTTCGTTTCTTAGTAAAGCTCTATATTCTTGAATTGTTAGATTACCGTAATACTTTTCAAGCATATAATATGGATTTGGTGCGGGTTTTATATTCTTTTTATAGTCATAAATTTTTGAGTATATATGATTTAAAAGATAATATCTTTCAAATTTTATAGAGCTATCAATATTTTCTTCCATTAAATATGCTGTGCTACATTCAGGACTGCAAAAGCAACCGTAAACGTGATATGTATCTTTTATATAATGTTTTGGAATGTAAATTGGTGGTGTATCAAACTCATAAGTGCACCAAAAACACGCTGATTTTTTGTCATATATATTATTAATATGTAAATTGTGCTCTAGAATTTTTAACTTCTTCCATGTATCTCTAATATCATTTTCTTTATTATCATTGTCATTATCAATATCATCTTCATTTGTGTTTTGTGATTGTTTAATTGTAATAATATCATTTGTAGAATATTTATTAAAAATATTGGGTTCAGTATTAATTACATTATATGAAGATCGCTCCTTATTTTGAAAATTATAGCATTGAACATTAGTATTTAGTACACTATTATTTTGCAAATCATTTAATGAGCACTTTAAATGTAATATTACATTAGGCTTAATTTCTTTATTATCATTAATAGGAGAAATTTGTGGAATAATTTTTCCACCTTTAGGTTTTCTCCCACGCTTTTTAATTTCAGGCTGTAAATCTTCTTTACCTTCAACAAGTAAATCATCAATTTTAACTGTATTTTCTTGAATTACAATATTTATATTATCTGACATTATTTGTGTTTCGTTTTTTGGTTTTCTTCCACGTTTTTTAATACCTTCATTTATTTTATTACCGATTGCTTCAATAATGTTATTCATTATTTATTATTTTATTTAATGTTTTTGATTTAAATTGTTTTAAAATATATATTTTCCATTTATGGAAATTTAGTTTTATTATTATAACACTTTCTGCATACCGGAATATAATTATAGGTTCCAACTACAGTTTGTTCAGTTTCTTCTGTTAAACGCATTGTAAATATTCCATGTGTCCCGTCTTTGCATGATGAACAAATTGACGTTAACTTAGTTATTTTATCGCATAATGGTATTAAATCTAAAATCGAACCGAATTTTTTTCTCTCAAAATCACCATCTAACCCACAAACATAAATTTTTTTATTATTGTTTAACATATCTACTACTACTTCATATAAGTCTGAAAAAAATTGACCTTCATTTATCAAAATAATTTCTGAATCTCTTAATAAATTATTTATTTTATTTTCATTATTATACCATACATCATTTAAATTATTTGTATAAAAACACGGTGCCATAATTTTATCATGACTCGAAACCATTGTTTCGTGATATCTTTTATCTATTGAGTGATTTATAATTAAAACAGGAATGTTACAAAAATTCGCTTTTTTATAAATTTCTAAAAGGGTTGTTGTTTTAGAGCTAAACATAGGGCCGATAAATAGTTCTAAGTAACCTGTATTTTTCAAATTAGAATTCATTACTTATATAAGTGTGGTATTTTTATATATGTTTTATATATTTTATATGTTTACATATTTTATAATCTGCGTTTGAAATATAAAAAAGGTTTAAAAGAATTATTTTATATAATAAAATGAGCAATGGTATTCCTTTAATGGAGTTTTACAGGCCAAAAAAATTTGAAGATATTGTATTAGATCCATTAAATAAAAAAATTTTAAAAAATATAATAGAAACCTCTTATTTTCCAAATTTGCTTTTTTATGGTCCTCCTGGAACAGGTAAGACAACAACCATAATAAATTTAATTAATGCTTATCAAGTTAAGTTAAATATTAAAATTGCTGATTTAGTTATTCATTTAAACGCATCTGATGAAAGAGGAATTGATATAATACGGAATCAAATAAATTCTTTTGTTAATTCCAAACCATTATTTTATAAAGGTATTAAATTTGTAATATTAGATGAAGTAGATTATATGACTAAAAATGCACAACAAGCATTAAGATATATATTACAAAAATATTCAAAGAATGTACGTTTTTGTTTAATTTGTAATTACATAAGCAAAATAGATGAAGGACTACAAAATGAATTTATAAAATTGCGTTTTAATCAACTCCCAAAAAATGATATAATCAATTTTTTAACAAATATTTCAAAATTAGAAAACTTACAAATATCACAAAAATCTTTATCAGGAATTCAAAAATTATATAAATCAGACATTAGAAGTATGATAAATTTTATGCAATCAAACCAAGATGTTTTTAACAAAACATTATTTTTTAATGTTATTGAGAACAATGTTTGGGATGAACTTCTTCAAAAAATATTAAAGAGAGATAATATAGATTCTATTAAAACATTTGTTTATTTAATTAGCATTAAATATAATATTGATAAAAAAAATATTATGAAAGATTTTTTAAATTATATTATTAGAAATCATCCTAAATATGTTAATAAACAGTTTTTAAATTTTGTTGAGAATTTAATGCATTCACAAATAGAAAATGATAATGTATATATTTGTTATTCTTTGTCAAGACTATCGACTATCTTGTCTACGTAATTATTTTCATTATATAATGTCATTCTTATTTTTAATTTAAGCATAAAATTATTAGGCGGTGAACTTTTTGAAGGATCAAATAAACTCTTTTTAAGACTATATTCTCCATTTGTGCTAAAGTCTTTCATAGATGTAGATAGCTTTTGATTAATATGTATAATACTACTCTTTTGATGGTTGTTGTGCATTTTATACATAATTCTTTATATTATATAATAAAGAAAATAATTGAAATAAAAATAATATAAAAGATATAAAGATATAAACAAGAATAACATAATGGTTTTTACCACAGATATTGATACCGAATGGGAAAATTTTATATCACAAAAATACGATGATGAATTGTCATCTGATAATGATGAAAATGATGAAAATGATGAAAATGAACAAGAAGGAATTATTTCTGCGGATTTATCATCAGAATTAAGTTATAATCACCCAATATCTTCTGATATTTACATTTCAACTAAAACAAAAATATCATATTTAAATTCAAATATAGATTTAAAAAAAATATTTTGGGATGTGCCTATTATTCCTTATTATAAACCGTGCAATGGTGTTGTTAAAAAACAAATGAAGTTTAACTCTTTTACTTCTGATGAATTATTATGTGTTCAAGAAAAACTTAAAGGTGAAAATTATTTTGAAGAACACATTATAACGCATATTGACAACCCAAGCGGTCGTATTAAATTTAAAGACACTAGAAAAATTAGCATTGGGGTTTCAAAAAAAGACCTTTTAAGTTATCGTTGTAAGAAAAAAAGTGCTTTCTACAATTGTTTTGTTTTAATTATGAGAATGAAAGTAAAAAATATATTTAAAGAATTTCATGTAAAGGTTTTTAATACAGGCAAGTTAGAAATACCTGGTGTACAGGAGGAAAATATATTTATCTTAGTTCTAAACCAATTATTAGAAACCTTGCAGCCTTACGTTAAAGAAAAGTTGGAATACAACGAAACCAATATTGAAACCGTACTAATTAATTCTAACTTCAATTGTGGTTTCTTTATTAATAGAGAAACACTTTATGATATGCTTAGGGTCAAATATAATATACAAGCTATTTATGACCCTTGTTCATATCCAGGAATACAATGTAAATTCTATTATAATCCAGATATTGAAATACAAAATGGTTGTCAAATATCGGAAGAAAATAAAAAAATATATAAAAATATAAAGGATATATCATTTATGATATTTAGAACTGGTAGTGTTTTAATTGTTGGTAAATGTGATGAACACGAATTAATTAGTATATATATTTTTATTAAAAATATCCTTAGTATTGAATATAAAAATATTTGCCAAAAAAATATTAAATCAGGAAATGATGAAGAAATACTTGTTAAAATTAAGAAAACAAAAATTCGTAGAAAAAATATAATTATAGAAACCAGTTTATAAACTTGTCGAATGGTTCTAATAATTTATCATTAAATTCATCTAAATTTATTTTTTTTTCTATATTTTTTATAGATTCTTGATTTTTTATAATTTTTTTAATCAACAAATGATTTATTTCAAAAAACATATTTAAATTATCTATTTTGTTATATAATTTGTCTGTTATATTTTCTAGCATAATTATATTAGTTTTTTTTGTTAATTTATTTAATTTTTCTGTTAATTTTGTTAAATTTATTACATACGTTAAGTCAACTTTTTCTGATTGAATAATTTTAATTAAATATGTTTGATATAAATTTATATAACTTTTAATTATATCTAACTTTTTCTTAAATTCTTCTGACACATTTTCTTTTAGTTTTTTAATTTCAAAAATGGATTTTTTATATACATATAATGTAGCATCCCTTGATGATAATTGTAAAAACATTTTATCTTCGTCTGATATTTGTCCTACAAATTCTATATAAAAATAATATGATTTTTGAGAATGATAATAAGTTAAATCTATATTTTTTGTAAAATATAAAATATGAAAAAAAACATTTGTTATAGTGTCTAAACCGCGCAATATTATAAATTTTAATAAACTATATTTTTTTATTTTTATATTTTCCACTATAAATTTAAAATATTCAATTATTAATTCAGCGTATTTTTGGGTTATCTTTCCTATATCAACATTTTCTTCAGTTTTGTAATTTTCTTCATCTTGCAATAAGTAATTATCTTTTTTATATATCGCGCTTTTCATTATATTAAACTAACCGAAAAGAAAAAGTATACAAAAACCTAATAAATAATTAAAATAAAATTATAATTAAATAATTATAATTTATTATATAACTATTTAAAGATTTGGTTAAAATAGTTATATAAAATGTCTGAACAAAAACTTTTACAAAAAACAGATAACAATTTAAATTATAGACTCCCAACTGATATGACAATGAAACACGCTGCTAAACTTAGCATTGTTGATGATAAACCGATTATGATAGATTATTGGACAGATTCACTTGACAAAAAGGCTTTAATTGGAGCAAAAGATAATGGTGAAAAATTATTAGTAAAAAACCAAGAAGAATATACATCTACAATAATAAAGTTTTATAAAAGTGGAACTGAGTATATAGTTATTACTGAAAACTCTATTTATATTGTATCTAATGACATTCCTACTAGAAAAATTTCTTAAATATATTATTTTATTATAAACTCAATAATATATTTGTCTAATATATGTGTTTCAATTATAAAATTTCATTATTTACATTTTCAATTGGAATCATATTTTCGATTTTATTAATTAATTATGGAAATATTAAATACAAAACTGAAAATAAAATATTCGGTATATTTTTGATATTTATATCATTCATTCAATTTATGGATTTTTTATTTTGGATCGATATAAAAAACGAATTCGGAATAAATAAAATTACTACTATTTTAGGACCCATACTGAATGTATGTCAGCCAACTATATTATATTTAATAAAATATTATTTTTATAAGTCAGATATTTTTTCACCAGTAGCATTATTAAATCTTTTGTATTTTATATATTTTATTTTAATGTACAAACAGTTTTTATCAAAAGAAAAATTAGTAACAACAACAAAAAATAATCATTTAAGCTGGCCTTGGATTAAATATTCTAATCCTTACTTATATTTAATTTTATTTGGTATAAATATATTTTATTTATCTAATTTTAAGTATGCTTTGATATTTTTTTTAATTACTTATTTATTGTTATTTCTTAGCGTAAGGTTTTTTTATTATAATGCTGGTGAGTTATGGTGCTTTTTTGGTGCTTTTATTCCATTAATAATGTTTTTTGCATCATTTAATATGTAATAAGACGTAAATATAATAAAATGCAATATATATGGAAAAACGTATTTTAAATTATACGTTTCAACAAAAAAGTCAAAAAGACTACAATTTTAGAGCTGAAAAACATCATACAGAAGAAAATCGTGAATTACACACCATCTATATTCCTTCAACAAAGACAACAACATTTAGCGCAGCGCCTAAAAGCGCAACTTCATTTATTATACCAAAATTAGGTAATATTTTAGATCAGGGCAATTTAGGCTCTTGTGTTGCAAATGCGTTTGCATTTTCTATTAGAACTAAAACTAAAAATAGTATTATTATTTCAAGATTATGTTTATATGATATTTGTAGAATATTAGATTTTACACCATTAAATGATGATGCAGGCACAACTGTTAGAACCGCATCTACTTCTATCGCTAAATATGGAGTTGTGAGTGAAACAACCTTTCCTTATAATGTAAATTTGTTTAAAAATTTACCACCTTTATCTGTTTTTCAAAATAGTAAATATTTAAAAAAATTTACATATACATTTATATCTCAAGATTTAGTAAGTCTCCAAGGGTGTTTAAATAGTTATAAAACACCCATTGTATTTGGATTTTTAGTATACAGTAGTTTTATTACAGACCAAGTAGCAAATAATGGAATTGTACCAATGCCAAACTTATCTACAGAAACACTTGAGGGGGGGCATTGTATGAATATAATAGGTTATAATGATAATACAAAAATGTTTACTTGTGCAAATTCATGGGGAACTGCGTGGGGTAATAAGGGACTTTGTTATATACCGTATAATTATATATTATCCACTACTTTGGCAAGTGATTTTTGCTTAATACAATTTATATATTAGATTTAATCTGGTTATTACAATTTTACTATTTTTCAACAAATGAAAACTGCGTTAAATAAAATGGTTTTGATTTTTCAAACTCTGCCTTAATATAAGGATTTTTATTTACTAATTCCATAATATGTTCTACTACACATTTCGCCTCATTTATTTTGTAGTAATAAGAAGAAATATATAAAGAAAATAACAAAGAAAAATAAATAGAATAGTCTATTGGAACTTTATATTTTTCTATCTCATTTAATAAACATTTACAACAATCATAACATTCTTTATTATAACCGTGTTTTAAATACCCTTGTACTATACAATTATTTATATAATTATAATTCTTAGTAGGAGTAATAAAATTATTTAAAATATTTGAATAATCTCCATAAGATATTTTTATGTCTTCATTAAAATCGTCAATAACTTCTAAATACAACATTTCCTCACCATGGCCATATCCTAAATTAGTAGTTTCAATAAATAATTCATTTAAACGTTTTAATATTTTTTTACCTATTATTTTACCAGTTGTAAATAAACAACCACACGCTACCCATCTATATTGATTGTAATATTCGCGTTTATTACAATTTTCTTTATATTTTTTATCACAAACATTCAAAATTTGAATATGAAATTTGTCACTAATATTTTTTAAAACATATAATAACATATTATTTGTGTAGTTTTCACATATTTTACTAAAATTATTACCTATATTTGCGTCGATCCATCCAAACTTACTTGTATTAAAAGGATCTATATCCATTGTTTCCAATACAAAATTAAATTTACTACAACATAAAATATGACTTTCACTACATGTTCTTTTATCTTTTGTCGGATGATAAGTTAATCTGTTTTTTTTTATTAATTCATTATATTTAAATAATTCAGTTTTTTCAAAATCGTCAACTATATAATAAGTTAAATTTTCAAATTTATAAGTATCCCTTATTTCTTTAATAAAAGGGTATGTTTTACTGTCACAATAAATCACTAAATAACAAGGGACCTCTAATAAAGCTTTCATATTATTAACACAATCGCTTAAATTTCTCCCATCAGGATTAAATTTAGTAAGGTCATAACACGCTGTAGTTAATGTTATATCTATATTCATTAATATAAATATATCGTGTACCTTTATATTTGTTTAGAAACAAAAATTAAAAATTATATTTAATTATATTATATATATAAATGGCAGGAAGATCTCGTAAAGTAAGAAACATTCAGTCTTATATAAATAATATTGATAATAATACATTTTCCGGACCAATGAAAATGGGAACAGCTCCAAGTATTGGAGTTACACGAAATTATTGGTATAATTATAATACACAATGCAATACTAACCCAAACGCAGTTAAAAAAAGCTATAAAAATATGGTTTTTTTAAATATAAGACCATCACAAACACCAGTTAGTGCTGGATTTAGACCAACAACAAATTATAATTACTCTTATAATTCCTACCCGGGGGTATCCTTTTATGATGCAAATTCTAAATATGATAATCATTATTATAGACCATACACACAACCAGTTTATACATGATAAACAACACAAATACATCAAGGTTATCCATAAATATAAAGTTTTTATACATTTTAACATTTACACCAATTATAAAAGTTAAACTACTTAAAGGAAAACTGAGATAATAATGTATTATATGTCAAAATTTATTAAATTAACTAATGTTATATTAAATACAAGTGATATACATAAAATAGTTATACAACCAAAAAAATATTATATTCATATAGTGGGTAAAGTAATGTATGGTTCGAGTTGGTCTATTTTTGGTTCTGGAGCCGGACATATCACTTCACTTACTTCTGAAACGGAAATATGTGAAACTAACGATTCAGCCGATTACAAAATAATTTCTGATTGGATTAACCAAATTTAGTAGGCGTTTGAAATGAGAAAAGGTATAAAGCTATCAATTGTAAATTGAAAATTATTTATTTTATAAGCTAAACGCTTCTAAAAATTTATTGATTTGTTCATCTGTTAACTTATCCGGAAAATCAATATGAAAATGAATTATCAAATTCCCAGTATGTTCATCTCTTGTTAATCCCATATTTGGATATATCTTTTTATATTCTGGTGTAATTACATTACCCTTATTATTATTAAGTGAATAAATTTTATTGTTCAAATGTTTAATTTCAAATGTACAACCGCATAAGGCATCTTTTAGGTGGATATTTTTTTCTAAAATTAAATCTAACCCTGAACGTTTGAAAATTGTTTCATTTACTATTTTTACAAATATTTTTACATCGCCTTTCACATTTTCATTTAACACATTGCCCTTATCTCTTAAAATTATTATTTCATTATCATCAATGCCTTTGGGAACATTTACATAAATAGTTTCATTCTCGTGAATTTGAATGCCATTCTCAACAATCCATCTTTCTATGTCTAATGAAATAGTTGTTCCTGTGAATGCTTGGTCTAAATTTACATTTATTGTTTTTATAATAGGTGGCGGTTTTGACATTGCTTGGTGAATTCCCATTGGACCTCCAGGAATACCTCCGTGAAATACATGAACACCTGGAGGCATTCCTGGAAACCCACCCATATTAAATGGACTCGCTCCTCCTGAAAAAAACATACTGAATATATCATCCATATTAATATCATGACCATTATTATTATGACTATTCATTCTCATAAATGGGTTAGGATTATTTCTAATCATATCATATTCTGCCCTCTTTTGTTCATTTCCTAATGTTTCATATGCTTCATTTATCTTCATTGATATATTTTTAGATTCTACACAACCGTTATTTTTATCCGGATGATATTTCATTTGTAAATTCCTATAAGCTTTCTTTATTTCTTCTTTTGTTGCTTTTTCATTAATACCTAAAATATTATAAAAATTTTCAGACATAAAATATTAATATTATATTAAAAGATATACTTAAATAGTTAATTACGTATAATATTAATTAATGTCAACTGAGTATAACTTATTTATTCAAAAATATCAACCAGTATGTTTTAATGACTTTGGTATAGATAATGAAATAGTTCAAATGTTAAATTCCTTAATATCAATTGATAATCTAAATATTCTTCTTATAGGAAATATAGCGTCAGGGAAAACTTCTCTCTTAAATACATTAATAAAAGAATATTATAGCAATTATACATACAAAGAATATGAGGAAAACATCTTGTATATTAATAGTCTTAAAGAACAAGGCATTAATTATTACAGAAATGATGTTAAAACATTTTGCCAAACATGTTCTAATATTAAAAATAAAAAAAAAATTGTTGTTCTTGATGATATCGATGTAATTAATGAACATAGTCAACAAGTTTTTAGAAATTTTATAGATAAATATAGTCATAATGTACATTTTGTGTCATCGTGTACTAACATTCAAAAAGTTATAGAGAGCCTTCAATCGCGTTTAACAATAATTAAAATTAAACCATTAAAGAGAGAAAATTTAATTAATGTTATTAATAATATTAAACAAATTGAAAACATTGATATTGATGAAGATGCACAGGAATTCATAATCAATATTTCTAATTATACTGTAAAAACTCTTATTAATTATATGGAAAAATTCAAATTACTTAATGAAAAAATCACATTTACTCTGGCAGTTCAGCTTTGTTCTAATATTAGTTTTTTAATATTTGAAGAGTACACAAAATTAATTTTAGATAAAAAATTAAAAGAATCAATAAATTTAATTTATGAAATTTATGACAAAGGATATTCTGTAATGGATATTCTTGATAACTATTTCAGTTTTGTTAAAAATACAAATATTATTACAGAAGACCAAAAATATAAAATTATACCTTTTATATGTAAATACATTTCTATTTTTCATAATATTCATGAAGACGAAATAGAGCTATCATTATTTACTAATAATATTATTGAAACAATAAGTAAATAAAATATAGAAAAATATGTTTATATTATAAAATGTCAACTCAGATATTTAAAAAACAAATACCTAATTATACATTGTTTCATCTACTAGATGAAATATGTTTGAAAAATGAAAAACATTATATATTAAATTTAGACTCATATAAAAAGGGTATATTTAAAGAAATCATACAAGAATTTTTTAAAAATTGTACTCCATATTATTACCTTTCCAAACATAAGTATTTGGAAGGAAAAATAACGTATAAATCATTCTTAACTATAATACGACAAATATGTAATTTTAATAAAATCACATATACATCTCAAATTAAATATGATAAATCAACATATAACATAGTTTATTATATTTTTACATAATAGAATAAAATAAAATATAATAATATTTTTATCTTTTTTACTTGTATTTGGACAAACTCTAAATGAGCTCCATTAAACTTTATAATACTTAATATTATTTTAATATCTTCTTTTTGTTCCACCACTTTTTTTATTTCTTTTTGTTTTTCCTCTTGATCTTATTTTTGGTTCGTATACTTCTTCATTATTTATATCTAGTTCATCATCTTGATAATTATCTTCATTACAATCAGTGCCTCCTAATTGATTACCGTTTGAATTATACATATACAAACCTAAACCACTTACAGCTAATAATGATGTAGCAAAAAGTAATGATATTGTATCGTTCATATAATATAGATAAATTTTATTAATTATAATAATTAAACACATTTTGCAAGATACGTAAAGTTTTAATTAACCGAGCTCTTTTTAATGATGTTTTATCATATCCAGAGATTTCACATATATTTTGGTCTGACTTTAATAATTCAAATGTAATATTATTTGAATCAAGAGGAAGGTTATAATAATTATACAAAAATTCATTTACACAATTAAACTTACAAAAGGTATACTGTAAAAAATCTGCTAAATATTCTTCTGATTCACACATAAAAGAATAAGTAGAAGGCTCATTATTTGGTTTTGATTTTGGCGATAAATTACGTTGTCCTCTTACAATATATTTGTATTCTTTAATATCATACAAAATATAAATACAATTATCAATATCTTTTTTATCAAAATCATATTCCTCAAATTTTAATACTAGAGAATCGGGTAAACAATATTCACTCATTGTGTTATATTATAATATAATGTTGTTTTTAAGTCTTTTTATACAAATAAATATTTAGAAACAATATAATTAATAATATATATGATAGATGAGGTGATAGATAAAGAAGTGATAGATGAGGTGATAGATAAAGAAGTGATAGATGAGGTGATAGATAAAGAAGTGATAGATGAAGAGCTAATTGAAGTATTATATAATGCTTGTTATGGCGGTTGGGGAGTAAGTAAAAAAGCAATCGAGTTATATAAATTAAGAAATGTAAATTTTAATTCTATTAATTCGAATTTATACGAAGACGAGTTGTGCAGAACTGATCCAATTCTTATTCAAATATATAATGAATTGGGTAAGGAATTTAATGGTAGTTATAGTAGAATACAAATTAAAAAAATTCCAAAAAAATATGAAAACTATTACAATATTTGTGAATATGACGGTTTAGAATCTATAAAAATAGATTACACTAATTATAATAAATTATACACCATATATAATAAAATAAAAGGAATATTACAAAGCACTAATAATAATAACATAAAAATAAATGAAATAACAGAATTTATATCGACATTTGAAATGTAAAAATGTATAATACAACTCATATTTAACGTCTTGCGTATTTCATTTTTGTTAAATTATTACCTAAAAAATTCGGTTTTAATCCCCATAAATCTTGTAATGGAGTTTTCCAAAAACCAACAAATTTATTTTCTATTACTTTATTTTGTAGAGGTTCTAGAGGTTCCAAAATTCCAGTTTCTGATGTTTGAGAAAGAAGTAAATAATTACCTATAATTGTATCAGACTCTAAAACTTGTTTTGGGGACATTCGAACAAACCATTCAAACTTTATACGATTTAAAAGCTCTTCTGATGGTATTAAAATTCCGTATGTTTCTTCGTATAAATCCAAATAATTATTAGACATCAAATCGTCTACAATTATCTGTTTTTCATTTATAGTTTTTGTTCCAATCTCTATACCATCAATTAAATTTATTCTGCTGTTTTCAATACGTGCTTTACACCATTTTTCATAAAATCCTAAAAATTTAACATCAGCAGAGTAATTTTGGGATGCTGTGCGTTGAATTAAATCACATAATTCTCTAATAGTTTCACAATTTTTATTAGCTCCACAGAATGATAAATTTGGAAAAAAATCTAAATTCATTGATGAGACATTCCTATCAACTGTTTCACAAATAAACATTTTATCGCCTCTTGTACCTTTTGCATATAAATCATCCAAATTTTTTAAACAAACAAACGATAAAGGACAAATCATTCCACCATAAATATATAAAAGTTTCATCATTCCTAACATTCTCATATTAGAGAGAATGGGATCTGAAATTGTTGTCATATTAATATTCCAATTTGGAATTAAATTTTTAAATGAGGCATCATCAATTACACATATAGTAAAAGATTTATCACATTGGTTAATTATACTTTTAAATGTTAAATATAAATACGGTTGATTTAAATCAAAAGAACTGCGTGAACCAAAATTTAACCAATGTCTAGAGTTATATTCATAAGGAATATGAATCCATAAAATAGGTTTCTTACTCTTACCTAAAGTTGCGCCATCTAATAAGTATTTTTGAATTGTTTCGTATGTTTCACTTTCTTCTTCCCTAATTCTTTTATTTTCAAACCTTTTATACAAGAAAGCCAACACGATAAGAACAAAAAAAAGTATAAATAAATTAGTAAATGATTTCATATATTATATTATTATATTTTATTTAGTTTTATTTTTTGAGGTGTAGTTAATGCATCCATTAAATGTTTTCCGCAACGTGTAAAAAATTGATGAAGTTGGGTTGCGTCTGATCCTGTTATTACATCATCAGGAATATATGTTATATTACCTTTTTTATAACATAATAATACTGGTATTCCATTTACCATTTTTTTTGACTTTAAAAATGAATAAAAATTGAAGGATTTGTCTACATCTATATCAGCACATATCACTTCTGGAGGCGAAGAAGCAAAAAAACCGTCAACAGCTGTCTTAATTGTTTTACATGGTCCGCACCATTCCGCACCTAATTTTAGTACAATTAGTCCTGGGTTATGCTGAAGAAGAGTAAAAAAAGCCTCTCTATTTTCAATTTCACTTATAACTTTTTTTGACATTATAAATATCTAATTATTAAATATTTATAATTTTACCTAAATTAAATAATTATGCCTTGTTTATCACAGATACTGATGATATATTTCTTATTATTTTATCTTCTTTTTCAATATCATTATCACCTGACCCTCCCATTGATTCTAAAATTATATGGTCGTATTGATCTGAAAAGCGTGAAGAATATTCGCCACAATCTGGATGTGCTTCTTTGAATTTTGGAATTAATCTTTGGTTCTTTGATACTACACTTTTTATTGCTTTTCTTATTTTCTTTTTATTATCATCTTCCTTCTCCCATTTATTTTCATCTTTAACATATAATACTTCTCTCTTTTTATCTGCGCAATGGACCGGTCTTTGTGTCACATCAAGTGCTTTAAGGTTTTTAGTAATAATATTAGTTATTCCTTCTACATAACCTAACTTTCCAACATTTTCTAGGTCACTTAATTGCGGTTGTATTGACTCCACAAAATCCATAATATTCATCGCATCTTTACACGTTTCATTTAGAAAGAAATTTAAATTAAATGTTTTATTATTTGAAATATTATTATTATTAGTAGTATTATGTGTTCCATTTTCAATTACCTTCATCATCATATTTTTAAATTCATTATTTTCTTTAACCAATGACATAATGAGTAGTTTTTCAGAATTATCTGGTATATGTGGTATATCTTGTTTTACTTCAGATATGCATTTTTTTTTATGTGCGCAAAGAGTAGATAAATGTTTATATATTTTGCCACATATACAAGAATAAGTTTTATTGCTCATAATTGAGGCAGTAGGTTTTTGTAGGTTTTGATGTTTAATTGTTGTTAAATGTTTATCATATTGACTTTTACGACACGTATAATAATCACATGAGGCACATTGAAACTTACTGGTATCATTTGGAAGTTTTTTGTTAGGATTTGTTAGGATTTGGTGTTTATATGTTAATAAATGTTTATCATATTGGCTTTTACGACACGTATAATAATCACAAGTTTCGCAATGAAATTTATTGGAAGTTTTATTGAGATTTTTTTTAGGAATCATTCCTGTATATATCCTACACAAAAATTTCTAAACCATTTTTTTAAATATGTTTTTTTTAGTTACACCCAAATATAACCCTAATAAAAAAAAATTGAAATTAATTTGGACCAGACAACAACTCACATACACTACGCAGACAACACCAAAAAAACATCAAAAAAAAAATTGAAATAAAGTTTTACCATAACAACAACTCATACCCAATACAAATATGAGTAACGTTAATAATATTATTTCTGATAGTAATAGTGAAGATTATTTTGATTTGGTGTTTTCAATAATTAAAAAAAAAAGAAAAAAACGTAATCCAATGGAACAAATTATAATTAAAACTGAATTCATAATTAATGAATTTATTCAAGACTGTTATCAAGATGGCTATTATTTTGATACTGATAAATACAATAATAAAAATTTACATTATGACTATATAGAAGAATCTCTTAGACAGGATTTATTTAATACAGGTAGAGCTTTTGAGATTGCAGTAAAAATGATTCAAGAATTTACAGACAAAGAGTATTTACTCATATTAATTGATGTATGTACGATATATAGAAACAAATATAATATATTTATTCCTTTGGAAGAATGTTTAGAAAAACAGTTAATTTATGCTAAATATTTGTATTTAATATCTTCTTCCACAAATATTGAATGGGAACCCCAAAATTAATTATATTTAAAATAACAAGATTAACTAGATTATAAGATTGTAACTTAATAAAAAAAATATTATTATTTTTTTCTATTCATAGTAAAAATATTCAATATTTTAAAGTCACAATACTGTACTTTTTTATATTCTCCATTTCACCAAAACATTACTTATTTATTGTTGTTACTGATGATATATTTCTTATTATTTTATCTTCTTTTTCAACATCATTATCGCCTGACCCTCCCATTGATTCTAAAATTATATGGTCGTATTGATCTGAAAAGGGTGAAGAATATTCACCACAGTCTGGATGTGCTTCTTTGAATTTTGGAATTAATCTTTGGTTCTTTGATACTACACTTTTTATTGCTTTTCTTATTTTCTTTTTATTATCATCTTCCTTTTCCCATTTATTTTCATCCTTTACATATAAAACTTCCCTCTTTTTATCTGCGCAATGGACCGGTCTTTGTGACACATCTAAAGCCTTAAGGTTTTTAGTAATTATATTAGAAATTCCTTCTACATAACCTAACTTTCCAACATTCTCTAAGTCGCTTAACTGTAATTGTATTGACTCCACAAAATCCATAATATTCATCGCATCTTTACACGTTTCATTTAGAAAAATTTGTAGATTAAATGTTTTATTATTTGTAATATTATTAGTATTATTATTAGTTGTATTGTGGGTTCCATTTTCAATTACCTTCATCATCATATTTTTTAATTCATTATTTTCTTTAATTAATAACATAACTAGTTCTTTATCGGTTGGTTCATTCGTGTTTTTTAATTCTGTTTCGTTTAGTTTGCATTTTTTTTTATGTTTCCATAATCCAGAATTATTTTTATATTGTTTACCGCATTTACATAACAAACTATCGCTATTTAGTTGTCCGTTTTTACCTAATTTGATATCCATTTGTTTCTTTTTATGTTTAAATGTTATTAAATGTCTATCATAATGTCCTTTATGAGACGTATTATAATCACACAATATACAGCAAAAATTATTTGTCCATTTTTGTCCGGTTTTGATTTCCATTTATTTCTATATTGTAAATAGAAAATTTTTCTAAACCCTTTTTTAAAATAATAATAAAAAATTTATCATCACAAATTGAAAAATATTTTTTTAGTGATGAGACCATAAATTTTCATTATGCTGTCAAAACGTTGTTTTGGCATAAAGTATTTTACCTTTTAATTTTTGGACATTTATTTTTGTCCAAATTTTAAAAGATAAAAAAAGTCTTGAGTAAAAATATTCAATATTTTAGAGTCACGTTACTGTACTTTTTTATATTCTCCATTTCACCAAAACATTACTTATTTATTGTTGTTACTGATGATATATTTCTTATTATTTTATCTTCTTTTTCAATATCATTATCACCTGTTCCTCCCATTGATTCTAAAATTATATGATCGTATTGATCTGAAAATAGTGATGAATATTCCCCGCAATCTGGATGTGCTTCTTTGAATTTTGGAATTAATCTTTGGTTCTTTGATACTACACTTTTTATTGCTTTTCTTATTTTCTTTTTAGTATCATCCTCCTTCTCCCATTTATTCTCATCTTTAACATATAATACTTCTCTCTTTTTATCAGCACAATGAACGGGTCTTTGTGTAACATCAAGAGCTTTAAGGTTTTTAGTAATAATATTAGATATTCCTTCTACATAACCTAACTTTCCAACATTTTCTAGGTCGCTTAATTGCAGTTGTATTGACTCCACAAAATCCATAATATTCATTGCATCTTTACACGTTTCATTTAGAAAAATTTGTAGATTAAATGTTTTATTATTTGTAATATTATTAGTATTATTAGTAGTATTATTAGTATTATTAGTACCATTTTCAATTACTTTCATCATCATATTTTTTAATTCGCTGTTTTCTTTAATCAATAACATAACTAGTTCTTTATCGGTTGGTTCATTTGTATTTTTTAATTCTGTTTTTTCTAGTTTGCATTTATTTTTATGCCTCCATAATCCAGAACGGTCTTTATATTTTTTACCACATTTACATAACAAATTATCTGAACAAACAGGAACAATATATTCCAAAATTGCAAGGTTCTGTTGATTTTTATGTTTTGCTGTTGATAAATGTCTTTCATATTGACTTTTTCGAGACGTTATGTAATTACATAATTTACAACAAAAATTTACAGTCGTTCCTTGAACTTTTTTTGATGATATTTGTTGATTTTTATGTTTTGCTGTTGATAAATGCCTTTCATATTGACTTTTACGACACGTTAAATAATTACATATTGAACAATAAAAATTAATGGAACTATCAGGAACTAAAATGGTTGACATTTGTTGATAATTAATGTATAGAAAATTTTCTAAATCTTTTTTTTTTAATAATTATAAAAAAATTATCATCACAAATTGAAAAATATTTTTTCAGCTATGAGACCATAAAAATTCATTATGCAGTCAAAACGTGTTTTTGGCATAAAGTATTTTGTCTTTTCATTTTTGGACATTTATTTTTGTCCAATTTTCAAAAGATAAAAAAAGTCTTGAGTAAAAATATTCAATATTTTAGAGTCACGTTTCTGTACTTTTCTATATTCTCCATTTCACCAAAACATTACTTATCTATCATAGATACTGATGATATATTTCTTATTATTTTATCTTCTTTTTCAATATCATTATCACCTGAACCTCCCATTGATTCTAAAATTATATGATCGTATTGATTCGAAAAGAGTGAAGAATATTCACCACAATCTGGATGTGCTTCTTTGAATTTTGGAATTAACATTTGATTCTTTGATGTTACTCTTTTTATTGCT
>Ga0187843_10000519_pt1 | contig 27245 bp, 26 predicted proteins | sample SpaLakP09_SKY_43_FD_134516 | JGI IMG/M metagenome (GOLD analysis project Ga0187843, IMG submission 134516) | Oligotrophic lake water microbial communities from Sparkling Lake, Wisconsin, USA - SP09_SKY_43 | ecosystem: Environmental > Aquatic > Freshwater > Lake | place: USA: Sparkling Lake... | reverse complement strand
GAACTGGGCTGCGCCGATCCGGCCAATCCGTGCAAACTGCCGAATGCCATGGCCGGTGATCCGCCGCTGCGTCAGGTGGTCACGCGCACCCAGGAAGCAGGCCTGCGCGGCACACTGGCCCGCAGCATAGACTGGAACGCCAGCCTGTTTAGCGCCAGCAATCGCGACGACATCCTGTTCGTCGCCGACGATAGCGCCGGCTACGGCTACTTCCGCAATGTGGGCAATACCCGCCGGCGCGGAGTCGAACTGACACTCAACGGCAAGAGCACACAGCTGGACTGGTCGGCCGGCTACACCTGTCTCGACGCCACCTTCCGCAGCAGCGAAGTGCTCGGTGGTGCCGCCAACAGCAGCGCCAATACCGACGGCAACATCACCATCCACAGCGGCGACAGACTGCCCCTGATCGCGCGCCACAACTTCAAGGCCAGCGCCGAATGGCATGCCAGCGCTGCATGGACGCTGGAAGCGGATATGCGCGCCGTGTCGGGCGCCAACGCACGCGGTAACGAGAACGGCCAGCACCAGCCGGACGGTGTGCATTATCTGGCTTCCGGCCGCACGGCTGGCTATGCCCTGTTCGATCTGTCGGCCACCTACGCGGCCAGCTCGCAGTGGCAGTGGTTTGCCCGCGTCAGCAATCTGTTCGACCGCCGCTATGCCACCGCTGCGCAACTGAATGCCAGCGGTCTGACGGCAACGGGCAGCTTCATCGCCCGTCCGTTCTCGGCCAGCGGCGACAACCAGAGCGTGGTGCACTCCACCTTCTACGGCCCCGGCGCGCCGCGCACCATCGTGCTGGGCTTGCGCTACACCTTGGGCCGCTAATCCGCTAAAATTAGCATCCCGCCAAGCGTAGCCGCGTGCCCAATACGCCGGCTACGCAGCCTCGATAAAATTCGTCTGAAGTTTGACGTAATCGGCATCCCCTCCCTTCTCAGAGCTTGCACCGAATGCCATAGTGGAATGCCCAATCACTGCGGCGACTCGGCTATGTCGGACTCCACGCAACTGCAAGGCTATTCACTTCCGACCTATCCGGAAAAGCAAAGTGGCTACCGGACTCAGGGATACGCCACGCCGATACAGGACCGCTTACCGCAGGTCTTCCACATTCCGCCGAAGCGCGTACTCCCCATCATTTTCTTACCGGGAATTATGGGCACCAATCTGCGCATGAGCGTGGAACGCCAGCAGCAACTGGGGAAATCGAACAATATCGCCTGGCGGCCTGATAACAACATTGAGTCAATTAAGCTAGGAATGGCGAGCGCGAGAGAACGTCAATTACAACTCGATCCCGATCAAACTGAAGTGGATGAGTATGATCCGACTAACAACCCTACTGGTAATCCACAAGAAAGTTCAGACGACCGCAATAGCAATGCCGGAGTCAGCTTCTACTATGCACTGAATATCAGTATTGAAACACCCTTGTTAATCGATGATCCCGTTACGGTTTGTCCACGCCGATCCAAAGATCAAAAGGCGCGCGAACGTGGTTGGGGCGAAGTCTATTTTGACTGCTACAGGAAACTACTGGAGACCTGCGAATTACAACTAAACACTGCCTTTCAATATGGCGTCATGAACGATTTTTGGAAACAAATTATCGATATATCCCCATCGGTCTGGCAGGCAAATCCGCAACCACAACTAGCACCACTAGAACGCAGCACGCTTGCCTCAGCCCTCGAAAGCATCTGGTTTCCAGTACACGCGATGGGCTATAACTGGCTTAAATCCAGCAATGCATCAGCCCGCCGCTTAGCTGACCGTATTAACAGACTCATAAACCATTATCAGGATCAGGCTTTTCAGTGCGAAAAGGTCATCATCGTCACCCATTCCATGGGTGGCCTTGTAGCCCGCGCACTGATTCATCCAGAGATGGGCAACCTGACAGACAAGATACTCGGCATGGTCCATGGTGTTATGCCAACAATGGGTGCAGGTGCTGCCTATAAACGGATGCGTTGCGGATTTGAAGATAGATTTTTGAGTATCACGCCTAAAGTCCTTGGCAACAACGGACGCAAAGTAACAGCAGTTCTGGCAAATGCTCCCGGTGCACTCGAACTACTGCCTAACCAGAACTACGGGAATGGCTGGCTGCAAGTCACACGTAACGATCAAATACTATTAAGCCTACCCGAACATGGTGATCCATATGAAGAAATTTATAAGCTTAAAGACGTTTGGTATGGTCTTCTCAGGGAAGATTGGATTAACCCCGCTCTTTCTCGCGGGGTAGGATTCGATCGCACTGTAAGCAGGCTAGAACAGGTAAGGAAATTCCACTCAGACATAGCCAACACCTACCATGATCAAAGTTATGCGCACTACGGTGCAGACCAAACCAGAGCTGCTTGGCATCATGTAGTCTGGTCGATTGAGGGCAGTTCCCGGTTCCGTGACATAAGGAATCTCACGATACAACGCGACAATATGCGAGGTACGCTGCGCCTTATAGTACCTGTTCAAAATAGAGTAACAAGCAGCGATTCCAAGGCACTATCTGCAACCTTATTGCCAGCAGCAGACTCTGGCGACCAAACAGTCCCTACACACTCCGCTGACCAGCAGCTTCGCAGTGGGAAATTCAAAGGCATATTTCGTCAATCTGGCTACGAGCATCAAGACAGCTACAACAATATTAGGGTCCTGCACACGACACTCTACAGTATCGTGAGAATCGCCCAGACCATGAAGTGGAGCAAATGATGCCCCTCAGAGGATCTACTCATCCAAACTGGGTCTGGCTGGATTTACTGACCCTTTTCGCCGTCATCATGTTTCTGAAGGCAAACGCATACCATCGCTATACATTTACTAGGCCAAATATGACTGAACTTCCTGAACGCATCGCCCCGCTATTTGAACATACCAAGCGAATCTGCTTCGGGCGCCTGACGATCGATGTGCCTACTAGCTCTACGATAGTGTATGGACCAACCGACGTCGATTTTCCTATCGCATATATCGCCCATGAAGCAGAGCGGATAAATGAACATGTAGCAAAGGAGGTCGAAAAAATAGAAAAGGAGCGCTACATGATAAGAGGCCTCAGCACTTCCGACTTTGCCCTATATGGAAAGGTACTTGACGGCGCTGTAAGAGGACAAAAACTAGTGTTCGGCTCCAAGAGTCTTGCAGACCTAACGATAGCTTCGTTCATCCCAATTGGAAAGGATCTGTACATACAAGACGGCATCACTCCATTTAATCGAATTGAAGAGAATCTCGCCATCTTAAACAACGCCGCAAAGAACCTGCGCTTACGCGCAGACAATGAACTTCCCACCGAAGCGGGTTTATGTATAGAAGGCGGATTTGCCAGCTCTCAATACGATTTTGAAAAGGCCACCATCGGCATCCGACTGAAGGAATTCCCGGATGTCCATTTCTCCATCCTGTCCTTAAAGAACAGCAAGTACCTCGTCGAATCTGACGATATTGAAGAACTAATTAAGGAGCAACAAGAGGTAACACCTCATGGTCCGGGTACCTGGTACTCGAAGATAGATTTTCTGCGGCGGGCTCCACGCCAGATCGCCCACTGGAAGGGCTCTGAAGTGCTTGCACACTTACCTCCACAGAAAACGGCCACCGACTCGCATGAATTCCACTTCACCAGCAATGGCGCAGTCAACGACCGCTTATACACCCGCCTAGACATCCAGCTAGACACCGGCGTCAAAGACAATCGTAAAGGCGCCGTCCACCCCAGCCTTAATGACGCCGAGGCGGTAGCGCTGTGGGATAAGCTGGTGTCCACTTTGCAGATACGTCCCACCCAATAGCCAGTGGAACAGAAAAATCGCCCAAGAAACGCAAAAGCCGCTGATACCTGACGATATCAACGGCTTGGAATTTGGTTGCGGGGACAGGATTTGAACCTGTGACCTTCGGGTTATGAGCCCGACGAGCTGCCAGACTGCTCCACCCCGCGTCTGATACGAGTATTATAGGCCAGATCGGCAATTTAGGCAATATTAATCCCGAAATCGCTGACGATAGCCCGAATAAATGCAGCCACTGGCCCCTCGCAGCCATGCCGTAGCGGCCCCATTCAGTGTAAAGTAGCTGGCGTGAGCATCCTTATCATCCCCGGCTATCCTCTATGAAATTCTGTTCCGAATGCGCATCCCCTGTCAGTCTGAAGATTCCAGCAGGTGACAACCGCCCCCGCTATGTCTGCGACAGCTGCGCCGCGATCCACTACCAGAACCCGAAAATGGTGCTGGGCACGGTACCCGTGTGGGAACAGGATGGCGAACTCAAGGTGCTGCTGTGCAAGCGCGCCATCGAGCCGCGCTATGGTTACTGGACCTTGCCAGCCGGTTTCATGGAAAACGACGAAACTACCGCCGAGGCAGCCCTGCGCGAAACCCGCGAAGAAGCCGGTGCCAACGTCACGCTAGGCCAGCTATTTACCCTGCTCAACGTCGCGCGCGTCCATCAGGTGCACATGTTCTATCTGGCCACGCTGCAGGATCTGGACTTTGCCCCCGGCGAAGAGAGCCTGGACGTGCAAATGTTCAGCGAAAGTGAAATTCCGTGGGACGATCTGGCTTTCCCCACCATCCAGACCACGCTGGAACTGTTCTTTGCCGACCGCGTCAAAATCCGTGAGGGCGGCGACTACGGTTTCCACACGCAGGATCTGACCCGCCCCATGCGCTCGGACGCCAATACCAAGTGATCCCCTGGCTAGACCACGATACCCCATTCCCTGACGTCAGCACCGCACTGACGCAGGATGCACCGGGCCTGCTTGCTGCCGGCGCCGACCTGTCGCCCGAACGCCTGCTGCTGGCCTATCAGCACGGCATTTTCCCGTGGTTTTCCGAGGGCCAGCCCATCCTGTGGTGGAGTACCGACCCGCGCATGGTGCTGAAGACGGGGCAATTCCGCATTTCCGACAGCCTCAAAAAGACCCTGCGCAAAGTGGAAAAAGACCGGCTGGCTGGCGGCCGCTGGCAGATACGCTTCGATAGCGCCTTTGAACAGGTGATGCGCGCCTGCGCCGCCCCGCGCAAGGACGGCCCCGGCACCTGGATATCGCAGGACATCATCGCCGGCTATTGCGGCCTGCACCGTCTGGGCTATGCCCACTCGGCCGAAGTCTGGCGGGACGGGCAGCTGGTGGGCGGCGCTTATGGAGTTTCAATCGGGAAAATGTTTTACGGCGAATCGATGTTCGCCCGCGTCACCGACGCCTCCAAGATCGCCCTCGCCTATCTGGTGGCCTTCCTGCGCCAGCAGGGCGTACAGATGATCGACTGCCAGCAGGAAACCGGCCATCTGGCCTCGCTAGGCGCAGCCCCCATCCCGCGCGCAGCGTTTCTGGCGCATCTGCGCCACAGCATCACCTTGCCGCAAATCTGCGACTGGCAAGTGATTGCACCGCTGCCCGCTGCCGGTTAAGCTAGCCATACGCGACGCGCCCTGCCGCAACGCCCGGTGCCTCTGCCGGCCAGCGCCAGCGCGCCACGGGCAGCGCAAAGCCGCTGCTTGCGCTATGATGGATTCCAACCGAACCGTGCCCGACAGGACGTGCATGACGCAACTCAACGAATTGCCCTTTGCCACGCTGCAGTTTTATACGACGGCGCCCTATCCGTGCAGCTATCTCGATGCACGGCAGGCCCGCTCGCAGGTAGCCACGCCTTCGCACCTGATCAATGCCGACGTGTATTCCGAACTGGTGCGCAACGGCTTCCGCCGCAGCGGCATCTTCACCTACCGCCCGTATTGCGACGGCTGCCAGGCCTGTATCCCGGTGCGCGTGGTCAGCCAGCAGTTCCAGCCCAACCGCAACCAGCGCCGCGCGTGGGCACGCCATGGCGACCTGATCGCCTCGGTAGCCGCGCTGGCGTTCTCCGACGAGCACTACGAACTGTAACTGCGCTACCAGAACCGCCGCCACGCAGGGGGCGGCATGGATCAGGATAGCCGCGACCAGTACGCCCAGTTCCTGCTGCAGAGCCGCGTCAACACACGGCTGGTGGAATTCCGCGATCCCGCCGGCACGCTGCGCATGGTCAGCATCATCGATGTGCTGTCCGACGGCCTGTCCTCGGTCTACACCTTCTTCGACCCCGATGTGGCGGGTGCTTCCTACGGCACCTACAACATCCTGTGGCAGATCGCCCAGACGCAGGACCTGCAGCTGCCCTACGTCTACCTCGGCTACTGGATACGCCAGAGTCCGAAAATGTCCTACAAAACCAACTTCCAGCCACTGGAAGCGCGCATCAAAGGCCACTGGAGCGTGCTGGACGCCTGATAAAATACGGGCTAAACATCAACCGAGCCCTGTCCATGTCCGCACACTCCCTGTATTCCCTCACCCGTCCCCTGCTGTTTTCCATGGATCCGGAAGCAGCCCACAACTTCACCCTGCCCGCCCTGAAACGCGCCCACGCACTGGGCCTGACCGCCCTGATCAGCAAGCCCAAGGACGATCCGCGCACGGTGATGGGACTGACGTTCAATAATCCGGTCGGTCTGGCCGCCGGTCTGGACAAGGATGGAGCCTACATCGACGGGCTGGCCGCACTGGGCTTCGGTTCGATCGAAGTGGGCACGGTGACGCCGCGTCCGCAGCCGGGCAACCCCAAGCCGCGCATCTTCCGTCTGCCTGCAGCGCACGCCGTCATCAACCGCATGGGTTTCAACAATGGCGGTGTGGATGCGTTTGTCGCCAACGTGCAGTCCTCGCGCTTCTATCAGGACAAGCTGGGCGTGCTGGGCCTGAACATCGGCAAGAACGCCGATACGCCGATCGAACGCGCGGCCGACGACTACCTGCACTGCCTGGAAAAGGTCTATCCTTACGCCAGCTATGTGACGGTGAACATTTCCTCGCCTAACACCAAGAACCTGCGCCAGTTGCAGGGCGGCTCGGAACTCGACGGCCTGCTCGGCCAGCTCAAGGAAGCTCAGGCCCGTCTGGCCGACCAGCACAAGCGCTACGTGCCGCTGGCCCTGAAAATCGCGCCGGACATGGATGGCGAACAGGTGAAGAATATCGCCGACGCACTGATCCGCCACCGCATCGACGGCGTGATCGCCACCAACACCACGCTCAACCGCGATGCCGTGAATGGCATGCTGCACGGCGCCGAGACAGGCGGCCTGTCCGGCGCCCCCGTATTCGAATTCTCGAATACCATCATCCGCCTGCTCAAGGCGGAACTGGGCGACGCCCTGCCGATTATCGGCGTAGGCGGTATCATGCGCGGCGAAGACGCCCAAGCCAAGATCGCCTGCGGCGCACAGCTGGTGCAGCTGTATAGCGGTCTGATTTATGCCGGTCCGGCGCTGGTGCGCGATTGCGCCGAAGCGCTGCGCCCGCGCTAGGATCAGGCCAAGCGATAGCCCCTCGGATAGGAATAGCATGGACAAAGTACAACTGGGCCAGAGTGCCCTTGAAGTGAGCCGCATCTGCCTCGGCACCATGACCTTCGGCGAACAGAATAGCGAAGCCGAAGCCCACAGCCAGCTCGATTACGCGCTTGAACGCGGCATCAATTTCATCGACACGGCGGAAATGTATCCCGTCATGCCGAGCGCCGGCACGCAGGGTTCAACCGAGCGCTATATTGGCAGCTGGCTGAAAAAAACGGGCGCGCGCAGCAAGGTGGTGCTGGCTACCAAAGCCGCTGGCCCCAACAAGCAGCTGACATGGGTACGCGGCGGCAAACAGAACTTCGACGCGGCCAATCTGCGCGCAGCGGTGGAAACCAGCCTGCAGCGCCTGCAGACCGACCACATCGATCTGTACCAGCTGCACTGGCCTAGCCGTAACGTGCCGATTTTCGGCGCCAGCGTATTCAAGCCCGATAACGAACGCAAGCACGTCGCCATCGAAGAATCGCTGGCGGCGCTGGGGGATCTGATCAAGGAAGGCAAGATCGGCGCCATCGGCGTATCCAACGAATCATGCTGGGGCGTGAGCGAGTTCATCAAGCAGTCCGAGATGAAGGGTCTGCCGCGCATTGCCACCATCCAGAACCTGTACAACCTGACGGCGCGCCATTTCGAAACCAGCCTGCTGGACGAAACCTGCTTCCGCGAGCAGGTCAGCCTGCTGGCCTACAGCCCGCTGGCGTTCGGCCAGCTCAGCGCCAAGTACCACGACAACCCGCAGGCCCACGGCCGCCTGACCATCTTCCCGCCAACATGGAGCCCGCGCTACCTGCGGCCGTCCGTGCTGGAAGCGGTTGGCCGCTATGCCAGACTGGCGCGCGATAACGGCCTCACACCTACCGAGCTGGCACTGGCGTGGTGCTACTCGCGCTGGTTCGTCGCTTCCACCATCATCGGTGCCACCAGCCTCGATCAGCTCAGGCAGAACATCGACGCGTATCAGGTCAAGTTGCCGGCTGACGTCATCGCCGCAGTGGATGCCATCCACGCCAGCATCACCAATCCGGGCCAGTAAGCACAGCCCGCAGCCGCCGCTTCAGACTGCATCTGCACACCCCGTTCTCCTGCCATAGAAGGAAAACGGGGCGCTGTCCTGCACGATATCCGAAACTTGCATATCATTAGACGTAACCATTCGTGGGCAATCCGCTAGCACGCTGGTAAGATTTTCTTCATCCTCAACGTAGAAAGTTCGTCTCATGCGCAACCGCACCATTGCACGTCCCCTGCTGTTAAGCACCCTGATATCCACCATCGTCATTCCCGCCTTCGCCCAGCAGCTGCCGGCGGAAGGCGAACTGCAATCCGTCGTCGTTACCGGCACCTACGCCAAGAACCGCCGCACCGTGGATTCCGAATCGCCGATCGACATCATCGGCGCACGCGAACTGCAGGCTAGCGGCTCGACCGAACTGGCCACCGTGCTGGGACGCCTGCTGCCATCGATCAATTTCCCCCGCCCTTCCGGCGCCGATGCCAGCGACGCGGTGCGTCCGGCCCAGCTGCGCGGCCTGTCGCCCGACCAGACGCTGGTGCTGGTGAACGGCAAACGCCGCCATAGCTCGGCAGTGGTCAACGTCAACGGCACGCAAGGCCGCGGCTCGGCCCCGGTCGATCTGAACGCGATTCCCCTGTCCGCCATCGACCACATCGAAGTGCTGCGCGATGGCGCGGCCGCACAATATGGTTCGGATGCGATTGCCGGCGTCATCAACATCATTCTGAAAAAAGGCGCAGGTGGCGGCGATGCCGAAGTGGGCGTGGGCGAATACCAGAAACGCGACGGCAAGCAGCTGAATGTGCGCGGCTCCACCGGCTTCAATCTCGGCGACCAGGGCTGGGTAAGGGTAGCACTGGAAGCGGCCGACCGCGATCCGACCAACCGTGCCGGCGCCGACTTCCGCAATCCGGCCGAACCGCGCTACGGCCAGGTCAACCAGCGCTTCGGCGATCCGGAAACCCGTCCGCGCAGCGTGTTCGTCAACAGCCAGTACCGCGTCAACGACGATATCGACTGGTACGCCTTCGCCAACTACGGCCAGCGCAATACTTCGGCCGCGGCCACCTGGCGTACGGCGTACAATGGCACGGCCCTGCGCACCCCGCTGTATCCGGAAGGCTTCCTGCCGCTGGAGAACAGCGAATCGCAGGATACCTCGCTGGTCACGGGCCTGCGCGGCGAAGCCTCCGGCTGGCGCTGGGACGTCAGCTTCAACTATGGCCGCAACGAATTCCAGCTCGACCTCGACCACACCGTCAACCAGACACTGGGCGCTTCCAGCCCTACCCACTTCTATGCCGGTAAGCTGATCAACACCCAGCAACTGTTCAATCTGGATCTAGCACACGAATATCCGGTGGCAGCCTTCAGCGGCCCGCTGACCGTTGCCGTGGGCGCCGAAGCACGCCACGAAAGCTATGAGATCGGCGCTGGCGACGAAGCCTCCTACAGCGGCACGGGCGCGCAGGGTTTCTCCGGCTTCCGTCCCGTCAATGCAGGCCGCAACAGCCGCCACAACGAATCGGCCTACCTGAATCTGGAAGCTGACGTCACGCGCCAGTTCTCCACCTCGGCAGCGCTGCGCCACGAACGCTATAGCGATTTCGGCAGCACCACCTCGGCCAAAGGTTCGGCGCGCTACGCCTTCAGCGAAGCGTTCTCGCTGCGCGGCACGGCATCGTCGGGCTTCCGCGCACCGTCGCTGGCGCAGCAGTTCTACACCATCACCACCACCAACTTCTCGGTAGTCAATGGCGTCAACACGCCTATCGAGACCGGAACATTCGCCGTGGGTAGCGCTGCCGCCGCAGCGCTGGGAGCTACCCCCCTGAAAGCCGAGAAAGCCCGTAACTACAGCCTCGGTTTGCAGTTCTCCCCGCTCAGCAACTGGAGCACCACGGTGGATGCCTACCGCATCGACATCGATGACCGCATCGCCCTGTCGGCCAATATGACGCTGTCGCCCGCGCTGCAGGCGGCGCTGGCCAAGCAGAACATCCTGGTGGGTGCAGGCCGCTACTTCACCAACGCCATCGACACCCGCACCACGGGCGTGGATGTGGTGAGCACCTACCGTCTCGATCTGGCCAGCAGCGGCCGCTACGATTTCACGCTGGCCTACAACCACAACAAGAACTCGCTCGAACACGTGAACGCCAATCCGGCCATCCTGACCGCCAACAACCTGACGCTGATCGACCGCCAGACCATCAACCGTCTAACGGTAGGCTCGCCCAAGGACAAGCTGAGTCTGGCCACGGACGCCAACTGGGGCGCCTGGTCGGCGCGTGGCGTAGTCACCCGCTACGGCAGCTTCACGGTGCCGCAGAACAACGCCACGCTGGACCAGACCTATGATCCGCAGTGGGTGCTCGATCTGTCCACCAGCGTCAAGCTGAACAAAAACTGGCGTCTGAGCGCGGGGATCGACAACGTCACCAACCGTTATCCGGATCAGGTCACCTCGGCCGGCAACCTGAACAACAACGGCATCAACCCGTATAGCGGCTTTGCACCGAACGGCTTCAATGGCCGCTACTACTACGCCAAGGCAGCCTATACCTGGTAAGCCACCGCGCGCCAGGCTAGCCTGAAACGACTGCGGCGCTGCCGACGGGACTCTCCGTCAACAGCGCCGCAGTTTTTTCAGCCTGTCTCAGATAGCGCTCAGCAAAGGCCGGAGTGGCCTTCCTACCGCAACTGGCGCCGCCGTCAGTTTGAATAAGCTGACCGCCTGCGCCAGCAGGTCGGCCTGATCGCGCATGCTTTGCGCCGCGGCAGCCGCTTCCTCCACCAGCGCTGCATTGCGCTGGGTGACATCATCGATCGATACGATGGCCTGATTCACCTGTTCGATACCGCTACTCTGTTCGCTGCTGGCAGCGCTGATGTCGCGCATGATCTGCGCCACCTCCTGCACCGACTGGACGATACGGGCCATGGTCGCTCCCGCCTCATCGACCAGCGTGGCGCCAGCATCCACCGTCGACACCGATTCATCGATCAGTGCCTTGATTTCCTTGGCTGCCACGGCCGAGCGCTGGGCCAGATTGCGCACTTCCGACGCCACCACGGCAAAGCCGCGCCCCTGCTCGCCGGCACGGGCAGCTTCTACCGCCGCATTCAACGCCAGAATATTGGTCTGGAACGCAATCCCGTCTATCACCCCGATGATGTCGACGATCTTGCTGGAGCTGGCCTTGATCGCCCCCATGGTGGCCACCACTTCGCTCACCACCTGCCCGCCTTTGCTGGCGTAGCCGGAAGCCGATTCCACCAGCTCGGTGGCGTGGCGCGCATTGGCGGCATTCTGCGTCACGGTGGACGTCAGCTCCTCCATCGACGAGGCAGTTTCCTCCAGACTGGAAGCCTGCTGCTCGGTGCGGCTCGACAGATCCAGATTGCCCGAGGCGATCTGATTGGATGCGGTGGCAATGGTATCCGTTCCGGCACGCACCTGCCCTACCGTACGCGCCAGCTGTTCGTTCATATCGATCAGGGCGCGCAGCAGCAAGCCGGTTTCATCGCGCGTGTCGCATTCGAGCCGCATAGTCAGGTCGCCGCCGGCCACGGCCTGCGCCATGTTTACTGCGCGATTGAGCGGCTGGGTTATGCTGCGCGTAATCCAGTACAGCACCCACGCTGCCAGTGCCGTCGCCAGCACGGTCAGCACGATCATCATGGTGCGGGCCTGATCGTAAGCCTGGTCGGCCACCGCAGCGGCATGGTCAATCGCTGCCTTCTGCTGCTTGACCATCTCGCTCAGCGCATTCAGGTAGGTAGTCTGCTCCTTGCGCACAGTGGTCAGCAGGTAGCGCACGGCTTCATCGCGCCGAGCCAGATCAGACGAAATAAGGAGAAATTCGGATTGCACGTCGACATAGCGGCTGCGCGCTTGCGTGACTGCTTTGAATTTAGCCGAGCTGACGGCATCGGCGTCATCGCGGATCAGCGCTTCCAGCTTCTCCAGCAGCGCCGTATTTTCAGCCTTGCGCTGGTTGATGCGCTCCAGTTCCGCCCTCACTACTGCCGGATCGGTCGATAGCATGGCATTGCGCATGGCGCGGGCGATATCGTTGACGCCGCCCATGACTTCATAGGACAGCACAACCTTGGGGAATTTGTCTTCCGCCAGATCGCGTGTGTTGTGATTGAGTTGCCCCAGTCTGGTGATGCCGATGATGGCGATGCCCACCATGAACAGTATCGCCACCCCGAGACCAGCGGTAAGACGACTGCCGATTTTCCAGTTCCTGACGTCCATGCTAGCTCCCCCAAAATAAAAACGTATGCTTAAATTTCTGGTTGCAACCCTCAGTCCGTCCCAGTATATGGGCTATCTGTCAGCTAATTCTCTCCAATTATTACAGTTGTCGGCCGACCACAGCAAGCACAGGCATAGGCCAGGCCCGCTGCAGTGTCATTCCTGATTAGCCCAGCTCGCCGCCATTGAGCGCCGCATCGATATCGGCACGGGTCAGATCGGGGGCAAACTGCTGGATGAAGTGGTAAGCGTAGGAGCGCAGGTAAGCCCCGCGGCGCACCGCCAGCCGCGTGGTGTTCTGCGCAAACAGGTGCGAAGCTTCCACCGCGCGCATGCCCTTGTCGCGGCCATGGTCGAAGGCCATCGAAGCGACGATGCCCACACCCAGACCCAGCGCCACGTACTGCTTGATCACGTCCGAGTCCATTGCCGTCAGCACGATGTCGGGCTTCACACCAGCCTGCGCGAAAGCGGCATCGATATGGCCACGCCCCGTGAAACCGACGTCGTAGGTAATCAGCGGGAACTCGGCCAGATCTTCCAGCCGGATCGGGCTGCGCGTCAGCAGCGGGTGACCGTCCGGCACCACGATCAAGTGGCTCCAGCGGTAGCAAGGGAAGGACACCAGATCCGGAAACTGCGACAGGCCCTCGGTCGCGATGCCGATATCGGTCTTGCCCGACAAAATCCATTCGGCGATGTGCTCCTGTGCGCTCTGCTGCAGGGCGATGCGCACATCGGGGTAGGCGGTACGGAAGCTCTGCACCACTTTCGGCAGCGCATAGCGCGCCTGCGTGTGGGTGGCGGCTACGCTCAGCGTACCGCTCTGCTGGCCAGTATATTCCAGGCTGGCCTGCTGCAGATTTTCCGCTTCGATCAACAGGCGGTCGATAATCTTCAGGATGCCCTTGCCAGGCTCCGTCATGCCTGTCAGGCGCTTGCCGTTACGTTCGAAAATCACCACGCCCAGTTCATCTTCCAGCTCACGGATCTGGCGGCTCACGCCCGGCTGGGAAGTGAACAGTGCATTCGCCACTTCGGTCAGGTTATAGCCGCGCCGTGCTGCTTCGCGGATGGAGCGCAATTGTTGGAAATTCATATCGCCACTCCCGCATCAACGAACACTTGCAGACGCTTGGGCCGCACCACCAGCGTTTCGCCTTCGCGCAGTTGCAGCGCGCTGTAACGCTCGTTACCCAGCACAGCTTCGATCAGTTCGCCCGTATCGGCACGCTCCAGTTCCAGCTGCGCCAGCGGGCCGATGGCATGGCCGCGCAGCAATTTGACCACAATGCCTTCAGCACCGGGCGTATAGCGTTCGATCTCCAGATCATGCGGACGCACATAGGCCGTGCCCTTGCCTTCACTAGCGGCCTGCTCGGGCACGGCAAAGCTGGCGTCGCCGCTGGCCAGCACGCCATCCTGCACGCGGCCATGGAACATGTTCACGTTGCCGAGGAAGCTGTACACAAACGGCGAAGCCGGATGGTTATAAACCTGATCGGGCGTGCCGATCTGCTCCACCTGCCCTTTATTCATCAGCACTACCTGATCGGCTACTTCCAGCGCTTCTTCCTGATCGTGGGTAACGAAGATTGACGTCACATGCAGCTCGTCGTGCAGACGGCGCAGCCAGCGGCGCAATTCCTTGCGCACCTTGGCGTCGAGTGCGCCGAACGGTTCGTCCAGCAGCAGCACGCGCGGCTCCACCGCCAGTGCGCGTGCCAGCGCGATACGCTGACGCTGGCCGCCGGACAGCTGCGGCGGATAGCGGTCAGCCAGCCAATCCAGCTGCACCAGTTCCAGCAGCTGTTTTACCTTGGCGCGGATCTGGGCTTCCGACGGCCGCTGGGCACGTGGCTTCACCCGCAGAGCAAAAGCCACATTCTCGAACACCGTCATGTGCTTGAACAGCGCGTAATGCTGGAACACGAAGCCCACCTGACGTTCGCGCACGTGGCGCTGCGAAGCGTCTTGCGCATCGAGCAGCACCTGGCCGGCATCAGGATGTTCAAGGCCGGCGATGATGCGCAGCAGCGTGGTCTTGCCGCAGCCCGAAGGGCCCAGCAATGCCGTCAGTTCGCCGTTTGGAAAATCCAGCGACACATTGTTCAGGGCAGTGAATTCGCCAAAACGCTTGTGGATATTTTTAACTTCGATAGTCATGATTACTCCGTAGGGCGAACATCGTCCGCGCGATTTTCATTCAGGCGCCAGGCGACAAAAGTTTTCAGTACCAGCGTTACCAGCGCCAGCAAAGCCAGCAGCGAGGCCACGGCAAAGGCGGCAGCAAAGTTGTATTCGTTGTAGAGAATCTCTACCTGCAGCGGGATGGTATTGGTCTCGCCGCGAATGTGGCCGGACACCACCGACACCGCGCCGAACTCGCCCATGGCACGGGCGTTACACAGGATCACGCCATACAGCAGGCCCCATTTAATATTCGGCAGCGTCACGCGGCGGAAGGTATCCCAGCCGGAAGCGCCAAGCACGATGGCCGCTTCCTCTTCTTCGCTGCCCTGCGCCTGCATCAGTGGAATCAGTTCGCGTGCCACAAACGGGAAGGTAACGAAGATGGTCGCCAGCACGATGCCCGGCACGGCAAACAGGATCTTGATTTCATGCGCCTGCAGCCAGGGGCCGAACCAGCCCTGCGCGCCGAACAGCAGCACGTAGATCAGGCCAGAGATCACGGGCGACACGGAGAACGGCAGATCGATCAGCGTCAGCAGAACGCTCTTGCCGCGGAAATCAAATTTGGCGATACACCACGAAGCGGCCACACCGAACACCAGATTCAGCGGTACGGCGATCACGGCCGTCAGCAAGGTCAGCTTGATTGCAGCCAGCGCATCTTCTTCCACGATGGCGGCCAGATAAGCATCCCAGCCTTTACGCAAGGCTTCCACAAACACTGCCACCAGTGGCACGAACAGGAACAGCGTGAGGAAGGTCAGCGCCACCGCTATCAGGACACCGCGCACCCACAACGGTTCCAGTATCTGCGGCGGCGACGGCAGTTCGCCACGGCGTAGCGGCGTATTCGGCAAGGCGCTCATGCTTTGCCTCCCTTGCCGCGTGCCCAGGCCTGCAGCAGATTAATACTGAGCAGCATAAGGAAGGACACCACCAGCATCACCACGGCAATGGCCGTGGCGCCTGCATAGTCATACTGTTCCAGCTTGGTGATGATGAACAGCGGCGTGATCTCGGAAACCATCGGCATATTCCCGGCGATGAAAATCACCGAACCGTATTCGCCGGTAGCGCGCGCAAAGGCCAGCGCAAAGCCTGTCTTCAGCGATGGCAGGATGGTGGGGAACACCACGCGGGTAAAGGTCTGCAGCGCGCTGGCACCCAGGCTGGCGGCCGCTTCTTCCAGTTCGCGCTCGGCGTCTTCCAGCACCGGCTGCACGGTACGCACCACGAACGGCAGGCCGATAAAGGTCAGCGCAATCACCACACCTATCGGCGTGAACGCCACCTTCAGACCGAATTGCCCCTCCAGCACGCGGCCAAACCAGCCGTTGGCCGAATACAGCGCCGTCAGGGTGATACCGGCTACGGCGGTGGGCAGCGCGAACGGCAGGTCCACCAGCGCATCGATGATGCGCTTGCCGGGGAATTCGTAGCGCACCAGCACCCACGCCACCACCAGGCCGAACACGGCGTTGATGGCTGCGCCCAGCAGCGAAGCGCCGAAGGTCAGGCGGTAGGAGGCCATCACGCGCTCATTGGTGACGGCATGCCAGAAACCATCCCAGCTCAGGGTGAAAGTCTTGAGAAATACCGCAGACAGGGGAATCAGGACGATCAGGGTCAGATACAGGATCGTGAACCCCAGCGACAGCCGGAAACCCGGCATGACGCGGAATGGCGCGCCCTGCTTGCTTGGCGCGGGCGCAGCGAGAACTGCAGACATAAATGCTCCCTTATTACAAATTCTTCTATAAGGGCGTCATGTTCTCACTGATGCTTCATAATCCAAACGAAGCTTTTATCATTTAATTAGATGATTCTGCTATATAGCGGAGCACTGGCAACTCAGGAGACCAGCTTGGCCGCCACCGCCACCAGCGTGAAGGCCAGCAGGCCGCGCAGCAGGCGCTCCGGCACGGCGCGCGCGGCATACGAGCCTATGGTTATGCCGGGCACGGAACCCACCAGCAGGGTCAGCAGCAAACTCCAGTCGATCGAACCCAGCCACCAGTGGCCTATGGCAGCAATCGCTGTCAGCGGCACGGCATAGGCAATGTCGGTACCGGCCACTTCAGCCGGCGTCAAACGCGGATACAGCATCACCAGCAGCGTCGCGCCGATGGCACCAGCGCCGATGGAAGAAATTGTCACTAGCGTGCCCAGTACCGCGCCGGAAATGATGGTGGCCCACACCAGCTTGTCGCCCTGCAGCTGGCGTTCGGGATGGGCATTAATCCAGGCCAGCATTTTTCGGCGGAACAGGATGGCAACCACCGTCAGCATCACGGAGCCGGCAATCATGTAGCGGATGATCTGGCCGATTTCCTTGTTGAGCGTACCGAAATGTTTGAGGGAATAACTGGCCAGCAAGGCGGCGGGCAAGGCGCCCAGACAGAGGCGGCGCACGATTTCCCAGTGCACCGTGCCGCGCAGACGGTGAGTGAAGGTGCCCACCCCTTTGGTGAGCGAAGCAAAAGCCAGATCGGTACCGACGGCCACGGCAGGCGACACGCCGAACAGCAAGGTCAGCAGAGGCGTCATCAGCGAACCACCGCCCACGCCCGTCATACCGACCAGCAGACCTACGGCAAAACCCGATGCGACAAACGACAAATCCATACATTCCCCCAAGAGTAGACCGCAGGGTACAGACTCTTGGGGGAGAACCAAACGACGCAGATTTTATTTGCTTATGCGTTATTTGTTAGGCTGAGGGGTCACCCGCAGGTAAGGACGGGCCGCCGTATAGCCTTTCGGATACTTCTGCTTGAGCACTTCCGGATCCTGTACCGTCAGAGGAATGATGACATCATCGCCATCTTTCCAGTTGCCCGGCGTGGCCACGGTGTAGCCGTCGCTCAACTGCAGGGCATCGATCACGCGCAGCACTTCGTCAAAATTGCGGCCCGTGCTCATCGGATAGGTGATGTTCAGGCGCACCTTCTTGGCCGGATCGATCACGAACAGGGTACGTACGGTGGCCGTAGCGGAAGCATTCGGGTGGATCATGTCGTACAGCGTCGACACTTTGCGGTCCGCATCGGCGATGATGGGGAAGCCCACCACCGTGTGCTGGGTCGCCTCGATATCGGCGATCCACTCCTTGTGCGACTCGGCCGGATCAACCGACAGGGCGATGGCTTTGACGTTGCGCTTGTCGAATTCCGGTTTCAGCTTGGCCGTCAGGCCCAGTTCGGTGGTGCAAACCGGGGTGAAGTCGGCCGGATGGGAAAACAGCACTACCCAGGAATCGCCTGCCCATTCATGGAAACGCAGCGGTCCGATGGAAGAGTCCTGCTCGAAATCAGGGGCGATATCGCCCAGTCGTATGGTCATGTTCGGCTCCAGATTGTCATCTACTACACACAGAAATCATAGGCTACAGCCCTCTTATTCTGCGCCTTTTCTGCTAAAAAATACAAGGTTTCCAGACCTTGCGGCCAGTCGCCCAGATTCGACTCGGCATTGATGTGGCCCAGCGCCCCGGCATCGACCAGCACGCTGTTCCAGCGCTGCGCCCAGCCTGCGGCTTTTTCCAGCGTCATCCACGGGTCGTTGCGGCTGCCGACCACGATGGATGGCACCGGCAAAGCCAGCTGGGGCAATTGCGCAGCCAGCTTGAACTTGTCGGGATCGGCCGGCGCCACCAGCAGCACGCCGGCCACGCCAGCCGGATTGCGCGCCACGCTATGTACACTGGCCAGCGCGCCGAAGCTGTGTGCCACGATCAGCACAGGCCGCTCATCGCGCCCGTTCTGCCGGTGATGGTCGATGCGGCCTGCCCAGCGGGCCAGATCAGGCTGAGCCCAGTCTTCCTGCCCCACCCTCTCGAACGCCGGATTATGCAGCTGCCAGCGGCTTTGCCAGTGCCCCGGCCCGCTGTTGTGCAGGCCGGGCGCAATCAGCACGCGAAATTGGTCGAGTGCGCTGGCCATGGTTATTTGGGCTGATAGATCTGGTCGAACAGGCCACCGTCAGCGAAGTGGGTCTTCTGCGCCTTGCTCCAGTCGCCCGCTACCTGCGCCAGCGTGAACAGTTTCACGTTAGGGAACTGGCTGACGTATTTCTTGGCATACTTTTCCACCACCGGACGGTAGTAGTTCTTGGCGATGATGTCCTGCGCTTCGTCGGTGTAGAGGAAGTTCAGATAGGCTTCAGCCACTTTACGGGTGCCGCGCTTGTCCACCACTTTATCGACCACCGCCACTGGCGGCTCGGCCAGAATCGAAACAGATGGCGCCACGATGTCGAACTTGGTCGGGCCCAGCTCCTTGATGGCCAGCAGCGCTTCGTTTTCCCACGCGATCAGCACGTCGCCGATGCCGCGTTCCACGAAGGTGGTGGTAGCGCCGCGGGCGCCGGAGTCAAGTACAGGAACGTTTTTGTACAGCTTGCTCACGAATTCTTTCGCGGAGGCTTCGCTGCCGCCCGGCTGGCGCAGCGCGTAGCCATAGGCGGCCAGATGGTTCCAACGGGCGCCGCCCGAGGTTTTCGGATTCGGCGTAATGACAGCCACACCCGGTTTCACCAGATCGTTCCAGTCCTTGATGCCTTTAGGATTGCCCTTGCGCACCAGGAACACGATGGTCGAGGTATAAGGCGTGCTGTTGTGCGCCAGTTTTTTCTGCCAGTCGGCGCTCAGCAGCTTGTGCTCGGCAATGGCGTCGATATCGTAGGCCAGTGCCAGCGACACCACATCGGCTTCCAGCCCGTCGATCACGGCACGGCCCTGCTTGCCCGAGCCGCCATGCGACTGCTTGATTTTAACGGTGTCGCCAGTCTTGGCTTTCCACTGTTTGGCAAATTCGACGTTGACGTCCTGATACAGCTCGCGGGTAGGATCGTAGGAAACGTTCAACAAAGAAATTTCTGCTGCCAGCGCAGGTACGGCAGCGGTAACAGCAAAAACGGCAGCAGCGATGATTTTTTTGGACAGCATAGGATTCCCCTGTGAATGAAGGTCTCCAGATTAACGCTGTCCTTTATAATTTAAAACGAAGCATTTAGCAGTTCAATATACCGAAACTTCATATGAACTCAGAAGTAACGGTTGACCAGCACCACGCCCCAGGCTGCTGCCGCCAGCAGGCAGGCCAGCAGCACTGCCGCGCTGCCGAAGTCCTTGGCATTCTTGGACAAGGGGTGACGTTCCAGCGAAACCCGGTCCACCACCGCTTCGATGGAGGAATTGATCAGTTCCACGATCAGGATCAGCACCAGCACGCCGATCAGGATCAATTTTTCAAAGGCCGATACCCTTAGCGCCAGCGCAATGCTGCTACCGACCAGCAAAACCGCGACTTCCTGCCGGAAGGCAGCCTCATGGTGCCAGGCTGAACGGAAGCCATCTCTGGAGTAACGCAAGGCTGCGAACAGCCGTTTCAGACCCGGTTTGCTTTTGAATTCACTGGTAGGTTGCATGGATTTGCCACATTAGAAGGATGTCTCATTATGCATTATTTCACATTGTTTTCACATTGTGGTATAAAGAAGTCATCGCATACCGCAGCGCACCAACCACATCATGAAAATCGAACCAGTCCCCGAACAAAAAACCACCATCCAGGTCATAGAACGCATGGTGGCTTTACTCGATGCATTGGCCAAATATCCAGACCCTGTGAGCCTCAAGGAACTCTCCAAAGTCTCTGGGCTACACCCTTCAACAGCGCACCGGATTCTGAACGACCTGGTACTCACCCGTTTCGTTGACCGGATCGAACCGGGCACCTACCGGCTCGGTATGCGCCTGCTGGAACTGGGCAATGTGGTCAAGAGCCGCCTGTCCGTGCGGGAGGCTGCCGTGGACTTTATGCGTGCACTGCACAAAAGAACCCAGCAGACCATCAATTTATCCGTTCGCCAGGGCGACGAAATCGTCTACATCGACCGCTCCTTCTCCGAACGCTCGGGCATGCAGGTGGTGCGCGCCATCGGCGGCCGCGCCCCGCTGCACCTGACCTCGACGGGCAAGCTGTTCCTGTCGGTGGATGAGCCGAAAGCCATCCGAGCCTATGCCACCCGCACGGGGCTGGCGGGCCACAACAAGAACTCGATTACGGATCTGCCCAAGCTGGAACGGGAGCTGAGTCTGGTGAAGTCGCGCGGCTATGCGCGCGATAACGAGGAACTGGAACTGGGGGTACGCTGTATGGCTGCCGGCATCCACGACGATAGCGGCAAGCTGATTGCCGGGCTGTCCATCTCGGCGCCGGCTGACCGTCTGCAGGAAGAATGGCTGGACGATCTGGTCAGCACGGCCAACCAGATCTCGGCCACGCTCGGTTACATCCCGGTCGAATAAGAAGGCGCGCTCAGGCTGGCAGGCTTGAGCGCTTCCAGCCACTTGCGCATGCGGCCCGCATCGGCAGCACGCGCCTGCTTGCCCTTGGAGTCGAGGAACACCATGATGACGGCGCGGCCTTCGATCACGGCCTGCATCATCATGCAGCGCCCAGCCTCGTTGATGAAGCCGGTTTTCTGCAGGCCGATCGACCAGTCCGGGCTGGCCACCAGATGGTTGGTGGTGCCGAACTGCATGGGCTTGCCATTGGCTTCCACGATGGCTTTCACGTCGGTCGAATACTGGCGCAGCAGCGGCTGCTGATAGGCCGCCATGGCCAGCTTGGCCAGATCGCGTGCGCTCGCCACATTCATCTTCGACAGGCCGCTGGAATCGACATAATGGGTATCGGTCATGCCCAGTTCGCGCGCCTTGGCGTTCATGGCTTCCACAAACGCAGGCTTGCCGCCCGGATAATGGCGACCCAGTGCCGAAGCGGCACGGTTTTCCGAACTCATCAGGGCAATATGCAGCATATTGGCGCGGGTCAGCTTGCTGCCCACTTTCAGGCGCGAACTGCTGAATTTCTCGCGGTCCACATCTTCGTCGGTCACGGTCAGCACTTCATCCATGTCCTGCCCCGCTTCCACCACCACCAGCCCCGTCATCATCTTGGTGATGGAGGCGATCGGCAGGGCCACATCGGAATTCTTCTCGAACAGCACTTCGGCATTCGACTGATCGAGCACCAGCGCCACATTCGATTTCAGGTCGAGCGGATCATGCGTCTGGCTCAGGCCGGCCAGATCGCCCATGGTCGGCACGGCAGGCGCGGCCACCATCATGCGCTGGTACACCACTTTGCGCTTGCCATTGACCATCATCACGCGCTTGACGGTGCGCTCACCGGAAGCCGCAGCCACCACCTTGCTGCTCGGCGTTTTGGACTTCGTGCCATGCTTCTTGGCCGCCCCCGCATGTGCCGCATGGGCCACACCAGACACCAGCATCAGCGCGATCAGCGCGCCGCCAGCTTTCGAAATCAGCGTTTTCTTAACCATTGCTATCCCCGCTAAACCTGCATCAACAACAAGCAATTACTTGCAGTTTAGCAAATTACCAAACCAGTACAAGCCTTGCTCCTTACAAACTATTCGACAAATTTTACAAACTCTTGAAGCGCCATGCGCTCCGTCTGCAGGCTATTTTCTGCCTTGCTGTGATCAGCATAGCCCAGTGCCATGCCGCACACCACAGTTTCCTGAGCTGGCAGCTGCAATTGTTCAGTAATGATGCGGTGATACTGGGTAAATGCTGCTTGCGGGCAGGTATCCAGACCACGGCCACGCGCTGCCACCATGATGTTCTGCAGGAACATGCCGTAGTCCAGCCACGAGCCCTGCGCCATCACCCGGTCGATGGTGAAGATCAGCCCCACCGGTGCGCCGAAGAAATCATAATTCTTGCCATGCTGGGCCGCCATGCCAGCCTTGTTCTCGCGCGTCAGCCCCAGCAGCGCATACAGGTCCCAGCCTACCTTGCGGCGGCGGTCGACGAAGGGCGACACCCACTGGCTAGGGTAGTAAGCGTATTCCTCGGTATGCTGGGCTGCCAGCGCCGGATCGCTGTGCGCCGCCAGTATCGCTGCCGACAGCTGCGCCTTGCGCTCGCCTATCAGCACATACACTTTCCATGGCTGGGTGTTGGTGCCCGATGGTGCCCGTCCAGCCACCTGCAATAGCTGCTCGATGTCTTCCCGCGCCACGTCCTGCGGCAGATAGGCTCGGATGGAACGGCGGCTGGTAATGGCGGCATCGACGGCCTGCTGGGTAGAACTGGAAATCATACGGTCTCGCTGTTAAGGCGCACTAGCGCTAGTTTGGTTTCTTCACGACAAATATAACACCAGTCACGGCCAAAGCCATCCCCAGAATACCGAGGCTATTCAAGGCTTCACCGAACATCAGCCACGCCATCACGGCGGTAGTGGGCGGAGTCAGATACATCAAACTGGTGACTTCGGTGGCATGGCTGCGGCGGATCAGGGCAAACAGCAGGAAAATCGCGCCTATCGACAGCCCCAGCACCGACCACAGCAGGGCAGCCAGGAAGCGCGGTGTCCACTGCACTGCAGCAAAATCAGGCCCCAGACCTTCCAGCCATATGGCCAGCGGCAAGACTAGCAAAAGCGAAGCGCTGAACTGGATCACGGTCCCCGTGCGCAGATCAAATTGGGCGCAATAGCGCTTCTGGTACAGCGTACCAGCCGTGATCGACAGCAAGGCCAGCACACACAGCAGAATGGCCGGAGCGCTCAAGCCCACCAGCCGGATCTTGGCGGCCACCACCAACGCCACCCCGCCCAGTCCGAATGCCAGCCCCAGCCACTGGCGCGGACGTACCCGTTCGCCGATCAGGCGGGCCGACAGTGCCGTCAGGATAGGCTGCATGCCCACGATCAGGGCGGACAGGCCAGCCGGCATGCCCTGCTTGATGGCGCACCAGACGCCCACCAGATAGCCGGCCTGTACCAGCAAGCCGGCCAGCGCGATATGGCCGATGCGGCCATGCGGCCAGGGCGCCCGCAGCACCAGCACGGCAGGCACCAGAAACACCAGTACACCGAGAAAGCGCAGCACCAGAAAAGTCAGCGGCGGCGCATACGGCAGGCCGAACTTGGCAACGACAAACCCGCTACTCCACAGCAGCACAAAGAATAAGGGCAATGGCGACAAGAAGGAGGCGCGTGCTGCGCTGCGTGATGGCGGGCTAGCGGTAGTCATCGTACGAGTCTAACACGGCCTGACCTGCCCTGCGGAAAGCCCCGCGAGATGTCAATATTGCATGCTTTGATGCAACGCACAAAAAATGCTTGACTTAATTTTTGAAGCCCGTAGAATTCATCTTGTTGCGTTGCACAATATGTTGTTCGGTCTGAAACGTCGCTGCTTTGTTTCTCACCGGCTGTAAGAAACAGCAGTACCTAAACAATACCCAACTACTGGAGAGTCACATGTTTTCGATCCCTGAGCAATTTTCCAATGCGACCAAAGCAAACTTTGAATCGCAATTCGCTATCTTCTCGACCCTGACCAACAAAGCTTTCGAAGGCGTAGAGAAATTCGTTGACCTGAACCTGAACGCTGCCAAAGCTTCCCTGGAAGAGTCGTCGGCTACCGCCAAGCAACTGCTGGCTGCCAAAGACCCACAGGAATTCTTCTCGCTGGCAACCGCACAAGCTCAGCCAGCTGCTGAAAAAACCCTGGCCTACGGCCGTCATCTGGCCAGCATCGCTTCGACCACTGGCGCCGAGTTCAGCAAAGCTGCTGAAACCCAGATCGCTGAAACCAACCGCAAAGTTATCTCGCTGGTTGACGAAGTGAGCAAAACCGCCCCAGCCGGCACCGAAAACGCTGTTGCTGCTTTCAAATCGGCGATCGGCAATGCCAACGCTGGCTACGAGCAGTTCGCCAAGACCGCCAAGCAAGCTGTTGAATCGCTGGAATCGAACCTGAACCAGGCTGTTAGCCAGTTCACCGCTGCTGCTACCAAAGCCAGCAAGAAGTAATTCTCCTCAACCCTGAAGGTTGATCGCCCCGGCCCTGCCGGGGCTTTTTTTCAGGGAAACAGAAGCAAAAAGGGCAACCCGCGGGTTGCCCTTTTCCGTATTGCGGCGCCGCTTTATTCGCCCAGATAAGCGGCCTTCACGCGCGGATCATCCAGCATGTCGGCTGCATTGCCCGTCATGGTGATGACGCCCGAATCCATTACGTAGCCGCGGTGTGCCGCCTGCAGCGCCAGCTTGGCGTTCTGCTCCACCAGCAGGATGGTCACGCCCTGCGCCGATACGGCGCGGATCACTTCGAAGATCTTCTCCACCATGATGGGCGAGAGGCCCATCGACGGCTCGTCCAGCAGCAGCAGTTCCGGATGCGACATCAGCGCGCGCGCCATGGCCAGCATCTGCTGTTCGCCGCCGGACAGGGTGCCGGCCAGTTGGGCCGAGCGCTCCTTGAGGCGGGGGAAAGTCTCGTACCATTTGGCGATGTCGGCATCGATGCCGGCCTGATCGTTGCGGGTGTAGGCGCCCATCATCAGGTTTTCATGGATGCTCATGCGGGTAAACACGCCGCGCCCTTCCGGCACCATCGCCAGCTTTTTCTCCACCAGATGGAAGGACTGGCTGCCTTTGAGCGAGGCGCCCTTGTAGCTGACCGTGCCTTCCACCTTGCAGGCGGGCAGCGTACCGGTGATGGCTTTCAGGGTGGTGGTCTTGCCGGCACCATTGGCACCGATCAGCGCTACCAGCTCGCCCTTGTTGACTTCCAGATCAATGCCTTTGACCGCCTTGATACCACCGTACGCGACTTTCAATCCCGATACTTTAAGAACATTGTCGCTCATTAGTGCGATCCTCCCAGATAGGCGTCGATCACCGCCTGATTGCTCTGTATTTCTGCCGGCAAGCCTTCGGCGATCGGTTTGCCGTATTCCAGCACCATCAGCCGGTCGCACAAGCTCATCATCATCTTCACGTCGTGCTCGATCAGCAGCACGGTCTTGCCTTCGTTTTTGATTTTCACCAGCAGTTCGCGCAGCGCCAGTTTTTCCGTGGCGTTCATACCGGCCGCCGGTTCGTCCAGCGCCAGCAGCTGCGGTTCCGTCGCCAGCGCGCGGGCGATTTCGAGCCGGCGCTGGTCGCCGTAGGACAGGAACTTGGCCGTGCGGCTGGCAAACTGGCCGATGCCGACGAAGTTCAGCAGTTCCTGCGCGCGGCGGCGGATCGCCGCTTCTTCCTCGCGCGCCGCCTTGTGGCGGAAGATGGCGCCGAACACGCCCTGACGGGTGCGCACGTGGCAGCCCACCATGACGTTTTCCAGCGCCGTCATCTCGCCGAACAGGCGGATATTCTGGAAGGTACGGGCGATACCGGCCTTGGCCACCTCATGTGGCGCGGACGGCGAATACGGCTTACCGGCCAGCTCGAAAGTGCCCGTATCGGGCTGGTACAGGCCGGTGATCACATTGAAGAAAGTGGTTTTGCCGGCGCCGTTAGGGCCGATCAGGCCGTAGATCTGGCCGCGCATGATCTTGATGCCCACATCGGTCAGTGCCTGCAGGCCGCCGAAGCGCTTGTTCACCCCGGCGATGTGGAGAATTACTGGTTCGCTCATCTGTCTTTCCTCAAGCCGCCATGGTGCCGGACGATTGTTCTTTGGTGTCGGAATCGCCATCAGGGCGGTCTTCGTGCTTGGGCGCTGGCCACAGGCCGGCCGGACGGTTCAGCATGATCAGCACCATGGCCAGACCGTACAGCAGCTGGCGCAGCACTTCCGCCTCCACCAGCACGTGGCCGAACAAACGCTCCTGCAGCGGCTCCACCACGTGGCGCAGCACTTCCGGCAGCGCTGCCAGCAGCGCACCGCCCATAATCACACCAGGGATATGGCCGATACCGCCCAGCACTACCATGGCCAACACGGCGATGGACTCCGTCAGCGAGAACGACTCGGGCGACACAAAGCCCTGGAACGACGCAAACATGGCGCCGGCGATGCCGCCGAACGAAGCGCCCATCGAGAACGCCAGCAGCTTGACGTTGCGGGTATTGATGCCCATGGCCTTGGCGGCGATTTCATCTTCGCGGATCGCCACCCAGGCGCGGCCCAGACGCGAGTGCTGCAGACGGGTGGTAACAAACACCACGGCCACGCACAGCAACAGGAACAGGAAGTAATAGGCATTTACCGACGGCATGGCGTAGCCGCCTACCACCACGGTGGCGCGCGAACCGGCCTCGCCAGCCAGATTCACCCCGAACACGCGGATAGGGTCGATCAGGTTGATGCCCTGCGGACCGTTGGTGAAGTTGATCGGCTCGTTGAGGTTGTTCATGAAGATACGGATGATCTCGCCGAAACCCAGCGTGACGATGGCCAGATAGTCGCCGCGCAGCTTGAGCGTAGGCGCCCCCAGCAGCGCACCGAACAGGCCGGCCAGCGCGGCGGCCAGCGGCACGATCACCCACACCGACAGGTGGATGCCGTTCTGCTGGATCT
>Ga0187843_10000516_pt1 | contig 27297 bp, 23 predicted proteins | sample SpaLakP09_SKY_43_FD_134516 | JGI IMG/M metagenome (GOLD analysis project Ga0187843, IMG submission 134516) | Oligotrophic lake water microbial communities from Sparkling Lake, Wisconsin, USA - SP09_SKY_43 | ecosystem: Environmental > Aquatic > Freshwater > Lake | place: USA: Sparkling Lake... | reverse complement strand
GCAACAGCAACAGCAACAGCAACAGCAACAGCAACAGCAACAGCAACAGCAACAGCAACAGCAACAGCAACAGCAACAGCAACGAGCATGCCGCCCTTACTCTATTTACTCATAAACATAGACACCCCGTGACGCCCACGTCCGACAAAGTTAAAATAGCAGCTTCATCCCCTACCCTGCATAGTCAACTACCATGAGCGAATTTGTACTTACCTCCGTCAAGAACAATATAGGCTATATCACCCTCGACAGGCCCAAAGCCTTGAACTCTCTGTCTCTCGATATGGTAAGAGCGCTGACAACAACTTTGCTGGCCTGGCAGGATGATCAAAGCGTACGCGCAGTGTTTATCCACAGCAGCAGCGAGAAAGCATTTTGCGCCGGTGGTGATATCCGTTTTTTCTATGACGTAGGTACTGCCACACCCAAGGGCGACTCAGCCCTGCTGGAAGATTTCTTCACTGAGGAATATGCCTTAAATCATTTAATCCATTTCTACCCAAAACCCTATATCGCGCTAATGAATGGCGTGGTGATGGGCGGTGGTATGGGTATCGCGCAGGCAGGAGCAAATTGTCGTTTGCGCATCGTCACTGAGCGTACCAAGATGGCCATGCCGGAAGTGAATATTGGCCTTTTCCCAGATGTGGGCGGCGGCTATTTCCTGTCTCGTACTGAGGGTGAAATTGGCACTTACCTGGGCCTGACAGGTGAGATCATTACAGCCACTGATGCCATCTACGCAGGGCTGGCGGATGTCTATATCCCCACCGCAGAAATACCAGCATTGATGAACTTGCTTAGTGAAAGCAAGGCTACAGACTTGCGTCTGGCGATACGCGATTTTGCTACGGCTTTTGCAGATCAGGCAAAACCGGATACCAGCAAACTGGCTGCACAACACGCTGCAATCAACAACATATTTGCTGGCAATAGCGTTACTGCCATCAGTGAAAAACTACAACAGGACAACAGCGAGTTTGCCCAGCAAACCCTGGCCACCATGCAAAAGCGTTCGCCTCTGCTGATGTCAGTCACACTGGAACAATTGCGCCGCAGTAAAGACATGAACGTATCTGCTTGTTTGCGCATGGAAAGAAACATGGTACGCCACTGCTTCAAGCATGGTGAAGTGCTGGAAGGTGTACGGGCTCTGGTGGTAGACAAAGACAATACGCCACGCTGGTCACCTGCGACATTGGCTGAAGTGACCGCCGAGCAAGTAACAGGATTCTTTGCCGAAGCCTGGCCTGCTCATGCGCATCCTTTGCGGTATTTGGAAGGGTGAGTTGAAACGCAGATTGATTAGGGCTTTGACCAATCGTGGACAAAAAAATCTGGACTAAGTCGTGGTGACGTTGCTTTTGATTTTGCAGTTGCTTTTGACTTTCCGCATTTCCCATGTGTCGGCGCCGTTTGTGCTGTACAGAAAATGGATTAAGAAGAGCCACTGTTTGAGGTGTAGCTGGGGTTTCGAGATGCATGCATCTCGCCAGCGTAACGGCAATCGCTTGCAAGCGATTGTGCGCCCTGCAAGGGAAGCGAGTTTCGGGCCTTCCCATTTTTTGTACAACACAAAAGGGAACCCCCTTTAGGGGGCGACGACGCCTGGGGCGCCTTCTTTGGCATACCTTTCTTGGCGACGCAAGAAAGGTATGTAGCTGTCGGGCTACCCCCGACCAGCATTCTTAAATTACATGTGCAGGTATTTGAAAATCAGATGCGTAAAACAACAAGAATCTGAAATTAAGATACTCAAAAGTATACAACGAACGCCGCTGGATTCCTGCCAAAAGCGTGCAGGAATGACGTCATTAAGTGTGCTGCAAATTTAAAAGCTGCTAGCTTGTGCTGAATGCCTGTCACTTCAACTCAAACGCCCTCTTATCCCCCTTAAACCACCCCGCCAACCCCGCAACAAACTCCTGCGCCCCATTCCTGTCCCCAGACCTCAAACCATGACTGGCACCAGGAAATTCCACAAACTGAAAATCCTTTTCTGGATGCTTCAAGAAATGATCCCGCAAGGCATGCCCTGATTCAATCGGCACACTCTCATCCTTCTCACCCATCGCTACCACCATGGGAATATTCAGACTTGCATACACATTCAAAGGATAAGTAAACAAATGACCTGACCAATAGGCATAGGGATGACCAAAGAACTCTTTCTTAAGGCTCTTGCCATCTTTTTTAATCTCTGCATAGACCTGCAAAAAATAGTCGCGTGAAAATGGCTTGGCATAAGGTTCCACCCCGCGGTCTGCAAAGATCAAAAACTCTTCACTCTGCGGTAAACCTCCACTACCCGCGGTTGCCAGCCAGCCGATTTTATTGCTGTCCCTGGCGATATAAGGAGCAACCGCTCCCCCCTCAGAAAAGCCCAATACAGCAATAGACCGCGCAGGCATTTTTTTCAGTTCAGGCTCGAGCGATAGAAATTTCAAATGATCGGACAATCGTTTGCCGAACTGATCTTCAGCCAGAAACGCTTCAGAGCATTTGCTGCCATCTGCATTTTTGGCAACGCCAGGTTTTTCCAGATAATAGACATTCACCGCTCCGGGGTAGCGCTCAAAAAACATCGGCAAACGCACTGCAAAATCATCACATCCCGAACCGCTGATCAGTAATATAGGATGACCGGGTGTTATCGCCGCAGGATCAGATAAATGATAGTAACGCCTTTGCTTGCCATCGATTTTTATGCTGTGTTCTTGCAGCACAGGTGCCGCCATCGCGGAAGCGCAAAAGAACGTGATGAATGCCAGAACGATTTGGAGAACGCGCGAAGAAATAGAATTGATATGCATGGGCTGGCGTGATTTACTTAAATGACTTAAGAAAATATCACAGCCCTGCCAGCATTGCGATAAAAATGAAAATGGGGAGCAAGCTCCCCATTCCTCAAACTTGCCAAACTTGCATGAGCGATGCTATCAATGCTGCGCACCACCACCCAAATAAGCAGCCTTCACCGCCGGATCATTCTGCAAACTGGCCGCCGGGCCATGTACAGATATTCTGCCATTTTCCAGCACATAGCCATAGTCAGCCACGGCCAAAGCAGCCGCTGCAAACTGCTCCACCAGCAGCATGGTCGTGCCCTGCTCTTTTAAACGCACGATGATGCGAAAAACTTCATCGACCAGAATAGGAGCAAGGCCCATCGAGGGCTCATCCAGCAAGACCACATCAGGATTAAGCATGACGGCTCTCGCCATCGCCAGCATTTGTTGCTCACCACCAGACAAGGTACCAGCCAACTGGTTCTTGCGCTCTTTCAGGCGCGGGAACAATTCCATGGCTTTTTGCAGATCACTTTCTATATCTCCACGCGGGCGGCTTCGTGTGAAACGCGGGAAGGCACCAAGCAAAAGATTGTCGGTCACCGACATAGTGGCAAACACGCGTCGGCCTTCCGGCGAATGTGCCAGACCTGCCCTGGCGATCTTGTGAGAATCCAGACCGGTGACATCTTTACCAGCCAGAGTAACGGTGCCTTCTTTAGGCTTCAACATGCCGGAAATCGCGCGCATGGTAGTGGTCTTGCCAGCACCATTGGAACCAATAAGGGTGACGACTTTGCCCTTGGGCACGTCCATGGAAATACCATGCAAGACTTCGACCTTGCCATAGGCTGCATGCAGATTTGATATGGTTAACATTGCTCTCTCCTTATGCTGCAGCAACTTCAGTGGCATCAGCTACGCTGCCACCCAGATAGGCTTCGATCACTTTTGGATCGGCCTGTACGGCTGCCGGTTTGCCCTCGGCAATTTTCTGACCAAAATCCAGCACAGTCACAGTATCGCAAATCGACATGACTACATCCATATGATGCTCGATGAGGATGATGGTGATACCGTGCTCACGTATCTTGCGGATGATGGCGATCAAGTCCTTGATATCAGGCGCAGTTAAACCAGCGGCAGGCTCATCCAGCAGCAAGAGCTGCGGATTGAGACCCAGCGCGCGGCCGATTTCCAGCAGGCGTTGCTTGCCGTAGGGCAGATTGCGCGCCTCTTCATTGGCCAGGTCAGCCAAGCCAACAAATTGCAAGATGCTGGCCGCACGCGCTCTTGCCTGCTGTTCTTCACGCAAATATCGTGGCGTATGCAGCATGGCATCACCCACATTACTGCGGAAGGTGCTGTGCAAGCCGACGAGGATGTTTTCTGTTGCCGTCATCTCACCAAACAGTTGCACGTTCTGGAAAGTACGGGCAACACCACCCAGTGCAATTGCCGAGGGCGTGCTGCCAGAGATGACTTTACCGGCAAACTCCACTACCCCATCAGTAGGTTGATAAATACCGGTCAGCACATTCATCATGGTACTTTTGCCGGAACCGTTAGGACCGATCAGGCCATGCACAGTACCTTTGTTAATTTGCAGATCAACCTGGTTCAGTGCTTTCAGACCGCCGAATTGCATGAGAATTTTTCTGCCTGTCAGCAAGACACCAACACGGGTATCGCTGGCGTTGACGATGGCATTGCCTGCATTGGTCTCGGCGCTTTCTGCGTTGACGATGAGATGCTGCTGCCCCTTGCCCAGCAAGCTGTTAACGAAACCGACGATGCCATCCTGCAGGTAATACACGACAAACAAGGTCATCAGGCCAAAGATGGTCAGACGCCAGTCGGTAATGTTTTCCAGCTTGTACGAGAACAAGGCCATGGCCACAGTCGCACCAACTGGCACAATAAGTTCCCCGACTGTCTTGCGCTTTTTGCTGATTGCCAGGCCACCGGCAACTACGGCTATCATTGCAGCCACGGTAGCGATCTTGCGGAACAGTTCTATATCAGCAAGCAGGGATGGCAGCATGACGACGATCAAAGCGCCCAGCAGTGAACCGGTACGTGTCTTGCGTCCGCCCATGATGACTGCCAGCAGGAACATGATGGTCAGTTCAAAGTTGTAGGTATTCGGCGAAATATACTCTTCCGAATACGCATACAAGCTGCCTGCCAGACCAGCCAGCGCTGCGCTGATGACGAAGGCGATGACTTTGTACTTGTAAACCGAAACACCCATGCAATCAGAGGCAATCGGGCTGTCGCGCAAGGCCTGGAATGCGCGGCCGTAATGAGAACGCAAGATGCGGTGAACCACAATCAGTGACAGCACCAGCATGACTGCGACAAGGTAGAAAAAACCCACTTCACCGAGCTTTTGCCCAAAGATGACAGGCTTGGTGAGCTTGATACCCATTGGCCCTTCAGTCAGGAAACTCATTTCATTGATGAGAATCTGGATAATGGTACCAAAGGCCAGTGTCACCATGGCCAGGTAAGGCCCGGTCACACGTAGCGCAGGGAGAGCCAGCAAGGCACCAAATACGGCTGTGACAGCGATACTGCAAGGAATGGCGACAAACACCGACATACCAAGCTTGAACACCAGCACACCCGTTGTATACGATCCTATACCAAACAAACCGGCATGGCCAAGAGAAACCTGGCCGGTATAGCCAACCACGATATCCAGACCAAATAAAAGTATGGCGTAGATCAGTATGGTTTCTGCCAGGTGCAGGTAGTAAGGATTGTGCATGAAGACCGGCATCAAGGCCAGTGCACCTATACCCATTACGGAAAGAGTTAAAGTCTGCTTATTCATGTCTGGGCCTCACACTTTTTTGATGGCAGCTTTGCCAAACAAACCGGCAGGTTTGACGGCCAGTACCAGCAGCAGCAAGACCAGGCCTGGTACTTCCTTGTAGCCCGTGGAAATATAGAAACCTGTAAGTGTTTCAGCAATCCCCAAAATCAGGCCACCTACGATGGCACCGACGCCAGACGTCAGACCACCGATAATGGCGACGGCAAAGGCTTTTAGACCCAGTGCAGAACCCATGGTCGCGCCGGTCAGCGTCAAGGGTGCCACCAACACGCCAGCGAAGGCAGCGGTAGCAGATGACAGCGCATAAGAGAAGGTAATCACCATGCTGGTATTGATACCCATCAGGCCAGCCGCATCCCTGTCATTTGAGGTTGCCACCACAGCCTTGCCATAAATCGATTTGCGGTTGAAAAATTCTACTGCCAGCATCATCGCCAGTGCGCCTAGAACAACCACGACTTGCATGGCTTGCACATTTGCGCCGAGCACCTGAAATGGTGCAGCGGACAAAGGAGAAGGGAAGGTCAGATCATCCTTGCCCCAGATATTCTCTGCGACGTTTTTGAAGATAATGGCGAGTGCAATGGTGGACATGATCCAGCCAAATTCTGATTTGATCTTGATGGCAGGCCGTACACCTATCCATTCCACCACCATGCCTTGCAAGCCACCGAAGAGCAAGACTATCGGTATCATCACCCAATAATTCATATAGGGGCCACCGTGCACATTGCCCACCACACTTAGGCCGACCAGTGCACCCAGCATCAACGCTTCACCCTGGCCAAAGTTGAGGGTACCTGAAGTCGCAAATGTGAGTTGATAGCCGAACGCGATGACAGCATAAATCATCCCCAGGGCGATGCCGCTGAAGACGAGCTGAAGTAATATTTCCATTTTGATTCACCCGTGGAATGCAGCCTGCCAAGGCTCTCCAAAATTGTTGGAGAGCCTGACGGCTGTCTGTCTGAATAACAAACCAAGCGCCGCGCAGGCGGCTGAGCTAAGGGCAGGTGTTACGCCCAGCCCTTATTTCACCTGGACGATCTGCCCAGCTTTGGCAAGGCCCATGACAGGCATGCCAGCCTTGATGGCTTCATGATCGTCATGTGTGAAAGGTTTGTTATAGGTGGTGATCACGCCTTCCACTTTTTCATTCAGATTTTCCAGTGCTTCGCGCACTTTGACACCATCTGTACTACCCGCCTGTTTGATAGCAGCAGCCAGTAGATAGATGGAATCATAGCCTTGTGCAGCAGAAACGGCAGAAGGCATGCGCTCGACCTTGTAAGCCTTTTGATAGGCTTCGATGAAAGCCTTGCGCTTGGGCGTATTCGGGTCCTGGATAAAGGTTTGCGGCATCATGGCACCATCACCATTTTTACCAGCATTGTCGAGGAAGTTGCCCATGGACAAAGTCCAGCTTCCTATCATTGGTACTTTCCAGCCAAGCTTTTCCATGCCGTTGGCGATTTGCGCCAGCTCAGGGCCGATGCCATAGGTCAGGATGGCTTGCGCACCACCTGCTTGGCTTTCAATAACTGGGCTGTCATATCGACATCCTTGACATTGAATTTTTCTACTGCAACTGGTTTGATGCCTCTGGCACTCAGGGTTTTCTCCAGGTCTTCACGACCCAGCTGGCCATAATTGGTAGAGTCAGCCAGGATGGCGACTTTGGTGAATTTGTTTTTGACGACGGCCTCATCAACAATCATGGCTGACTGTATGGTGTCATTGGCTGCCGTGCGGAAAATGTAATTATCCTTGTGCTCAGGTGCCAGAAATTGCTTGGTCACCACGCTGCCTGTAGCGACATTGTTCAAGACAGGGATTTTTGCTTCCTGATAAAAACGCTGGGATGCCAGCGCTACGCCAGTATTGATATAGCCGACGGTAGCGACCACTTTTTCTTTGTTGATGAGCTCTTGTGCTACCTGCACACCGCGTTCATTTTTTGCTTCATCATCACGCTCGACCAATTGCAACTGTCTTCCCAGCACACCGCCTTTGGCGTTGATTTCACTAACGGCAAGTTTGACGCCGTCGCGCATGGACACACCCATGGGTGCGGAACCACCAGTAAAAGGACCGGCAACACCTATCTTGATAGGCTCTGCTGCATTGCTGGCAGCGGCCAGGCCCAGAACGATGGATGCGACTAGGGTTTTGACTTTGTATGACATCTTGGTCTCCTGATTTTTATGTGAGTACTTCAAAAAAATAAATTCATGAATTACCCGCATAAGTTAGCAGGAAACGGAAAAATTCTCGGACTCCGTTCTACTTAAGTAATACTACGCACGTCGAGGTGCTGGATAGGTCCAAGGAAATTCCTGGGAAGCACAAAGCCTTATACAGCAAGGCTTTTGGGGCACCTGCACAATTTTCAGAATGAAAAAAATGGGTAGGAATTATGGCCAAAGGAAACTCTTTCAAGCTTGCGATGAAAGAAATTCATCGCATCTATGGCAGACAGGAAAGAATGTGACAAAACCTGTGCAAAAAAGCTGCAAAATTTTGTGAGAGCGAAAGATTTTCAAACTGCGGCAATCAATCTCCATCTTAATGGCAAGGCAAATTCTTGCCTTGCCATTGCTGATTCACTTACTTCAACAAGCTAAAGACTTTACTGATAGCTTTGCTGCCAGCACCTAATGGGTCTTGGCGGATCGCTTTTTCTTCTTCTGCTATCATCAAAAACAAGGCATCCATGGCTTTTTGAGTGACATAGCCTTCAACTGTTGCTTCTTGCTGCGACACTGCACCAAATTTCTGCGCCTGTCCCATGATGCCATTATATTTAGCCGACAAACCCGCCTTGTCAGTCACTCCTTTGACCATGGGCAAGAATTTTGCACTGAGGGGTGTTGCTGTTTTTTGTTTGAAAAAATCTGTCACCGAGGTTTCGCCGCCTGTCAGAATATTCTTTGCATCGGTCAGGCTCATGGATTTGACGGCATTCACCAGCAAAGGTTTGGCCATCGGCACGGCAGCTTCTGCGGCACGGTTCATGGACACCACCAATTCATCAAGCTGCTGGCCTTTGCCTGTCATCTGTAAAATTGGGCGTGCTTTTTCCAGTATTGACGGCAATTGGATTTTAACTTTGTCATTATTTAAAAAACCGCCATCGACACCAAGTTTGCTCACCGCTGCAGCAGAACCTTTGTCGAGGGCAGCTTTTAACCCGCTGCTTGCATCCTGATTGCTGAGATCAGCCAAAGAGATGGCATGCGCTACCGCAGTAGCGAAAACCAGGCTGGTGGTCATCAGCAGGCGGGCGAACAAAGTAGAAATGGATGGCATGGTTTCCTCCTGTTAAAGAGTTGCTATTCTATACAAGACTCAGTGTATATCCTGAATTTGAATGTACAAATTATGTGAATCCATGACTCAGCTAAGAAGTTTGCCCAGTATTATGTTTTAGTGAGAAACGGCTTTGGTGATGAAGCTAAATCTCGTCCACCATGTACAGACGCCTGTGCTCACGCATGGCATAGCGGTCTGTCATGCCTGCGATGTAATCGGCAATTTTCCTGGCTTGCAATTGCGGCGCTTCGCTATCAGATTTGCGGACTTGATAATCAGCAGGCAACAGGTTCGGTTCTGCATGCAGGGCATCAAATAATTCAGTGATGGTGCGCCTGGCTTTGAAGGTCATGCGGTTAACCTGATAATGGCGGTACAGGTTTTCAAACAGAAATTGCTTGAGGGTTTGCGCCTCTTGAAACATAGCATCTGAAAAGGCGATCATTCTTTCCATGCGGCGTGCTTCGTCCACTGATGTGGGGGCACAATTCTGGATGTTATTTGCCGATGTTTGTATCAAATCGACGATCAGGGTATTGATCATGCGGCGTATGGTTTCAGCGATGCCACGACGACCGCTGATACCTGGATAAGTAGCGTCAACAACCGCGCGATGACGGGCATAAATATCGACTTCCAGCAATTGCGACTCAAGCAGCAAACCGGAACGCAGGCCATCATCAATATCATGATTATTGTAGGCGATGGAATCTGCCAGGTTGGTGACTTGAGCTTCCAGCGTTGGACGTTGTTTATCGATAAATCGCTGCCCGACATCACCCAGCATTCTGGCATTCGTGATGGAACAATGTTTGAGTATGCCTTCCCGGGTTTCGTAGGTGAGGTTAAGCCCATCAAAAGCACCATAGCGCTCTTCCAGCTCATCGACCACACGGAGGCTTTGCAGATTATGTTCAAAGCCGCCAAAGGGCTTCATGCAGGTATTCAGGGCATCCTGGCCGGCATGGCCGAAAGGGGTATGGCCGAGATCATGTGCCAGTGAGATCGCCTCAACCAGGTCTTCATTCAGACGCAGGTTGCGGGCAATTGAACGGCCTATCTGTGCTACTTCAAGGCTGTGTGTCAGGCGGTTGCGAAACAGGTCGCCTTCGTGATTGACGAAAACCTGGGTCTTGTATTCAAGACGGCGAAAGGCAGTGCTGTGGATGATACGGTCACGGTCGCGCTGGTATTCGCTGCGCGAGGGCGATGACTCTTCAGTGTAACGCCTCCCTCGCGAGTTGGCTGATTGTGCAGCATAGGGAGCGAGGTGGGCGTCGGTAAACATAGTGTTAATTGCTGATGCTGCTGCGCAGGGTTGCCAGCAAAGTCTCTTGGGGCACCGTAGTGATATGCGCCTGCCCCAAAGGTTTCAACAGGATGAATTTGATTTTACCGCCTTCATTTTTCTTGTCGACTTCCATCAATTCCAGCCAGCGCTCTTCACCCAGATCAGGAGCCACGCCTGGCAATCCTGCAGCCTCTACCACTTGTTTGATACGGGTCTTGGTCACGTAATCGATATAGCCCAGGCGACAAGATAAATCAGCAGCCATGACCATGCCACAGCCTACCGCTTCGCCATGCAGCCATTTGCCATAACCCAGGCCAGATTCTATGGCGTGCCCAAAGGTATGACCAAAATTCAGGATGGCACGTAAACCACCTTCACGCTCATCCTGGCGCACGATATCTGCCTTGATTTCGCAGGAGCGCAAAATCGCATGCGTCAGGGCCTTGGGGTCTTTGGCGCGCAGGGCCGCCATGTTTGCCTCTATCCAGTCAAAGAACACGGGATCAATGATCGCGCCATGCTTGATGACTTCGGCCAAACCGGCTGAGAGTTCATTGTCGGGCAGGCTTTGTAGGCTGCCTATATCAGCTATCACCGCCTCGGGCTGGTAAAACGCCCCTATCATGTTCTTGCCCAGAGGATGGTTAATCCCGGTCTTGCCACCTACGGATGAATCAACCTGGGATAACAAAGTGGTCGGGATTTGCACGAAAGGTACGCCGCGCATGTAAGCAGAGGCGGCAAAGCCTGTCATGTCACCAATGACACCGCCACCCAAGGCCAGCAAGGTAATTTTTCTATCGCATTTATGTTCAAGCAGGGCATCAAAAATCAGCATCAGGCTGGTCCAGTTTTTTTGCTCTTCACCATCTGGCAAAACGACGGACAGCACTTCCTTGCCAGCGGCGCGCAAGGCTGCCTCCAGCGTGGCAAGATAAAGGGGGGCAACAACTGTATTGGTGACGATGACGGTTTTCTTGCCCTTGATCTTCGACTGCAAAAACTGGCTGTCGGATAGCAGGGAAGGGCCTATGGCGATGGGGTAGCTGCGTTCACCCAGGTCCACATTCAGGAGTGTCGTGGTGCTGGCAGTGCTTTGGTCTGACATATTTGTTTTGCTATGGCTAAGTAAGGCTTCAGGAATGTCGAGTAATTTTTCCCGAGCTAATTTTTCCAGTACGGATTGCACCAGAAACTGTACATTGGGCCTGCCAGTTTCAATACTGACATGGGCAACTTCCTGGTAGAGGGGGGCTCGCTGGGATTCCAGCTCTTCGAGTTTTTTGCGCGGGTCTGCAGTGCGCAAAAGAGGTCGGTTCTTGTCGTGACGGGTGCGCTGCAAGATACTGTTTATACCTGCGCGCAAATAAATGACAATGCCGCGTTCATGCAAATACTTCCTGCTATCAGCATTCAACACGGCACCACCACCTGTAGCCAGGACTATATTTTCTTGTTCAGTCAGATCACGGATCACATCCGCTTCACGCTGTCGAAAACTAGCCTCACCTTCAATCTCAAAAATCACGGGAATCGAGACACCTGTACGTGCCTCAATTTCGTGATCAGTATCAATAAAACGTTTATTGAGTTTTTTTGCCAGGGCCCGGCCAACCGTGGTTTTGCCGGAGCCCATGAGGCCTACGAGAAAAATGTTCTTCAAAACTGTTTACCTGGCTTGTTACTTTTGCTGACCTCTCCCAAGACTTACGGCTCAGGAGAGTGTTTCCGGTTCGAAGCAAATAAACTAAGTTTATCAGTGTTTCTTGCTCTCACCAGATATTAACAGCCACCAGTGGTCAGATTCAAGATTCTCATCGTGCTGGAAACGGATATATTATTACCATCTTTGACTGTAATAATTACTGGTGTATCAGCAGCCACGCAACGTGTACCCTGTGTACCCAAACTCACATTCACGGTACGCCCGTTGAAGGTGAGCGGATTCAAAGGATCAGGATTTGTACCTGTGACAGTGCTCAACAGCGTATTGTTAGTAAATACTTGGAATGGAAGCACACCGCCAGAGATGGTCAATCCGATGACACTGTTGTTGGTTTCATTGATGCTCCAGTCAACTGGATTCAAACCCAAAGCAGTTGATGATGCATTGACTATAACTGGCACTGTAAACACAGTTCCTTGCGCATCCGTCACAACAATATTAGTAGTACGACCAACATTGAGCAAAGCAGCCGTTACAGTTCCAGCACTATTCAAAGTTGCGCCACTGACAATAGCTACGTTTGTTGTGTTAGTGGATGTTGTCGTGTAAGGGGCGCTGCCACCTGTAATAGAGATGGACAATGTATCGCCTACATTACCAGTAAGTGCAATCGGCGTTACAGATAAGTTTGCATTTTGACCAGTAACCACCGTCACTGCCACATTGATGGGAACACCTACGCTATCAACCAATCTTACCGTCGCAGTACCTGCAGCTACAGCTGTAATTGTCATCGTGCTGCCAGAGACTACTGCCGTCGCCACACGTGTATCGCTACTAGTCGCGAAGTAAGGTGCCGTACCACCGCCGATAACATAAACCGGAGCAGCACCTGGAGCCAGAGAAAGTGTAGGAGGTGCAGTGCTAAACAAAGCCACTGTCGCACCTGAACCAACGCTGACAGCAATCGTTACTGGAATACCGGCTGCGTCTTTTACAATAATGTTAGCCGTACCTGTCGCCACTGCCGTAATCGTAAAGTTATTACCACTCAGAGTTGCAGTTGCAATTGCAGTGTTGCTACTGCTGATCGAATACGGTGCAATACCACCACCAATTTGATAAGCCGGACTGGAACCAATCGCAATCGTCACTGCAGCAGGTGCTGTTGTGAAAACAGCGTTCACAGTGCCCGAACCCAAAGTCACGTTCAAGTTAATGATCTTGCCTGCTGCATCGCGCAAAACCACCACTGCCTTACCCGAACCAACACCAGTCAAAGTCAAACTGTTTCCTGAGGCTGATGCAGTAACTACCGAGGTATTACTACTTGTAGCCGTGTAAGGAGCACTACCGCCACCCAGTACATAAGTGCCACTACCATTTGCAGTCAGAGTAAGATCCAGTGGAGCAGTTGTATAGAAATCTGCTCCAGAACCGATGGTTACATCAATCAGCACTACTGCCCCAAAACTATCTTTTACAGTAACTATCGTCTTACCGGCAGAAACTCCATTGATCGTGAATTTGTTTCCATTGATACCGACACCTGCTATCTGGGTATTGCCACTAGTGACTGTGTACACCTGGCTGCCACCACCGATAGTAAATGTAGGGCTGGAAGTTCCAATGCCTACGGTTAAAGTAGCTGGTGCTGAAGTAAACAAGTCTGCATTCGAACCAACTGTCACTCTAATAGTCACATTACCAACTGTTGCATCACGAATCACGACACTGGATGTACCTACGCTAATGCCAGTGATAGTCAGTTTGGTACCTGAGATCGAGGCCGTTGCAACCGCAACATTGCTGCTACCTACCGTATAAGGACCCGCACCGCCACCCACTGTATAAGTTGTGGCAGCACCGACACCCAGATTAATATCACCTGCAGCATTGGAGAACAAGGGATCCGCAGAACCTACCGTAACATTAATAGTGACTGAACCGCCTATGGTGTCCTTGACAGAGACCGTTGTTTTACCACCGGCAACACCGACAATTGCAAAGCGATTGCCTGATGAGATTACTTGAGCGATAGCAGAATTGCCGCTGCTCACAGAATAAACGGCGCTACCACCACCTATAGTGAACTCGGATGACTGAGCCCCAACCCCAACAATGACGTCACCAGGAGCCGTTGTGAATAAGGCAAGACCAGTTCCAACGGTGACCTCAATGGTGACTGCTGCGCCAGTAGAATCTTTTACTGTCACAGTCGACGACCCACCACCACCGCCAGTGATAGTCAGCGTTTGCCCAGTAATGCTGACTGTGGCAGCCGATGTACTGCTGTTTGCCTGATAACCAGGAACACCGCCACCAATGCTAAAAGTTTGGCTGGCACCTGGAGCCACCGTGATTTTATCAGGGGCCGTAGTATAAAACTTGACATTCGTGGTGGAACCTGGCGAACCGCCGCCACCGCCACAAGCCGTCAGGCCAAAAATTAAGAGTAGTGCGAATAGACCGCGAATATACTTCATCATGAAACACCTATAATTTTACGAACTCAGGAAATCGGTTTGCATATTGCTATGCGTTCAACATCATATACGGCTATTGCTTGCTACTGAATTTTTCAGCAATAATTTTTGGGGTAATGAATATCAGCAGTTCGGTCTTTTCATTTGTTCTACCTGTGGATTTGAACAAATTCCCAAACAAAGGCAAATCACCAAAAAATGGCACTTTAGTCACACTATCGCGTTCAGTTTGCTGGAAAATCCCACCTAGCACCACGGTACCGCCATTTTCAACCAAAACAATTGTTTTTACCTCTTTGGTGTCAATCGCAAAGCCAGCCCTGGTTTCTTGGCCAACACTATCCTTATGCACATCAACATCCAGAATCACATTGCCATCTGGTGTAATTTGTGGCGTGACTTCCAGTCGCAACGAAGCCTTACGGAAGAAAATCGATGTCGCACCGCTGGATGTGGCTACCTGATAAGGCAATTCAGTACCTTGTTCTATCGATGCTTTTAATTGATCGGCAGTAACAACCCTTGGACTGGAGACTATTTTACCCTTGCCATCGGCTTCCAGCGCTGACAATTCCAAATTCAGGAAACGGTTAGCCGCAGATGAAAACAAACTGACAGCCAAACTACCAGGATTCAAACCATTAGCTCCCGATGCCGGCAAATTCACAAACTGACTATTTGGCGCATAGCTTGAATCAGTAATTTTTGCAGTGCCTTGCTGCTCACCCAAGCCAAGATAATTACCTGTCAGACCAACTCGTTGATTACCTGCAAGCTGGTAGCCCACGTCACCACCACGAAGACCACGCATGTCCAGGAAGCCCAGTTTTGCACCAAGACTTTTGCTAAATTTATCATCCGCCTCAACTATCCTGGCTTCAATCAAAACCTGCCTGGAAGCAATATCAGTTTTTGCAATTAATTTGCGGACTTCTTCGAGTTTGGAAGCAATATCAGTCACGAACAACTGATTGGTACGCGGCTCAATCACAGCGCTACCCCGCTTAGACAACAGGCGATTATTAGCTCCGCCTTCATCCCCAAAAACTTTCTTGAATGATTCGGCTTTTTGATAATTCAACTGGAATGATTCTGTTTTTACAGGCTCTAATTCTGCAATTTGCGCCTTTTGCTCAAGTTCAAGCTTTTCTTTGGTCAGCAACTCTTCTTTCGGAGCAATCCAGATGACAGAACCATTCTTGCGCATATCCAATCCCTTGGATTGCATGATGATATCCAAAGCATGATCCCAAGGTACATCTTTCAGACGCAAGGTAATGGTGCCATTGACTGTATCGCTGGCAATCACATTCAAACCACTGATTTCTGCAATGATCTGCAAGATGGCACGGACCTCGATATTCTGGAAGTTGAAAGAGAGTCGCTCGCCACGATACCCTTGCGTGCCCTGGGTCAGCTTATTTGGATCTTCTTTGATAGGTTTAACTTCCACTACAAACTGGGTATCACTCTGATACGCGCTGTGTTCCCACAAACCTGTGGGTTCTATCACCATGCGGACATTCTCACCGAATGGCGTCGTAGTCACAATCTGGACCGGCGAACCGAAATCAGCAACATCCAGACGGCGGCGCAGCGTTTCTGGCAAGCCTACTTTGAGGAAATCCACGATGATTTTTTGACCTTGCTGACGAATGTCTACCGCTACCTGGTCCAGTGGCAAATCGATGACAATCCGACCCTCACCAGCACTACCGCGACGGAAATCTATATCGCGCAACACGCGTTTTCCAACAACTGCTGGCTGCACAGTCACTGGCAAGCCTTGCGAATTGACTGCAGTAGCAGTACCGCCTGAAGCATCAATTGTAACTATCAATGAGTTGCCGTCTATTGCTGTAGCATAGTTGAGAGACTTGTTCAGATTGAAAATCACACGCGAACGCCCAGTTGCCTCCACCAGATTGATGGCGCGCAGGTCGCCCATATTCATTTCGAATGCCGTCTTACCTGTATTATTGCTAACGTCGGCAAAATCAAGCGCGATTCGGGATGGATTGGCAATTGAAAACCCAACAGGTACTTTTTGCAAAGGCTGCTTAAGGGTAATTTTGACAATAATATTGGCACCTTGCTGATTTGCCGTCAGCGACTCGATCGAATTTGTTTGTGCAAAAGCTGCACTACAAAAACCTAGCAAAGCACATAAAATCAATTTAACCAATTTGGCGCCCCTTTTACTTGTATTATCAACGCATTCATTTCTTAGCCTCCTGCAACTCTAACTTGGCTTGACGCTCAATCCAGTCGCCTGCGGCATCCTGAACTGTTTCCTTGATTTCAATTTCATTTTCTGAAATCTTTGTAATTAGTCCCAGATTTTGCCCCATATAAGCACCCAACTTGACTTGATAAACTGTTTTATCCACTTGAACCAAGCCATAAACCATTTTATTTTTCTCTATCGTCCCTACCATTACCAAGGTATCCATCGGGAAAGCTTCCAGAGCTTCTCTTGGCCTATCCAGGTTGGGAGCTTTAATACCATTACTTGATGCCGCTTTCAAGCGTGCCAGAACCACCAGCAACTTGGCTGGATCAAATGGCTCTATCTCTCCTTTTCCCGCGTAAGAAAATGGCGTGTACACTTTTGGCGGACTAATTTTCGGGATCACGGCCTTGGCTTGCTTTTGCTCAGCATCCATCCAGGCTTTCAATTCAGTTTCTTCAGCATCGCCACATGCTGACAAGGACAGAGCCAGCATCATGTAGATTGTTGGCCTAATGAGAAATTTCATCATTTCTTAGGCTCCTTTTTCTTCTTGTCAGCCTGATCCTGAACCTCATCCTTATTCAGGTAGCGGAAAGTCTTGGCTGTGACATCCAATGACAATCCCCCCTCTTTCAAAGCGGTGATACCTAAATTATTCAAGGTAACAATCCTTGGCAATTTTGCAATATCTGCTACAAATTGCCCAAGATCGTGATAACTACCTTGAATCTTGATTGCAATTGGCAGCTCAGCGTAATAGTCCTTTACCGCAGGGGATCCAGGTTTAAAGGAGTCAAATTGCAAACCGCGCCCTAAACCTGCCTGGTTAATATCACCCAGCAAAGCAGCCATTTCGGCCTGACTAGGGAGCTGTTTTTCCATGGTTGCAACATATTGCTGCACTGTCTTGCGCTGCTCTAACAAGGCATCAAGATTAATTGCCTGTTGTAGCTTGGACTTGTATTCATCCCTGAGCTTGACTTCTTCCGCTTGACCAGCTTCTATGGCTTGCATCTGGCCATCCCACTGGAGAAACCACCCCAAAGCCACCACAGCAACAACCACACCAATGGCCGAAGCCATACGTGGTGCAATTGGCCAAAGACCAGGATGAAGTCCATTCAAGCCTTGAAACTGGGCGTTAATAGACTGACCAATTTCATTCAGATTAATCGCCATTTACAATCTTCCGTTGTATTGCATATCATTACGCGCTAAGGCGCACCAGGTTTATTAACCGTCGTCTCACCAGTCTGCGATGCTACCTCCTCTTTTTCACGAGGACGTTTTATACTCACATTGACTTGGAATTCGAACACCTTTTTCGAGTCCTTGCCAGTCTGCAAGGCCGCTGAATGTATATCATCCAAATCCGGTTTGTACATCCAATCTGATTTTGCTCCCAGGTTTCTGATAAATTCTGCAACCCTGTCCTGAGATTGGGCATAGCCATTTAAAACGACTCTTTGCCCTTCCTGTTTTAAAGTACGCAAATAAACACCTTCAGGCGTCAACTTCACCAGCTCGTCAAGCAAATAGACTGGCTGATTCCGGTCACCCTGCAAATCTTCCACCGCCTGCTGTCTTGCTTTCAACCCAGCAATCTCCTGTCTGAGTGTCGCAATTTCTTTTATGCGCTCGTCAAGCTTGGCATTTTCTTTCTTGATGAAAGCATTCTTATCATTTTGCGTAGTCAACTCCCGCGAAAAGTAAGCACTCACCATCACCACAACAAGTGCACCGACGATCGCGGACAACAATAACAGCCCATAAAAGTCACTTTTTAGCTGCTTGCGCTTTTCTTCCCTGTGCGGCAGGAGATTAATCTTGATCATTAGCCAAATCTCCGTAATGCCAGGCCACAGGCAACCATGTAAGCAGGAGCATCAATGCGCAAGGTCTTTTCATTTACCCCTGAACCCAGTTCCATGCCCTTGAACGGGCTGACCACGGCAGTGGAAATTTTGGTACGTTCGGCAATAATATCCACTAGTCCTGGTATCACTGCGCAACCGCCAGACAAATAAATCTGGTCCACCCTGGTATAAGGAGTGGAAGTGAAAAAGAACTGTATGGCACGAGTTACTTCCAAGGCTGCACTTTCCAGGAAAGGCTCAAGCAATTCCATTTCATACGTATCAGGCAAATCGCCATTTTTCTTTTTTATTTCTGCTTCTTCTACGGACAAACCATAATTTCTGACGATATCCTGAGTCAGTTGCGCGCCGCCAAATTGTTGTTCACGCTCATAAATAACGTCACCATTAAGTATGATGAAAATATAGGTACGCTTGGAACCAATCTGGAAAATCGCATAAATTTGATCCTTGCCGCCATTTGATTGCTGATCTATCAGGCGTGACACGGCTGCACGCGCAGCATAGGATTCAATATCCATGACTTTAGCTTGCAAACCTGCAGCCTGAATCACGGCCACGCGATCTTCAATTTTTTCTTTTCTCGACGCAGCAAGCATCACTTCTATGTCTTCTTCCGCATTTGCTGCCGGACCCAGCACACAAAAATCCAGGCTGACTTCATCCATGGAAAAAGGTATGTACTGACTAGCCTCAGACTCCACCTGCACTTCCAGTGCCTGCTCAGTCAAGGTTCCGGCAAGTATTATTTTTTTAGTAATGACGGCAGAAGCCGGCATTGCCATTGCCACATTCTTAGCCGAGGTTCCGCTTTTCTTAACGAGTTTGCGTACTGCCTCGGTCACTTGTTCAATATTCTCAATATTGCCATCCAACACCGCACCCTTGGGCAGTGGTTCGGAGGCATAGCGCTCAAGTCGATATGACTTGTTGCTCCCTTCCGAAAGTTCAACAAGCTTGATATCGAGAGAACTGATATCCAGACCAAATAGTGGCGGATTTTTTCTGCCGAGCAATGAAGCCAGATCTAAAGCCAAGAATATCCCCTCACGATTACATCATCATTTCAATTTACACAAAATTACATGTGCGAATCATTCTAGTTCCTGGAGTAAATTCTCTTTAAAAACCGCTATTTACGAGACAATTATCCAAGCTTACATGAAATCCTAGCAATAAGACTGGCATTGGTAAAGCAATTTCCACGCAGCACTACCCGTATGCGTTGCCAAATATCCACGTAGATCAGGAATATTTTGAAATTTGCTTACAAATCCGTCTATCTGCTGGCGGTCTCATGCCCGACGAAGGCGGCTATAATGAGCACTGCCTTATTTACAATTACCCGCTATGTCAGAACAAAACAAAGAACCCGACAATAAAACTGAGCCACAACAACGCTCTGCAGGAAAGCTTTTGGCCCGCATTGTACTCGGAACTACAGGCGTTTTATGCGGATTAGTTGTAGCAGGAGTACTTATTGTCGGTTTCGCTCTGACCATGGCCTACCCTAATCTGCCTGAACTTGATTCAATCACGAGCTATAGGCCAAAGATGCCGTTACGGGTGTTTTCGGCGGATAACATGCTGATCAGCGAGTTTGGCGAAGAGAGGCGTAATGTCGTGCGTTTCAAGGATATTCCTGAAATCGTAAAGAAAGCTGTACTGGCGATCGAAGATGATCGCTTCTATGAGCACGGTGGTGTTGACTACCTGGGTATCACCCGTGCTGCCTTGCATAATCTTAGTGGCGGTGCCAAACAGGGCGCATCCACCATTACACAGCAAGTCGCCAGAAATTTCTTTCTGTCCAGTGAACAGACTTTCAAGCGCAAGATTTATGAAATCCTGCTGGCATGGAAGATAGAACAGAATTTGAGCAAAGATCAGATTCTGGAAATTTACATGAACCAAATTTACCTGGGACAGCGCGCTTATGGCTTTTCCTCGGCCGGGCAAATTTATTTTGGCAAGGACTTGAAAGACCTGACCATTGCCGAGGCGGCTATGCTGGCAGGCTTGCCTAAGGCGCCGTCTGCCTATAATCCTGTGGTAAATCCGAAACGCGCCACAGTCAGACAGCAATACATTTTGCAAAGAATGCGCAATCTCGGCTACATCACAGAGGCGCAATATGAGCAAGCCAAGAATGAAGAATTGGTCACCAAGACAGATAGCGGTGAATTTGGTATTCATGCTGAGTATGTTGCAGAAATGGCCCGTCAGTTGGTCTACGAGCAATTCAAGGAAGAAACTTATACCCGTGGTTTGAATGTGTACACCACCATTACCAAGGCGGACCAGGACACCGCCTATCTGGCATTGCGCCGCGGCGTCATGGATTATGAAAAACGCCACGGTTATCGTGGACCGGAAGCCATTATCGCCATACCAGAAGGCAAGGAAGCGGCAGAAGATGCCATAGAAAAAGAGCTGGCCGAACATTCCAACAGCGACGATTTGCAAGTAGCCATGGTGCTGGAAGCAGCGCCAAAACTGGTGCGGGCAGTCTTGTCGTCGGGCGAAGAAATTCGTATCGAAGACAGCGGTCTTACATTCGCTGCCAGTGGCTTATCAACCAAGACTCCCGCCAACAAGCGCATACAGCGCGGGGCCGTCATACGCGTCGTACTGGAAGGTAAGAACTGGAGCATCACGCAAATGCCTGAAGTACAATCTGCCTTTGTTGCTGCCAACACCACAGATGGTGCCATCCGCGCCTTGGTAGGTGGCTTTGATTACAACTTGAACAAGTTCAATCACGTCACCCAGGCCTGGCGCCAGCCTGGCTCCAGTTTCAAACCCTTCATTTATTCTGCTTCACTGGAAAAAGGCCTGTCGCCATCAACCATCATCAATGATGAGCCTCTCAGCTTCGATGCCGGTCAGACTGGAGGCCAGGCCTGGGAGCCCAAGAATTATGACGGCAAGTACGAAGGCCCGATGACGATGCGCCGTGGCTTGACCAGGTCGAAAAATATGATTTCCATACGCATCCTGCACAAGATAGGGGCAAAGTATGGTCAGGAGTACACCAGCCGTTTCGGCTTTGTGCCTGAGAAAAACCCACCTTACCTGACGCTGGCCCTGGGCGCTGGAGCAGTCACTCCCCTGCAAATGGCGGCTGCCTATTCCGTGTTTGCCAATGGTGGTTACAAGGTCAATCCTTATCTGATTTCCAAGATTACCGACAGCAATGGCCAGGTACTGGTACAAACCAAGCCGGATATGGCTGGCGACGAAGCCAATCGCGTCATTGATGAACGCAATGCCTTCCTTATGGATAGTATGATGCGTGACGTCGTCAAAATGGGGACTGCCACCAAGGCACTGGTGTTGAAACGTCCTGACATTGCGGGAAAAACAGGGACAACGAATGACTCTATTGATGCCTGGTTTGCAGGCTATCAATCGAAAGTCGTTGGCATTGCATGGATGGGATTTGATCAACCAAAAAACCTGGGCAATAAAGAAACAGGTGGTGGCCTGGCCTTGCCTATCTGGATAGCCTATATGCAAAAAATCCTGAAAGATTTCCCAATAGAAGAAAGACCAATCCCGAAAGGTATTATCGCGGTAGATGGCGACTATTACTATGCAGAAAATCCCCCCGGATCAGGCGTCAGTACGCTGGCGCCCCCTGTGGAATTGATTGAAGAATAGTAGCAAACTTGTGATCAGCGACCTTGCTCTTGCGCAACGCGGGACAAGGTTGCAAATAATTCCGAGCCATCGCGGGTATTGAGCCACTGACAGCCATCATATTTGTAATGGAAGCCACCGCTGCGTGCAGCCACCCACATTTCCTGCATTGGTGCCTGGCTATTGACGATAATTTTGGAGTTGGTATCAACAAATTCCACAGTCAATACATTACCGCTGCGGCTGCATTCCACATCGTATTCATCTTTTTCAAAGGCTTGCTCAAATAATTCTTCCACCTGTCGCAAGCAAGTATCTGCCAGTACCAGGAATTCGGATTCAGTCATGCTAAACTCCAGCGTCTTTATATGTAAAAACGCCATTCTATACGGTGTTCGGGGAATACAAGATGCGCAAACTGATTAGCCTATTTTTCATCATGTCTTTATTGACGGCTTGCGGCCAAAAAGGCCCACTGGTCATGCCAGCCAAGCCTGCTCCGGCAACTGCCACCAGTACACCAAATCAGCCCTAAGAATGACTATCCTCAGGGCGCAAGGTAACAGGACTGGCCAAAGCCGGACGACAGCCTTGCACACCTTGATAGATCGTTGCGATGCTGGTCATATCCCGCTCACGCTCTCCTGTCATGTCGAGATAATCGACCAGTGATACTTCTCTTTTTGTGAAGTCAAAATAAGCACAACCCAGTGGTACGTTTGCGCTGGTTGCAATATGGTAAAAACCGCTACGCCAATACGGTTTCAGGCTGCGCGTACCTTCTGGTGCAATTGCCATCCAATACCAGTCTGCACGATTGATTTTTTCTGCCAGGCGGGCAATTGCCCCAGTGGATACGCCACGCTCTACCGGTTCGCCGCCCAGATATCGCACCAGCTGGCCCAGGGTCGCCCCGGTGATTCCTTCAAATAGCGAAGATTTGGCGATAAAATGAAAAGGCATGCCTATCGCCAGCTTGGCCAATATGCCAACCATGAAATCCCAATTGGAGGTGTGGGGAGCAACAATGATGACGCCACGCGGCCCAGGTAAGGGGCGATAGCGTACACGCCAGCCAAAGACACCCAGGATACTGATGGCAACTCGCTGAGTACGGGTTGCTACTGCTTTTTTTTCCAGTAAAAAATCTGCCATGTTTTAAGCACGTGGGCAGGTCTGTGCCTGCATTCTTCAAATGCGCGATTATGCCGCGAAGAAATATGCGCTGTAAAACAAGATCAATGTGCACCCGCAACATGAGAAGCCGACAAGTTGCGGGCGAGATTCAAGCTCCGGTGACAACCACAGGGTCACGACCAAACCAGCGCCACCACAGACGTATCATGAGCAAGCCGGCAACGATGAGGCCAAATAGCACAGGCTGGGAAAAATCATTTTTGCCTGCCTTCATCCAGAAGTAGTGCAGCACCCCCAGTGGTGCGATCAGGTAAATCAATCTGTGCAACCACTGCCAGCGCTTGCCGCCCAGCCGTTTGATCATGGCATTGGTGCTGGTCGCAGCCAGCGGGATCAGCAAGACAAAGGCAATAAAGCCGACTGTAATGAAGGGCCGCTTGATCACATCTTTCCACATTTCTGCTACATCAAAGAAATGATCAAACCAGAGAAAGGTCATGAAATGCAGGAAAGCATAAAAGAAGGCGTACAAGCCCAGCATGCGGCGGCAGCGGATGAGCCAGGGCATATGCAGCAACTTGCGCAATGGCGTCACCGCCAGTGTAAAGCACAGGAAATACAGCGTCCAGTCACCCGTATTGCGAGTAATAAATTCAACCGGATTCGCGCCCAGTTTATCCAGAAATACAAAGCTGACCAGCCGGATAAAGGGCAAGAGCGCCAGGATAAACAAGACTATCTTGAACCAGGAAACCTGCTTATTGGTGAGCAACATGAGGCGTTAATCCTAGAAAAGCTTTTTCAAATCCATGCCAGAATACAGCGACGCCACTTCGCTATAGCCATTGAACATCAGAGTCTTGCGTTTGCGGGTAAACAAGCCATCTTCACCGATGCGGCGTTCAGTCGCCTGTGACCAGCGCGGGTGATCGACATCCGGATTCACATTCGAATAAAAACCGTATTCGCTGGGTGCCGCGATATTCCAGGCCGTGCGTGGCTGGTCTTTGACGAAGCGAATCTTGACGATGGATTTGGCAGATTTGAAACCATATTTCCATGGCAAGACCATGCGCACTGGCGCACCATTCTGGTTGGGCAAGACTTCGCCATACATGCCAAAGGTCAGCAAGGCCAATGGATGATTTGCTTCATCCATACGCAAACCCTCTACATACGGCCATTCCAGCACTGGGCTGCGCAAACCCGGCATTTGCTTTTTGTCTTCAAGCGTGACGAATTCAATATACTTGGCGTTGCCTGTAGGTTCGACTTTTTTGATGAGATTGGAGAGAGAGTAACCTACCCAAGGGATCACCATCGACCAGCCCTCTACACAACGCAGGCGGTAAATACGCTCTTCCAGCGGTGCCAGTTTCACCAGGCTGTCCAGATCCAGCGTCATCGGCTTTTTAACTTCGCCTTCTATGCTGACGCTCCATGGCCGCGTTTTCAGTGTGTGCGCAGTAATCGCCGGATCAGCCTTATCCGTACCGAATTCATAGAAATTATTGTAAGTGGTGGCATCTTTATAGGCGGTCTTCTTTTCCACCAGCGCATAGGCAGAATTCAGATTCGCAGCCAGCTTTTGTGCGCCAGCATTTTGGGCAAAAGCAGCGCGATTGGCCATTTCAAACAGGGCGGTGCCAGCGATTGACCCCACGGCCATCTTGCGGATGAAGTCGCGGCGCGCCTCAAACACGGCGCGCGGTGTGATTTCAGAAGAGTAAGGCAGGTCTATGCCATTGGAACTACGTTTTATCAGCATGGTGGACTCCGTGGTTGAGACTGGCACAACAGCCATTTGACATCGTTGTTGCGCCCTAGTTTCTCATGAGTCGCGGTTTCCTGCTGATTCTTACAAATTACCTCAATATTTATAGCGTGCCATACGAATGCAGGCCAGAGAGGAACATGTTCACGCCCAGGAAAGCAAAAGTGGTCACCAACAAACCAACCAGCGCCCACCATGCAGCTACCTGGCCGCGCAAACCCTTCATGAGGCGCATGTGCAACCATGCTGCATAGTTGAGCCAGACGATCAGCGCCCAAGTTTCTTTCGGGTCCCAGGACCAGTAGCCTCCCCAGGCTTCAGCCGCCCACAGCGCACCGAGAATGGTGGCGATGGTGAAGAAGGCAAAGCCTACCGCAATCGCCTTGTACATGACATCGTCCAGCACTTCGAGTGCGGGCAAACGGTCAACGAGGTAGCCTTTAGATTTAAGCAAATAGGCAACGGACACCATGGCCGCCAGTGCAAAAGTGCCATAACCAATGAAATTGGCCGGTACATGAATTTTCATCCACCAGCTTTGCAGGGCAGGTACCAAAGGCTGGATTTCTGCGGCATCACGGCTGACGGTGTACCACAGCAGGAAACCAACTGCTGCTGAAATGATCAGCATGACAAAGGGCCCCAGTTGGCGGGTACGGTATTGTTGCTCGTAATACAAATAGAACAAGGCCGTAATCATGGAGAATAGTATGAACACTTCATACAGATTCGATACCGGGATATGGCCAACATCAGCACCGATCAGGTAAGACTCATACCAGCGCACCAGCATGCCAGTGAAACCCATGACTACCGCAGACCAGCATAAGACTGAACCAAGGGAAGCACCAAAATCGGAACGGGCAACTAGCCCCCCCCAGTAAAACAGGGTGGACAGGAAAAACAGGGTACTCATCCACAGAATCGCCGACTGGCTGGACAAGAGGTATTTCAAGAAGAATTTCTTGTTTGCCATATCCAGTGACCCACCGTACATCTGTATGGCAAGCAGGCTCAATACCGCCAGGATCACCATCAGGGTGCGCACTGATTTCCAATGCCAGCCCAACCAGGCAAAAGTCGGAGCTGCCAGCAAGAGGATGCCTTTTTCGTAGACATCCATATAAGCACCAAAACGGCTTAAGGCAAACAGGGACGCCAGGCACAAGACCACGGCATACAACCAGTCAGCGATAGAGAGGCGTTTGAAAAAACCCTGGTAGGGTGAGTAGTTCTGTGTGATTTCCATCATATATCCCCAGATGCATGGCCATCAAGCCGTATGCTTCCTAGTGTAGTCGATTACGCTGCAGTTAGTGGCTACTTGCAGTGTTAAGGCTGCGTACTCAATTGCTGTAAATGTATCTTCAACTGTTCAAATTCTTTTTCAAAATCCAGGGACTTGCGCTGAGAACTGAGCGCCATCAGTGCATGTGTGCCTGCAACATCGTCCCTGATCCATACCCAGAGGCGGCGTTCACGTATGTAAAACATCGCAAATACACCCAATACCAACAGTAAACAGCCCAGATATACGACATTTTTGCCTGGCGAACGCGTCACTTGCAGAACGGACGCCTTGACCTCTTCAAAACCTGTGAGTTGCAGGAAAACCGGTGCGCCATAGAAAAACGCATCAGAAATCGCCCCCGTTGCCAGTTGCAAGAAGCGTGCATGTTTCTCATCCAGCTCCAGTGCTGGCAAGCCTTCTTTTTCCCTGGCGACCAACCACAAATCCCACATACTGCCATTCAAAATCTTCATGAAGACATCGGCCGCCTTGCCTTGCTCTGCCTCAGGGATTTGCTCAAGAAACTTGGAAATTGCCACAAACCCGGACTGCTGTTCATCACCGGCAAAAATGTTCAGGCTTTTCCTGGCTGACTCTGTCAATTGCGCCTGCACTTGCTCTGCGTTCTGCATGTTCGCCGGTAGCGCACGTTTGGCATAGCGTTGCGCAGCCAGTTCGCGTAATTCAGGATTTTGCACGGCAGCGCGCAACGCATCCATTCCTTGACGCTGTCTTCATCATCAGCCGGTATGCGCAAATAACGGAAAGCCTCGGCCGGGGTATTGCGGGTACCCGCCAGTATCATATAAGCACCATCGATCAGCACAGGCTGCATATAGTTATGAAATTCCCTGGCCTGGCCGGTTTTATCGCGCAATTTATACTGAAGGCTAGGGCCAACATTTTTCAAGTCTTTATTATTCGCATTCTTGGCAGCAGAGCCCAGGTGCTTGT
>Ga0187843_10000515_pt1 | contig 27319 bp, 22 predicted proteins | sample SpaLakP09_SKY_43_FD_134516 | JGI IMG/M metagenome (GOLD analysis project Ga0187843, IMG submission 134516) | Oligotrophic lake water microbial communities from Sparkling Lake, Wisconsin, USA - SP09_SKY_43 | ecosystem: Environmental > Aquatic > Freshwater > Lake | place: USA: Sparkling Lake... | reverse complement strand
GGCCTGGCTGCCCTCGCGCTGTGATTGCACGCTGAGGGCCAGGCGGCCGGCGGCTTCGATGCCGGCGGCCAGGGGCGTGCCGCCACCGCCGGGCAGGCCCGAGAGGCTGCGGCGTGCGCGCACCAGCGAGCGGGTCGGCGCCAGCAGAAGCTCGGCGCCCTCGCCGCGGAAGGCAATCAGGGCCACGCGGTCGCGGCGCACATAGCAATCGGCCAGCAGCAGCTCGACCGCGCCTTTGGCTTCGGCCAGGCGGTTCAAGGCCTGCGAGCCGGAGGCGTCGACGACGAAGACCGTGGTGGTCTCGTTCGGGCGGCGGTAGCGCTTGATGTGGAAATCGTCGCGGCGCAGCAGCAATCGGGCAGCGGCTGGCTCGAGGCCACGCTGCTCGCGCTCGGCCTGGCGCAGGCGCTGCCAGGGGATGGCGGCGCGCATCGTGGCCAGCAGGTCGAGCCGGCTGCCGCTGCGCAGGCTGCCGCGCCGCGAACTCAAAGGCCGGCCGCTCTGCGCGGGCCGGCCGGCCGCGCCACGCCGGCCTCCTGCACCGCCACCTTTGTTGAGGGCAGCACCACCCGCCAGGCTGGCCAGCAGGCCGGCAGGGATGGCGGCCTGGGCGGCGGCGGTCATCTGGTCTTGCAGCGCTTGCTGTTGTAGCTGTTGCGCTTGATCTTGGTCTTGATGTCGGTTTTGGTCTTGCTGCGGCGGGTCGGGCTCACCCGCATCGTCGGGCTGCGCGGCATCTTGCCTTGGCGCCTGGGGCGGCTGCGGTGGCGGCTCCGCTTGCTCCTGCCGCTCAGTTTCAGCGGCACCGTCGTCGTCTTCTTTTCTTTCCTCCTCGGCCTCTGCGCCCTGGGGCAGCGCACGAGCACGCGGCGCCAGCACCAGGCGGGCGGCCAGTTCGGCATCGGCCTGAATCACCTGATCGCGCCCGGCGATGGCCGCTGCCGCGCAAGCCGCGCGCCAGGCTTGCAAGGGCGGGCGCAGGGAAATCAGGCCCAAGGCCGCGGCCGTGCCGCACAAGGCCTGGACGATGGCCTCGTCGTAAGGCATCTCGCGCAGGCGCTGGCGCGCTGCGGCCAGATCGAAAGGCAGATCCTGGCCCTGCGCGGCGTTTGCATCCAGGCTGTTGATGCTGATGCCGCTCATCCCGCTACGCAGAGCCCCCTCGCCTTCCGCCGGGCTGGCGATCAAGGCCAGGAGCTCCAGCAGGCTGGCGGGCAGCTGTTCCTCGGGGGACTGGCCTTCGTCCAGGGCCACGAGACAAAACTTGGATCCGCCGGCGGCAGGTTCCAGCGCCGCCGCCAGCCGGGCCGCCAGGCTGGCCTCGATGCGCTCGGCCATGGGCAAGAGGATCACGCCTTGGTCAGCCTCGGCCAGCAGGCCAGCCCGGGCCACCGGCCGGCCTGCGGCCAGGCTCAGGCCCAGATCGAGGCCGCCGTACAAGGCTTCGTCATCGATCTGCAAGGGCAAGCGGCGCCAGGGCGTGCCGGGTGGCAAGACGCGGCGCAGGCTGGCCAGCAGCGCGTCGCGCGCCGGGCCGGCCGGGCCGCGGAGGCAAAGCCCGCCCAAACCTTGTGGGTCGACGGCGAGCAGCCAGGCGGCTTGCGTGGCCAGATCGACGTCGTTCAGGTCCACAGCTCGGCCAATGAACGCTCGATGCGGTCAGCGGAGCCCGTATCGTCCAGCGGGTTGCGGCGCAAGCGGTGGCGCAGCGCCGGCACCGCGATCTGGCGCAGATGGGCGGGGGTCACGGCCGGCGCGGCCTGCAGCGCGGCCAAGGCCCGGGCGGCGCGCATCAAGGTGAGTTCGCCGCGCAGGCCGTCGCTGTTGACGGCCACGCACAGCTCGGAGGCGCGGTACAGGACGGCATCGTCCACCTGCACCTCGGACAGGCGCTCGCGGGCTTGCAGGATCTGCTTGCGCACCTTGGCGTCTTGCTTGGCCCAGAGCGCGCTGAAGGCCGCCGGGTCGCGCTCGTAGGCATCGCGGCGGCGCACCACCTCGACGCGCTGGGCGATCTCGGTGGGCGTGCGCACCTCGACCGAGAGGCCGAAGCGGTCCAGCAGCTGGGGCCGCAGCTCGCCCTCCTCCGGGTTGCCGCTGCCCACCAGCACAAAGCGGGCCGGGTGGCGCACGCTCAGGCCTTCGCGTTCGATCACGTTTTCGCCCGAAGCGGCCACATCGATCAGCAGATCGACCAGATGGTCTTCCAGCAGATTGACCTCGTCGATGTAGAGAAAGCCGCGATGGGCGCGCGCCAGCAAGCCCGGCTCGAAGACCTTGATGCCTTGCGAGAGTGCGCGCTCCAGGTCGAGCGCGCCCAGCACCCGGTCTTCGCTGGCGCCGAGCGGCAGGTCGACCACGGGCACCGGCAGCTCCTCGGTCTTGAGCCGGGGGCCGGCCTTGAGGCGGGCGCAGTCTTCACAGCGGGACGTGGCCATCGGGTCGCAGTGATAACGACAACCCTGCACGGCGCGCATCTTGGGCAAGAGCGCGGCCAGGCCACGCACGGCGGTCGATTTGCCGGTGCCGCGATCCCCGAGCACCAGGATGCCGCCGATGGCCGGCTCGACCGCAGCGATCAGGATCGCCAGCTTCATCTCGTCCTGGGCCACGATGGCGGAAAAAGGGAAAGGCATGCTCATCCGGGCTCAGCTCTCATCGGTTTCAGCGGCACGCCGCCGGGCGCGCCGCACGGCGCTGAAGGCCAACAAGGCCAGCAACGGCACGCTGAGGCCCACGAACAAATCCACATCGACGGGCAGGCCCAAGGAGCGCCCGCCCTTGAACACATAGCCGACCACGCCGGCCATGTAGTAGACGATGGCCGCGATCGACAAGCCCTCCACCGTTTGCTGCAGGCGCAGCTGCAGCTTGGCGCGCCGGTCCATGGAGGCCAGCAAGGCGTGGTTCTGGCGCTCGCGCGCGATGTCGACCCGGGTGGACAGCAAATGGCTGGCCTGGGCCACGCGCTCGGACAGGTCGTGCATGCGCTGCGAAACCGTGGCGCAGGTGGCCACGGCCGGGGTGAAGCGGCGGGACATGAATTCATCAATCGTGGGCAGGCCGTTGATGCGCTGCTCGCGCAACTCGGCGATGCGGGTGCGCACCAGTTCGGCGTAAGCGCGGCAGGCGCCGAAGCGGAACTGGCTGGCGGACAGGCCGCTTTCCACCTCGGCCGCCAGGCGGGTCAGCTCCTGCAAGAGGGTTTCATCGCGGCCGCCGTCGCGGGCGATGTCGTCCGTCAGGCCGGCCAGCGCGCGCTCGATGGCGAGGATGCGCGGCGACAGGCGGCGCGCCACCGGGAAGGCCAGCAAGGCCATCATGCGGTAGGCCTCCAGCTCAAACAGGCGCTGCAGCAGGCGGCCGGCCGCGACGGGCGAGTTGCCCTGATCGACCACCAGCAAACGGCTGAAACCATCGGCATGGATCAGGAAGTCGGAGTAGACGCGGCCGCTGCCATCGCCCACCGTGCTGCCGATCAGCGCGGCGCCGCCGAAGCAGCGCTGCTGCAGCTCGGCCAGCTCGGGTGCTTGCGCGGCGCTGAGCAGCTCGGCATGGCCGGCGTAGACCGTGAGGCCGGGCACGCTGGCCAGCCAGCCCGGCGGCAGATGCGAGGCGGCGGTTTCGGCAAACGGCTCGCTGACGCCTGAGGCCCCGCCAGCGCCCGAGGGCGAGCCCGAGACCTGCAGCGCGGTGTAGCTGGAGAACTCGCCGTGGCGCTCCCACTTCAGGCGCAGGCCGCCAATCAGGCCGCTCCAGTGCACGGCGTCATTCGCCGGCACCAGCTGGCCATGGCTGCGGCACAGCCGCGCCAGATGGGCCAGCTCGCGGTCCCGCTCATCGGCATCGACCAGCACCGCCACATAGCTGACGCGGCCGGGCGATGCCAGCGGCTCCGAGGGGCGCGCATGCACTTCTTGCGAGAGCAGCACACGCTCGGGCAGATCGGCGGGGAGCAGGCGCATCTCAATCAGCCGTGAAGCAGCCGTGCCGAGCGCCGGGCCGCCCCAAGCCGGCCCGCGCTGGCGATGTGCTTGCCGGTCGATCCGGCAAGCATCGCCGCACCCTCGGGGGGCCGGCCAAGCGCAGTCTTGGACGGGGGGCTCTCACCTTCAAGCCTTCTTGGCATACGCACTGCACCAGCCTTTGGCCGAGACCTGCTTGCCGGAGAAGATCGGGCAAGGGCCGGCGGCGGCGCCAGCCTTGCCCTGGTACACGGCGCAGTTGCTGCAGGCCTGGCCGGCGGCGTACTTGGGGAACTTGGCTTTGTCGACCTTGCTGGCATCGGCCGCGTAGCCGAGCGAAGCCGCGACCGGGTCTTTCTCTTCGACCATGGGCTGGGCCAGGGCGCTGCCGGCGATCAGGCTGCCTCCGGCCAGAGGAATCCAAGTGATGAAGTGGCGACGTGTGCTCATGGTGACTGCCTTCCTGGCCCGAGGGGCTTGGGTGGGTGGTGGGGGGAACGATGAGTGGCCTCGGGCTCTTGCATGATGCGCTGACGCGCCTGCAGGTCAAGCAGGTGGGACACACCGGCGGCCAGCAGGCAGGCCGCAACCCAGGCGAAGCCGGCGCCGCCCAACCCCAGGCGCAGGGCCAGGATCAGGCTGAGGCCGGCCAGCAGATTGGGCAGACCCTGGCGCCGCGCCAGCGGCCCGCTGCGCAGCACAAACCACAGCAGCTCCAGCAGGCTGACGGCCAGCACCAGCTCGACCATGCGCAGCAGCAAGGCCGGCTCCGACAGGCCGAACAGGGTGAACAAGTTGCCGGGCTCGGCGCTCATCACACGCGGGCCAGGCCCAGCAAATGAGCCATGTCTTTGAAGAAGATGCGGGCATGGGCCAGGGGCCGGGCGCGCACCAGACGCTTGTGCATATAGGCGTCGAAGGTCAGCTGCTGCACATCGCGGTCGCGGCAGATGCTCACAAACCGCTCGCGGCGCTTGTCGCTGGAGTACCAGAAGCGCTGCATGATGCCCAGAACCCAGAACACCCGGCCATGCTCGCGCATGAAGCGCTTGCGGGCTTGGCGCAAGGCACTGGCCTCGCCCGTGCGCAGCAGCTGCAGCACGGCCTCGGCCGCCAGCTGGCCGCCCAGCATGGCGTAGTAAATGCCCTCGCCCGAGGCCGGCGCCACCACACCGGCGGCGTCGCCAGCCAGCAGCACATCGCGGCCGTTGTCCCAGCGCGGCAGGGGTTTCATGGGAATGGGGGCGCCCTCGCGGCGCAGGGTGCGCGCGCCGTCCAGGCCGGCCTGGGTGCGCAGCTGCTTGACGGCGCCGCGCAGGGAAAAGCCCTTGTCGGCGCTGCCGGTGCCGATGCTGACGCTGGCGCCATGCGGGAACACCCAGCCGTAGAAATCAGGCGAGAGGCTGCCCTGGTAATGGACCTCACAGCGGCTGCCCAGATAGCCGGCCGGCAGCTCCTGCGGCACGGCCACGATCTCGTGGTACGCGAAGACAAAGCGGCCACGCTCCGCGCCCGGGACGGCCTGCTGGGCCACCCGCGAATGGGCGCCATCGGCACCGATGACGGCCCGGGTGCGCACGCGCTGGAGCTGGCCTTGCTGGCTGAAGTGGACGACGCTGATGTCATCGGCATCGCGGCTCAGGCGCTCGAAGCTGCCGTCGCGCCGCTCGGCGCCGCTGGCCGCCGCACGCTGGCGCAGCCACTCATCGAACTGCTGGCGATCCACCATGCCGACGAAACCGCCTTCGATGGGAATGTCCACCTGCACCGCCCGCGGCGAGACCATGCGGGCGGCCGTGGCGCGTGCCACCAGCAGCTCATCGGGGATGGCGAAATCCTTGATCAGGCGCGGCGGAATCGCGCCGCCGCAGGGCTTGATGCGGCCGGCCCGGTCCAGCAGCAGCACGCGCTGGCCCTGGCTGGCCAGCTCGCGGGCCGCGGTGGCGCCGGCCGGGCCGCCTCCGACCACCACCACGTCGTAATCGACCGCCTGCGCCGCGGGGGCCCCGGGGGTGCGCTGCGAAGCCGGGTCAGGAAGCGAGTTCGGCAGCTGGCTCATGGCGCACTTTCAAGTTGGGTCGGGAACAGCGCCGGCGGCGCTGCCGGGCTCAAGGCCGCCGGCTGCGAGGCCACGCCGGCAGCAAGGCGGGCAGCCCAGAGGAACAGGCCGCATCGAGCAGAAACACCAAACCGTAGGCCAGGCCGATATCGCCGAGGCCCCAGCGCAGCAGATCGCTGGCCGAGGTGCCGAGCAGGCCGCCGAAGGCAAAGGCCAGCGCCTGAGCGGCACCCCACAAGCCCATGCGCACGCCTTCCTGGCCACCGGCGGCGGCGCCCCCCCCTTCGGTGTCAGCATCAGCATCGGCGCCCGCTTGGCCGCCCGCCAGGCCCATCATGGAGGCGATGGCCGCGATCGAAAACGCGCCGGTGGACAGGCCCAGCAAGAAGACATTGGCCTGCAGCGGCCAGCCCGGCCCCTGCAAACCAGCGCTGAACAGGCCCAGCAAGGCCAGCGAGGAAGCGACACAGCCCCAGACCGTCCAGCTGCGCACGCTGCCCCAGTGGCGACCGGCCCAGCGGCTGCCCGCCGCGGCGGCGGCCAGCATGCCCAGCAAGGCACCGCCATGCTGGGTGCCGGAGAGCTGGGTGGTGGCGCCGGGGCTGAGGCCGAAGACGAGGCCGGCAAAGGGTTCCAGGATCAGGTCCTGCATGCTGAAGGCCAGCATGGAGACGAAGACGAAGACCGTGAAGCGGCGCGCGCGCGGCTCGGCCCAGGCTTCGGCCAGGGCTAGCTTGAAGCTGGCGACTGCAGCCGCTGGCGGCGCATGCGTGCCCGGCGCATCGGCATGGACTTGCGCCGCATGGCCCGGCCCTTCCAGGCCCAGCAGGGCCAGCGCCGTCAGCACAATCGCCGCCAAGGCCACACCCGCACTGACCCGCAACAAACGCTCGGGCGAGAAGGGGTCCAGGAAATGGCCGGACACGACGGCCGTGAGCACGAAGCCAACAATCATTAGGATCCACACCGTGGTGGCCGCGGCCGCCCGGCGCGGTGCCGGCACCCGCTTGGCCAGCAAGGCCAGCAGTGAGGTGCCGGAGGCCGCCACGCCCAGGCCGATCAGGCTGTAAGCGAGCAAGGCCAAAACCATGCCGACGGCCGGGCTGGGCTGCCCCATCAGCACGGTGGCCAGGGCCGCCAGCCAGCTGCCCGCGCCCAGCACCACCATGCCGCCAAGAATCCACGGACTGCGGCGCCGACCCAAATCGGAACCATGGCCCATGCGCGGGCGGCTGATCTGCACGACATAGTGCAAGGCCAGCAGCAGGCCGGGAATGAAGGCGGGCAAGGCCATCTCGACCACCATCACCCGGTTCAGGGTCGAGGTGCTGAGCACCACCATGGCGCCCAGGCTGGCCTGCACCAGACCCAGGCGCAGCACGGCCAGAGCGCCGAAGGGCTGGGCGCTCATGCGGCCACTCCCCGCAGGGCAAAGGCGCTGACCATCATGCCCGACACAAACAAGGGCACGCCGAAGCCGCTGTACCAAACGGCCCGCTCGATCGGCTGCGCGATGAAGCGCCGCATCATGAAGAGCCGCACCAGCAGCAGGCCCAGCACGGCCAGGCCATGCCAGCCTTGGCCCCAGCGCCAGAGCAGGCCAGCGACGATGAGCTGCGGCAGCGCCATGACCAGGGAGGCCACGCGGGCGGCGCCGCTTGCACCGAGCAAGACCGGCAGGGAATCGATGCCCATCTGGCGATCGCCCTGCATGGATTTGAAATCGTTCAAGGTCATGATGCCGTGCGCCCCCGCGCTGTAGAGCAAGGCCAGGGCCAGGGAACGGGCGCCCGGCCACTCGCCCATGCTCATCACGGCGGCGCCGGTGATCCAGGCCAGGCCTTCGTAGCAGAGGCCACAGGCCGCATTGCCCCACCAGCCATTGCGCTTGAGGCGCAGCGGCGGCGCACTGTAGGCCCAGGCCAGCAGCAAGCCGAGCACGGCGGCGAGAAAGCCGGCCTCACCCAGCTGCCAGGCCAGCAGCAGGGACAGCAGGGTCCAGATCACCGCGATGTACAGGCCCCAGCTGCCGGGCATGCGGCCCGAGGGGATGGGGCGCTGGGGTTCATTGATCGCATCGACATGGCGATCGAACCAGTCATTGACCGCCTGGCTGGTGGCGCAGACGAAAGGCCCGGCCAGCAAGACCCCGGCCGCCACCAGAGGCCAGCGCCCCTGAACCGGCATGCCGGAGGCCACCACCCCACAGGAAAACGCCCACATCGGCGGAAACCAGGTGATGGGTTTGAGCAGTTCGGTGACGGCGGATAGTGCGGGGCGCTGCATAGCCCTATTCTGGGCTGACGCAATGCGTTGTCAAGTTTAATTTACACTTTTCTCAGGCATCGTTTTCACCCATCGTCTTCAGGCAGCAAGCCGCGTGACGATGCCGAGCGGGAGCTGCCCAGCCTGCGGCCGCAATGCGGTGGCGCGCGCAGGCGCACAGACGCTCAGAGGCACCCCGTTGTGCAGGGCGCCAGCTCAAAAAGCGGGAGGGAGGATGACGGCCGGCAGGGGCGTGCCGGGAACATCAGTCGCCGTTCGGCGCGCCCATGTCCTGGATGCCGTAACGCCGCAGCTTGACGTACAGGCTCTGGCGCGAGAGGCCCAGCATCTCGGCGGCGGAGGCTCGGTTGTCGCGGGTCAGCTCCAGCGCAGCTTCGATGCACAGGCGCTCGATCAGATCGGTGGTTTCACCGACGATGTCCTTGAGCGGCAAGCGCCCCACCAAGCCGGTCAGCTGATCGGCCGAGCGCGGCAGCTGGCGGCTGGCGCGGTGCTCGGTGGGCAGGCGGCGGGCCACATCGCGGATCGAGAAACCCAGGCAGGGCTGCGGGCCATCGGCCACGGCCACGGCCGAGATCTCCACCGCACCCGGCTCGCCGTAACCGCTGCGCAAGGTGGTGGGGAAGAGGCGCAGCACGCCGTGCTGGCGCAAATTGCCGATCAGCACATTGAGGTCCACCGAGGAGCGGCCCAGCCAGCGATCCAGCGATTGCCCCTGCACCGACTCGCCGGCCGGCAGCTGCACCATCTCGCCAAAGGCGTCGTTGGCGCTGATGATGCGGCCCTGCATATCGGTCAGCACAAAGGCGTCCGGCATGGCATTGACCACATGGCCCAAGGTCGGCGCTTCGGCCGAACGGCTGGCGGCCCGCTCGGCGCCGGCGGCCGAAGTCGGCGACAGGCGCAGCAGCAAGGAGCTGCTGCTGTCCTGCTTGAACAGGGTGGCCGCCAGGCGCAGCTCGGCCTGGCCGCCAGCCAGGCGCACCTTCAGCTCGTCGCTGCGACCGGCGCTGCGCGCCTGGGCAAAGCCGACCGCCGATTCGGCCTGGCTCTCCGAGGCCAGCAGATCCATGAAATTGCGGCCGATGATGCGCTTGCCCGAATCACCCAGCAGGCGGGCTGCCGCGGCATTGTGTTCAAACACGACCAAGGAGCTGGCATCGAGCACCAGCACCGCTTCGTCCACCGCCTCGAAGAGCAGGCGGTAACGCGCCTCGGTGTGGCGCAGGCGCAGGTAATCGCGCTCCATCGACTGCTGGGCATCGACCAGGCGCTGCTGCACCGCGGCCACTTCGCGCAGATCGCGGCCCAGGGCCAGCACGCGGCCCTGTTGGCCGATGGGCACGACGGTGTAGCTGACGGGCAGTTCCAGCCCACCGTGGAGCGGATGGTTGACCTGGCGTGCAGCGCCCTGCCCTGGGCCTGATCCTTGTCCTGCGGCGGCGGCGGCCGCGCTGGCAGAACCGCCTCCGGCCGCGGCCAACATGGCAGCGATCTTGCTGCGGCTCTCGACCGTGACCGTCTCCGCCCAACGCCGCCCGACCCATTGGCGCAATTCGGCCAGTTCCTGAGTGTGAGCGCCGCCGATCGAGATGTCGCGGACCACGCCTTGACTGTCCAGCACCAGGGCCAAATCGGCCGCGGCGGAGATGGCGGAGGACAAGACGTCGGCGTTCAGGTCAGTGAAGTAAAGCTCCGGGGCTTCAAAACGCTGATCGGCCGATGTGCCAAGGTTGTGCATCGAGCTCCCTGAATTGCCTGTGTGGATGGGTGGAAACAGCGCCAAGCCGCCAAGGTCACTGAGCTGAGGGCAAGGATGGCGCAGCGCTTAGGTGTGATTATCTGACACTGAATTGACGTCAAGCTTGCTTGAGTCGTTGGGCCACCCCCGCGTTGGCGGTGTCCACGGCCGCACAGGCCTCGCACGCCATCGCATCGGCACCGCACAGCGCCGCCAATTCGGGCAGTTCCAACGCCATCGGCCCGCCCACCATCACAAACACCTGGGGATTGGCCGAGGCCTCTCGCAATTTCAGGATAGCAGACGCCACCTGTGGAATGCTGTCGCCTGTGGCGATTGACAGTCCAAACATGTCAAACCAGCCCAAACTCAAGCGGTCCTGCAGGTCCGACCAAGAGGCTTTGGGCTCGCACACCACATCCCAGCCGGCGCGACTGAAGAACTCGGCGGCCATCACCACTCCGAAGGTGTGCTGCGCACCCGGCACCGCGGCCAGGAGGGCCCGGTGGCTGTCACCGTCGGGCCGGCTGATCTGCTGGAAGCGCTGGCTCTGCTCATGCAAGACGCGCTGCAAGCGCCACAAGGCCACGGTCACCTGCGAAAAATCGTAGACATCCTCGTTCCACATTTGGCCAAGCTGGCGTGCGCAAGGCGCGAGCAGGTCGAGAAAGACCTGTTCTTGCGAGGCCCCGGCGTCCAGCAGCGTCCGGACATAAGCACAGGCCGCGTCCGCTTCGCCTTCGGCCGCCATATGGGCCAGGGTGTCGACATGCTCGACCGTCAGGACCAGGCTGGGCAGTGGCGGCCGATCGACCAGCGGCTGGGCGCTGTGCATCAGCATCAGGCGCGGGATGATTTCCAGCTCGACGATGCGCGACAGATGGTCCTGCGCCGCATTGCAAGACACCAGGCGCGGCGGCGCCGGTCGCAAGCGGTCTTCGTCAAAACTCAATTGCCGAGCTTTGCCCGGCTGGTCCGCGCCACGGCGGGACAAGGTTTCGGTGAGGGTCAGGTTCAATGGCTCGGCGTGACGCAAAGCGTCGCCGTCCGTGCAAAGGCCTGCCCCGTCTGCCATGGGCAGGGGCGCTTGCTGGCGCTTGGCCAGTCGATTGATCGTCCATCCAGCCACCACGTGTCTCCTCGGGGGCGGATTGGCAGCAAGATTTCGTTTGAGCGGCCGGAGGACATTGGCTCCGGATCTCGGCGCTGGACAGCGTCAGAACTCGTGACTGCTAACCATTTCGGTCTGTTGTACTGCGTTCGAGTTATTGGTGTGCCGCTCAGTCAGCTCGTGTTGACATAAACAGTGCGTCCGACTTTCCCCGCGCTTTTGAGAATCGTCAAGATGATTTTCCCCTGCTCGGAAAAAATGTCTAGTTTTGTTGACGTCAATTCTGATTGACAGATGCAAAGCCGGGGCCTAGATTCGCTCACATGCTGAATCAAGTCGCTTCAACCGCCGCTCGGAGTGACAGCCTGCGCCCCGCTGGCGCCCGCCCACCTCTGTACACCCCGCAGGAACGCGCCCGCCGCGATGCCAGCGTTTGGACCCTGATTCAGGGCGTGCTGGCGCCGATTCAGTTTCTGGTGTTTCTGATCAGCCTGGGCCTGGTGATCCGGTTCCTGTGGACCGGCCAGGGCGAGCAAACCGCCGCGCTGTCGGTGCTGGTCAAGACTCTCACGCTCTACACCATCATGATCACCGGCTGCATCTGGGAGAAGGTGGTGTTCGACCGCTGGTTGTTCGCCCCAGCTTTCTACTGGGAAGACATGTTCAGCATGGGGGTGCTGGCCCTGCACACGGCCTATGTCTACGCCTGGACCACCGGCGCGCTCAGCAGCCCGCAGCAGATGTGGCTGGCCCTGGCGGCCTACAGCGCCTACCTGATCAACGCGGCCCAGTTCATTTGGAAGCTGCGCATGGCCAGGCTGGACCATGCGGCCAGCCTGGCCGGCGCGAGCTCCACTGCCACCACTGCAGGGGTGTGCGCATGAGCCCGGTGATCCCCATCCAGCTGGATGGCGGCTGCAGCAACGCGCCCGTGCTGCGAGAGCGCGGCCAGCGCGAGGTCTTCTGCGGCCTGACCGGCATCATCTGGCTGCACCGCAAGATGCAGGACGCCTTCTTCCTGGTGGTCGGTTCGCGCACCTGCGCACACCTGATTCAGTCGGCCGCAGGTGTGATGATTTTTGCGGAACCGCGCTTTGCCACGGCCATCCTCGACGAGCGCGATCTGGCCGGCCTGGCCGATGCGCAGGACGAGCTGGACCGTGTGGTGCAGCGCCTGCTGGAGCGCCGGCCCGACATCCGCATGCTCTTCCTGGTCGGATCCTGCCCTTCCGAGGTCATCAAACTCGACCTCTCGCGCGCCGCCAGCCGGCTCAACCAGCGCTTCATGCCCCAGGTGCGGGTGCTGAACTACTCGGGCAGCGGCATCGAAACCACCTTCACCCAGGGTGAGGACGCTTGCCTGGCCGCTCTGGTTCCGGTGCTGCCGGTGCAGCCGCCGCAGGCCGAACCCGAGCTGCTGATCGTTGGCGCCCTGGCTGATGTGGTGGAAGACCAGTTCAGCCGCCTGTTCCAGGCCATGGGCCTGAAGCGTTATGCCTTCTTCCCTGCACGCCATGCCAGCGCCCTGCCCGCCGTCGGCCCGCAGACGCGCTACCTGCTGGCCCAGCCCTTTCTCGGCGACACCGCCAAGGCGCTGGAGTCGCGCGGCGCGCGCCGTGTCGCCAGCCCCTTCCCTCTGGGCGCCGAGGGCAGCGCGGCCTGGATGCATGCAGCCGGCGCGGCCATGGGCGTGAGCGCTGCAGCCGTGGAGCTGGCCATCGCGCCGGCACGCCAGCGGGCTCAAGCGGCACTGGCGGCGCACCGGCCGACGCTGGTCGGCAAGCGCATCTTTTTCTTCCCCGATTCGCAGCTGGAGTTGCCCCTGGCCCGCTTCCTGGCACGCGAGCTGGGCATGGCGCTCAGCGAGGTCGGCACGCCCTATCTGCACCGCCAGCACCTGGCCGAGGAGCTGGCCTGGCTGCCCGCCGGCACGCAACTGTCCGAAGGCCAGGACGTGGAAAAGCAGCTGGACCGCTGCCGCGCCGCACGGCCCGATGTGGTGGTCTGCGGCCTGGGCCTGGCGAATCCGCTGGAGGCCGAGGGCTTCACCACCAAATGGTCGATCGAGCTGGTGTTCACGCCGATCCAGGGTTTCGAGCAGGCCGGCGATCTGGCCGGCCTCTTCACCCGCCCCCTCACCCGCCGCCAGCTGCTGGCCGCCTGAACCGCAAACAAAGCGCCCACACCATGCAACTGACGCTCTGGACGTACGAAGGCCCGCCCCACGTCGGCGCCATGCGCATCGCCACCGCCATGCGCGAGGTGCACTATGTGCTGCATGCGCCTCAGGGCGACACCTATGCCGACCTGCTGTTCACCATGATCGAGCGGCGCGCCGAGCGCCCGCCGGTGACCTACACCACGTTTCAAGCGCGCGACCTGGGCGGCGACACCGCCCAGCTGTTCAAAGACGCCGCCCGCGAGGCCTATGCGCGCTTCAAGCCACAGGCGCTGCTGGTCGGCGCCTCCTGCACCGCCGAGCTGATCCAGGACGACCCCGGTGGTCTGACGCAGGCCTTGAACCTGCCGATCCCAGTGATCCCGCTGGAGCTGCCGGCCTACCAGCGCAAGGAAAACTGGGGCGCGGCCGAAACCTTGTACCAGCTGGTGCGCACGCTGGCCGTCAAGCCGACGCAAGCGCGCGTCAAGGGTGAAAGCAAGCCCCGCTGCAACCTCCTCGGCCCCACCGCCCTGGGCTTTCGCCACCGCGACGATGTGCGTGAGATTCGCCAGTTGCTGGAGCAGATTGGCGTCGAGATCAATGTGGTGGCGCCGCTGGACGCCACGCCGGCCGATCTGGCGCGCCTGGCCGATGCCGATTTCAATGTCGTGCTCTACCCCGAGGTCGCGCATCAGGCCGCGAGCTGGCTGCACCGCAATTTGCGCCAACCGGCCACCACGACGATTCCGATTGGTGCGGTGGCCACACGCGAGTTCATCCGCGAAGTGGCGGCCCTGGCCGGGCTGGACCCGGATCTGGCAGCGGCCCAAGCGCAGTCCCGCTCGCCCTGGTACTCGCGCTCGGTGGATGCCAACTACCTGACCGGCAAGCGCGTCTTTGTGTTCGGTGACGCCAGCCATGCAATTGCCGCCGCCCGCGTGGCCGCCATTGAACTCGGTTTCAAGGTCGTGGGCTTGGGCAGCTACAGCCGCGAGTTTGCCCGCGAGGTGCGCGAGGCGGCCACGCAGTACGGCATCGAGGCCCTGATCAGCGATGACTACCTGGAGGTCGAAGCCGCCATCGCGGCTGCTGGCCCCGAGCTGGTGCTGGGCACGCAGATGGAGCGCCATATCGCCAAACGCCTGGGCCTGCCCTGCGCGGTGATCTCGGCCCCGGTCCATGTGCAGGACTTCCCGGCGCGCTACTCGCCGCAGATGGGTTTCGAGGGCGCCAATGTGCTGTTCGACACCTGGGTCCATCCGCTGATGATGGGCCTGGAGGAACACCTGATCGGCATGTTCCGCGGTGACTTCGAGTTCCATGAGGACGCAGCGCCCTCGCACCTCGGCGGACCGGCACGCGCGGCCCAGCCGGCCGTGGCGCCGGCGCTGATCGAGCTGCCCGTTCCGCTCGAAACAGACACAGGCAAGCAAGAAGCTCCCGCAGCCACGATCCTGGCCGCCTGGGCCCCAGATGCCGAGAAGGAGCTTCGCAAGATCCCCTTCTTCGTGCGCGGCAAAGCGCGCCGCAACACCGAGGCCTATGCCCTGAGCAAGAGCGTGCCGGTGATCACCATCGAGACCTTGTATGACGCCAAAGCGCATTTCAGTCGCTGAACGCGACGCCGGCACGAGCCCCATGAATGTGGTGCTGGTGACCATGGACAGCCATCTGGCCAGCGCTGCCGAGCGGGCCAGCGCCTTGCTGGCCCAGTCCCTGCCGGGCCTGCGCCTGACCGTGCATGCCGCTGCGGAATGGGGTGACAACCCGCAGGCGCTGGCCCGCTGCCAGAACGCCATTGCGCGGGCGCACATCGTGATCGCCACCATGCTGTTCCTGGAGGATCATTTCCTGCCCATCCTGCCCGACCTTCAGGCCCGGCGCGAGCACTGCGATGCCATGGTCTGCGCCATGTCCGCGGCCGAAGTGACCAAGCTGACCCGCATGGGCAAGTTCGACATGTCCGCACCGGCCACCGGGGCCATGGCGTTCCTGAAGCGCCTGCGCGGCAAGCCGCCGGGCAAGGACGATGGCAACAAGGGCAAGGGACAGGGAACAGCGGGAGCCCAGCAGATGAAAACGCTGCGCATGCTGCCCAAGATCCTGCGCTTCATCCCCGGCACGGCCCAGGACGTGCGGGCCTACTTCCTGACCCTGCAGTACTGGCTGGCCGGTTCTCAGGACAATATCGGCAATATGGTGCGCCTGCTGGTGGACCGTTATGCCGACGGCCCGCGCAAGGCCCTGCGTGGCCAGGCCCGGCCCGAGCAACCGATCGACTACCCCGAGGTGGGCCTCTACCACCCGAAGATGAGCCACCCGAGCGCCGTGGGCCTGATGGCCACCACGGCCGCGGCCCTGCCCAAGGTGGCCAGCACCGGCAGCCGCGGCACCGTGGGCCTGCTGCTGATGCGCTCCTATGTGCTGGCCGGCAATGCCGACCACTACAACGGTGTCATCACCGCGCTGGAGGCGCGCGGCCTGCGCGTGATCCCGGCCTTTGCCACCGGCCTGGACCAGCGCCCGGCCATCGCCGCCTACTTCCAGACGCCGGAGGGCCGCCCCCTGATCGACGCCCTGGTGTCGCTGACCGGCTTCTCCCTGGTCGGCGGCCCGGCCTACAACGATGCCAAGGCCGCCGAGGATGTCTTGGCCGGTCTGGACGTGCCCTACCTCGCCGTGCACCCGGTGGAGTTTCAAACCCTGGACCAATGGGGCGGCTCTTCGCGCGGCCTGATGCCGGTGGAGAGCACCATCATGGTGGCCATCCCCGAGCTGGACGGCGCCACCGGCGCCATGGTGTTTGGCGGGCGGGCCAACGCCAGCCACATCGCCTGCACCGGCTGCAGCCACGCCTGCCGTTTCGAGAACGTGGTCGATGCCCACGACATGCACAGCTGCATCGAGCGCGCCGATGCGCTGGCCGCCCGGGTCGGCAAGCTGGTGGACCTGCGCCGCAGCGAGCGCGCCGAGCGCCGGGTGGCTGCGGTGATCTTCAACTTCCCGCCCAATGCCGGCGCGACCGGCACGGCAGCCTTCCTCTCGGTGTTCGAGTCGCTCTACAACACCCTGGCGGCGATGGCGCGCGAGGGCTACACAGTGGAGCTGCCCGCCTCGGTGGACGCGTTGCGCGAGCGCCTCATCACCGGCAATGCGGCGCGTTATGGCGCCATGGCGAACGTACACCACCGCATCCCGGCCAACGAGCACCTGCGGCGCGAGAAGTACCTGAAGGAGATCGAAGCGCACTGGGGCCCTGCGCCCGGCAAGCAGCAAAGCGATGGCAGCCATATCTTTGTGCTGGGTGAGCGCTTCGGCAATGTCTTCGTGGGCATACAGCCGGCCTTCGGCTATGAAGGCGACCCGATGCGCCTGCTCTTCGAGCAGGGCTTTGCGCCCACACATGCCTTCTCGGCCTTTTACCGCTGGCTGCGCGAGGACTTCGGCGCCCATGCGGTGCTGCACTTCGGCACCCACGGCGCGCTCGAGTTCATGCCGGGCAAGCAGGCCGGCATGTCGGGCCGCTGCTGGCCCGACCGCCTGATCGGCGACCTGCCCAACTTCTACCTCTATGCCTCCAACAACCCGTCCGAAGGCACCATCGCCAAGCGCCGCGCCGCCGCGACGCTGATCAGCTATCTGACGCCGCCGGTGGCTGAAGCCGGCTTGTACAAAGGCCTGGTGGACCTGAAAGACCTGCTGGAGCGCGTGCGCAGCCTGGAGCCCGAAGCGCAGGCCGAGCGGGACGAGCTGGCCGTGATGGTGCAAGCCCAAGCCGCGTCGCTGAACCTGAGCGCGGCTGAGCCGGCCTGGGGCGACGACGCCGAGCGCGCGATGAGCCAACTCAAGGATGCGGTGCTCGAGCTCGAATACACCTTGATCCCCTTCGGCCTGCACGTGGTCGGCCGCGCGCCCAGCCCCGCCGAGCGGGTGGATCTGCTGCTGTCCTGCGCCGAAGCCTCGCAGGGCCTGAAGCCGGAGCGCGCGCTGATCGAGCGCCTGGTGGCCCAGGGCCTGCCCGTGGCCGGCAGCGCCGCCAGCGATCAGCCCCTGCTGCAAAGCCTGCACGCGCTGGACCAGCTCTTGGCCGAGGACCGCGAGATCGACGGCATCCTGCACGCACTCGATGGCCGCTTCCTGCGCCCAGCCCCCGGCGGCGACCTGCTGCGCACGCCCGCCGTGCTGCCCACCGGCCGCAATCTGCACGGCTTCGATCCCTTCCGCATCCCCAGTGCCTATGCCGTCAAGGACGGCGCCAAGCAGGCCGAGCGCCTGCTGGCCAAGCACATGGGTGCCGGCCACCCGCTGCCCGAATCGATCGCCATGGTGCTCTGGGGCACCGACAACCTGAAGAGCGAAGGCGGCCCGATCGCCCAGGCCCTGGCCTTGATGGGCGCCCGCCCCCGCTTCGACAGCTACGGCCGCCTGGCCGGTGCCGAGCTGGTTCCGCTGAGCGAGCTGGGCCGGCCGCGCATCGATGTGGTCATCACCCTGTCGGGCATCTTCCGCGACCTGTTGCCGCTGCAGATCAAGCTGCTGGCCGAGGCCGCTTTCCTGGCCGCGCAGGCGGACGAGCCGCCCGAACAGAACTTCATCCGCAAGCACGCGCTGGCCTTCCAAGCCAGCCACGGCGGCGATCTGGAGACCGCAGCATTGCGCGTGTTCGGCAACGCGGAAGGCGCCTACGGTTCCAATATCAACAGCCTGGTCGACAACAGCCGCTGGGAAGACGGCGACGAGCTGGCCGAGACCTACAGCCGCCGCAAGGGCTTTGCCTACGGGAGCAAAGGCCGCCCGGTGCAGCAGACGGCTTTGCTGCAAAGCGTGCTGGCCGATGTGCAGCTGGCCTACCAGAACCTCGACTCGGTGGAGCTGGGCATCACCACGGTGGACACCTACTTCGACACCCTGGGCGGCGTCAGCCGCGCGATCAAGCGGGCCAAGGTGAGCAAGGACGGCGCCAGCGCCGCCGTGGCGCCGGTCTACATCGGCGACCAGACCCGCGACAGCTTTGGCGGCGGCACCGTGCGCACCCTGTCCGAGCAGGTGGCGCTGGAGACCCGCACCCGCATGCTCAACCCCAAGTGGTACGAATCCATGCTGGAGCATGGTTATGAGGGCGTGCGCCAGATCGAGGTGCATGTCACCAACACCATGGGCTGGTCGGCCACCACCGGGCAGGTTCAGCCCTGGGTCTACGAGCAGCTCAGCGCCACCTTCATGCTCGACCCCGCCATGCGCGAACGCCTGGCGCAGCTGAACCCCACGGCCTCCGCCCGCGTCGCCAACCGGCTGCTGGAAGCCTATGAACGCGACTACTGGCAGCCCGATGCCGACACGCTCGAAGCCCTGCGCCAGGCCGGCGACGAATTGGAAGACCGCCTCGAAGGCGTGATCCCTGCAAAGGAAAAGGCAGCCGCATGACCATGAACACGACGATGACCGCAGTCCCCATCAGCGAGATCGGCAACCGCCGCCCCGATGGTGCCGGCAGCGTGCAGGTGCAGATGGACCCCACCGTGCAGATCGGCACGGCCAAATGCTTTGCCATCTACGGCAAGGGCGGCATCGGCAAGAGCACCACCTCCAGCAATCTGTCCGCCGCCTTCTCCAAGCTGGGCAAGCGCGTGCTGCAGATCGGCTGCGACCCCAAGCATGACTCGACTTTCACACTGACCAAGAAGATGCTGCCCACCGTCATCGACGTGCTGGAGACGGTCAACTTCCATGCCGAGGAGCTGCGCGTCGAAGACTTTGTCTTCGAGGGCTACAACGGCGTGATGTGCGTGGAGGCCGGCGGCCCGCCGGCCGGCACCGGCTGCGGCGGCTATGTGGTGGGCCAGACGGTCAAGCTGCTGAAGGAACACCATCTGCTGGAAGACTCCGATGTGGTGATCTTCGATGTGCTTGGCGATGTGGTCTGCGGTGGCTTTGCCGCGCCCCTGCAGCATGCCGACCGGGCGCTGATCGTCACCGCCAACGACTTCGATTCCATCTTCGCGATGAACCGCATCGTGCAAGCGATCGGCGCCAAGGCCAAGAACTACAAGGTGCGCCTGGGCGGCGTGATCGCCAACCGCAGCGCCGCCACCGACCAGATCGACAAGTACAACGACAAGATCGGCCTCAAGCTCGCGGCCCATTTCCCGGACCTCGATGTGATCCGCCGCAGCCGGCTGAAGAAATCGACGCTGTTCGAGATGGAGCCCTCGCCCGAGCTGGAGCGCGTGCAGCAGGAATACCTGCGCCTGGCCGCAGCGCTCTGGCTGGGCGGCGAGCCCTACACCTGCGTTCCCATGAAGGACCGCGACATCTTCGACCTGCTCGGATTCGATTGATGAACACCAGCAACTACACCGAACGCCGCTCGCAGATCGAAACCTATTTCGATCGCACGGCCGCAGACGCCTGGGCCCGGCTGACCTCGGACGCGCCCGTGGGCCGCGTGCGGGCCACCGTGCGGGCCGGGCGCGATCGCATGCGCCAGACTCTGCTGTCCTGGCTGCCCGAGGACCTGCGCGGCCAGCAGGTGCTGGACGCTGGCTGCGGCACCGGTGCCCTGGCGGTGGAAGCAGCCCTGCGCGGCGCTCAGGTGCTGGCCATCGACCTTTCGCCCACCCTGGTCGATCTGGCGCGTGAACGCCAACCCTTGTTCGACAGCGGGGGCCGCATCGACTTCCGCTCCGGCGACATGCTGGACCCGGCGCTGGGCAGCTTCGACTATGTGATCGGCATGGATTCGCTGATCCACTACGAACCCGGCGATGCGGTCGAGGTGATCGCCGGCCTGGCCCAGCGCACCCGCCAGGCCCTGCTCTTCACCTTCGCGCCCAGCAGCCCGGCGCTGGAGCTGTTCAAGGCGGCCGGCAAGCTGTTCCCGCGCGGCGACCGCTCGCCCGCCATCGTGCCCGTGGCCGAGCGCCAGCTGCGCCGCCGGCTGGACGAGCATCCCCATCTACTGGCCTGGGATCAGGGCCGCAGCCAGCGCATTTCCAGCGGCTTCTACACCTCGCACGCGATGGAGCTGGTGCGCTCATGAACGCCCGCCGCAGCCTCCTGGGTCTGAACCAGCGCCTGGCGCTGAAATGGGCGCGGCTGGGCCCGGAGTTCCTGCCCTTTGCCGATGTCGCCACCGAGGAGTTGCCGCTGCGCCGCCTGCTGCGCCTGGCCCTGTTCCAGGTCTCGGTCGGCATGGCCTACGCGCTGCTGGTGGGCACGCTGAACCGCGTGATGATTGTGGAGCTGGGCGTGTCGACCTGGCTGGTCTCGCTGATGGTGGCGCTGCCGCTGCTGGCAGCGCCGTTCCGGGCCCTGATTGGCTACCGCTCGGACACCCATTTCTCCGCACTCGGCTGGCGCCGTGTGCCCTATCTGTGGTTCGGCTCGCTGCTGCAGTTCGGCGGCCTGGCCATCATGCCCTTTGCGCTGATCCTGCTACAGCCTGGCGCCGACACCCAACCCGGCGGCGCGCTGATCGGCCACCTGGCCGCCGGCCTGGCCTTTGTGATGGTGGGCGCCGGCATGCAGACCACGCAGACCGCCGGCCTGGCCCTGGCCACCGACCAGGCAAGACCTGACACCCGACCGCGCGTGGTGGCGCTGATGTATGTGATGCTGCTGCTGGGCATGGTGCTGGCCAGCGTGGTGTTCAGCCTGGTGCTGCAGAGCTTCACGCCCACCCGGCTGGTCGGCGTGGTGCAGGGAGCGGCCATCATGACCATGCTGTTCAACACCGTGGCGCTGTGGAAGCAGGAGGCGCGCGGCAGCATCAGCCGGACGGCTGAGCGCGAGCCGCAAGAGCCCTTCGCCACGGTATGGCGGCGCTTTGCGGCCCAGCCCAAGACGCGCCGCTTCCTGGTCGCGGTGGCCCTGGGCACGGCCGCCTTCAATATGCAGGACATCGTGCTGGAGCCTTATGGCGGCGCCATCCTCAAGCTCTCGGTCTCGGCCACCAGCCTGCTCACCGCCGGTATGGCGCTGGGCTCCTTCGCCGCCTTTGCCATCGCGGCGCGCCTGCTGCAGCGGGGCTTTGATGCCTACCGCCTGGCCGCCATCGGCCTCTTGATCGGCATCTGCGCCTTCTCGGCCGTCATCTTCGCCGCGCCGCTGGATTCCAGCCTGCTGTTTCGCTTCGGCAATGTGGGCATTGGCCTGGGTGGCGGCCTGTTTGCCGTCAGCACCCTGGTGGTGGCCATGGGCCTGGAAAGCCAGAGCACGGCCGCAGGCAGCGGCCTGGCCCTGGGCGCTTGGGGCGCCATGCAGGCCACGGCTGGCGGCCTGGCCGTGGGCCTGGGCGGCGCCCTGCGCGACGGTTTTGAAACCCTGGCAGCCACCGGCTGGCTGGGCACGGCGATGTCAGAGCCGCAAGTGGCTTACAGCGTCGTCTATCACCTGGAGATCGCGCTGCTGTTCGGGACGCTGATCGCCATCGGTCCCCTGGTGCGCCGTGCCGGCGCACCTCAACCATCTCGCCAGCGCTTCGGCATGGCTGAATTTCCGGGCTAGGAGGCTTTTATGCAAACGGGTGCAATCACAGGCTATATCGACGTCGCACAACTGGTGCTCTACGCCTTCTGGGTGTTTTTCGCGGGCTTGATCTACTACTTGCACCGCGAGAACAAGCGCGAGGGCTACCCGCTGGAGTCTGATCGCTCGGCCCACATCACCGTTCAGGGCTGGCCCTCGGTGCCCGAGCCCAAGACCTATCTGCTGGCCAATGGCGACACGGTCAGCGTGCCCAACCAGAAGGCCGCCAACCAGCCGCCGCTGCATGAAGGCGTCTACCGCGGCGCACCGCTGCAGCCGCAGGGCAGCACGGCCGAGCTGCTGCTGGCCGGCGTCGGGCCAGGCAGCTGGAACGACCGCGCCGATGTGGCCGACCTCACCTTCGAAGGCCTGCCCAAGATCGTGCCCTTGCGCGCTGCCACCGGCTTTGGCGTGGCCCACCAGGACGTCGACCCGCGCGGCCTGCCGGTGCTCGGCGATGACGGCGTGGAAGGCGGCCGTGTGGTGGACCTGTGGGTGGACCGCTCCGAGATGATGTTCCGCTACCTGGAGCTGGAAGTGGCCAGCGGTGACCGCGTCCTGCTGCCCATGAACTTCGCCCGGGTCGAGCAGCGGCGCATCCGCGTCAAGTCCATCCTCGGCAGCCAATTCCAGGCCGTGCCCAAGACCCGCCAACCCATGCAAGTGACCTTGCTGGAGGAGGAAAAAATCATGGCCTACTACGGCGCCGGCACCTTGTACGCCACGCCGCAGCGTCAGGAGCCGCTGCTGTGAGGGCCGTGGTCAACCTGCTCACGCCGGCGCACGAGCATGAGTTCGAGGCCACCCATGGCCTGCCGGAAGCCCTGCCCCGGGGCGAGACCCAGCTCTGGCAAGGCAGCCCCAGCGCCTTGCTGATGGCCCGTCAGGCTCTGCATCTGGACCTGGTGCTGGTCTATTTCGGCGCCCTGCTGCTCTGGCGCGGCGTGGGCAGCTGGTACGACGGCGAGACCCTGGCGCAGACCCTCTGGGCCCTGACCCGCATGCTGGCACCGATCTCGCTGGCCGTGCTGCTGATCGGCGGCCTGGCCTGGCTGATGGCGCGCAGCACGGTCTACACCATCACCGACCGCCGCGTCGTGATGCGCGTCGGCGTGGTGCTCAGCATCACCTTCAACCTGCCGTTTGCGCAGATCGCCTCGGCCGGCTTCCGCGAGCGCGGCCGTGGCCAGGGCGGCGACATCGTGCTCAGCCTGGGCGGCGAGGACCGCATCGCCTACCTGCATCTGTGGCCGCATGTGCGGCCCTGGCAGCTCAAGCGCACCCAGCCCATGCTGCGAGCCCTGAGCGATGCCAAAGCGGTGGCCCAAACCCTGGCCACGGCCTTGCAGCAGGCTGAAGCCGCACGCAGCGCCCTGCCACTGCGGGCCGTGGGCGCCGTCAGCGCACGGGGCGGCGTGCCCACCCTGATCGCCAACCCAGAGGCCCAGCTCGCCTGAGCGCGCCAGGAGTTTGAACACCATGTTGAGCCCGAGCCTGAAGTCCAAACTCCCCATCCTGCCCCTGGCAGCCATGGCCGCCCTGGTGCTGAGCAGCCTGCTCGGCGTCGGTCTGGTGCGCGTGGCCGGCATCAGCACCGTGCAGCAGGCCGACGCGGCCCCCTATGCCAGCCGCCTCTTGCGCTTCCAGGACCGCAGCGACGGTGGCATTGATGTGCTCGATGCCCGCAGCGATGTCTTGCTCAGCACGGTAGCGCCGGGCAGCAACGGCTTTCTGCGCAGCACCATGCGCGGCCTGGTGCGTGAACGCAAGCGCCAAGGCCTGGGCCCCGAGACGCCGTTTGAATTGCTGGGCCGGGTGGACGGCCGCCTGACCCTGCTCGACCCCGGCACCGGCCGGCGCATTGATCTTGAATCCTTCGGTCCCAGCAACTCGGCGGTGTTCGCCAGCTTGCTGCCCCCTGCCACTGGAGACGCCCATGTCGCACAGCGCTGAAAACACCTTGCTGCAAAGCCCCGAAGATGCCGCCCGCCTGGCCAAGGCGCAGACGGTGCTGACGCCGCGCTTCTACACCACCGACTACGCGGCCATGGACCGGCTGGACATCAGCTCCATCCGTGCTGAATGGGACGTGATGATGGCCGAGTACGAAGGCGACAACAACCACGACCATTTCCAGCGCACGCCCGAGTTTGCGGCCGAGGTGGCCGCCTCGTCAGCGCGCTGGACGCCGCAGCTGCGCCGCGATTTCCAGGAGTTCCTGGTCAGCTCTCTGACCAGCGAATACTCCGGCTGCGTGCTCTACAACGAGATCCAGAAAAACATCAGCAACCCCGAGATCAAGCAGCTGATGCGCTACATGACCCGCGATGAATCGCGCCATGCCAGCTTCATCAACCAGTCGCTCAAAGACTTCGGCCTGGGCGTGGACCTGCTCAATCTGAAACAGACCAAGGCCTACACCTACTTCAAGCCCAAGTACATCTTCTACGCGACCTACCTGTCCGAGAAAATCGGCTACGCGCGCTACATCACCATCTACCGCCAGCTGGAGCGCCACCCGGAGCTGCGCTTCCACCCGATCTTTCGCTGGTTCGAACGCTGGTGCAATGACGAGTTCCGCCATGGCGAGTCTTTTGCGCTGCTGATGCGCGCCCAGCCCGAGCTGCTGCGCGGCGCCAATACGCTGTGGATCCGCTTCTTCCTGCTGGCCGTCTACGCCACCATGTATGTGCGCGACCACACGCGGCCCTGGTTGTCCGAGGCCCTGGGCATGGACCCCACGGAGTACGACTACCGGGTGTTCGAGATCACCACCGAGATCAGCCGCCAGGTCTTCCCGCTCAGCCTGGACACCGACAACCCGGCTTTCCGCGCCGGCATGGACCGCCTCTGCGTGCTCTCGGCAGCCAGCGAGCGCGCCAAGCAGCGCGGCGGCCTGATCGGCCGCCTGCAGCAAGGCCTGTGCGCCGCACGCGCCGCCCTGTGCTTCGGCCGCCTCTACCTGCTGCCCACCCTCAAGCACGAGCTGCCCCGCGAGATGCGCGTGGCGCCCAGTTGGTGAACCCGCACGAACTCGGAGTCAGCACCATGCAGCACGGCGGGCCCGCGCTCTACACCCTGCTGCTGTGGTGGTTCAGCACAGGCGTGATCCTTTATCTGAACGGCTTGCCGCGCGCCACCCACAAGTGGACCTTTGGCGCCGCGACCGTGCTGCTGGGCGTGGCCTTGCTGGGCGTGGCGGCCTCGGCCGATGACACCCGGGTCAGCGGCGCTTACCTGGCCTTCACCTCGGCCCTGACGGTCTGGGCCTGGCAGGAGGTCGGCTTTCTGCTCGGCTATGTCACCGGCCCGCGGCGCATCGCTTGCCCGCCGGGCGCGCGCGGCTGGCGCCGGGTGGGCCATGCGGTGCTGGCCATCCTGTACCACGAGCTGGCCCTGCTCGTGCTGGGCGGCGCCATTGCGGCGCTTAGCTGGGGCCAGCCCAACCAACTGGCGCTCTGGACCTTTGCCGTGCTCTGGCTGATGCGGCTGTCGGCCAAGCTCAATGTCTTCCTGGGTGTGCGCAATCTCAACGAGCAGTTCCTGCCCGAGCATCTGCGCTATATGCACAGCTACTTCCGCCAGCGGCCGGGCAATGGTCTGTTCCCGGTCTGCGTGATCGCCATCAGTGCCTTGACCGGCCTGGCCTGGCACAGCGCCGTGGCCAATCAGCTGGGCGCCTTCGAGACCAGCGCCTGCAGCTTTGTCGCCATGCTGCTGAGCCTGGCCCTGCTGGAACATTGGTTCATGGTCCTGCCCCTGCCGAGCGAGAAGCTCTGGGACTGGGGCATGCGTTCGCGAGCGCCACACGCCTGAGGCGATGCGCGGTGGGCAAGCGGTGGGCGCGCGCCGGCTCACCGCCCCGCGAGTCAGGCATCATGCGGGCCATGACAAACACCCTCGGACTGGCCGCCCGCCTCAAGCACGACACGCGCAGCCTGCACACCCAGGCCGAGCGCAGCGGCGTGATGGCCGATCTCTTGCGCGGCCGCCTGGCGCTGGCCGACTACTGCGCCCTCTTGCGCAATCTTCAAGCCATCTACGCGGCCCTGGAACAAGGGCTCGATCAACACCGGGCCGATGCGCGGCTGAGCCGGCTCTGGCAGCCCGAACTGCGCCGCCTGCCGGCCCTGATTCAAGATCTGGAGCGCCTGCACGAAGGCGACTGGCGAGCCGAGCTGGCCTTGATGCCGGCCAGCCAAGCCTATGCCGCGCGCCTGGAACAGCTGGCGCAAGAACAGCCCCTGCTGCTGCTGGCCCATGCCTACTTGCGCTACCTGGGCGACCTCTACGGCGGGCAGATGATGGCCCGCCTGGTCCGCCAGCACTACGGCCTGTCGGGCGGCGAGGGCACGGCGTTTTATGCCTTTGGCGAAGCCGCCGAAGTGGAGCGTTTGAAACAGCAATTTCGCGCCGGCCTCGACGCCCTGAACCTGAACGCCGAGCAGGCCGACGCCGTGGTGGCCGAGGCCTGTGAGGCATTTCAAAGGCACCAGCAGCTGTTCGAGGAACTGCAGCCGGCGGCCTGATCCCGAACAGGCCCGGGCAGCGGCCCGGGCAGCTCCCTCGAGGCTGCTCCCTCGAGGCTGCTCCCGCGAGCCTACTCGCGGGACAGCAGCTTGCGGATCTGCCCGTAGAGCCGCGTCGCCCGCCGGGTCGACACTTCCAGCTCCTGCAAGAGCGGCGCCACCGGCGGGCCACCGCGTGCATCGGCAATGTCCATGGCCGCCAGGCTGGCATTGGTCAGGATGGCCGAGATCACCTGATCGGCTTCGGCGGAGGCTGCCGCTGCATCGGCAGCCTCTGCCGATCCGCCCGATGTGGCCGGAGCACCCGCCGCGCCCGAGGCGTCATGCGCCACCTGGCGCAAGGTCGCCTCCAAGTTGAGGCGTGCGCTGTCGCTGCGGCGCGCCTCGCGCAGATCGATCAGGGTCAGCACCGAACCGAGGGCCAGGCCCTCGCGGCTGGACACCGGCTCGGCATGCACGGCCATGGGCACCGGCTCGCCGTCCAGGCCGATCAGCTCCAGCTCGCGCCGCCAGCCATGCTGGGACTGGCGCATCTGGGCCAAGGCCTGCTCCACGGCCGGCGCAGCCGCAAACAGGCAGGCGATGTCGCAGCCCTTGTCCAGCGGCGCACCGCGCAGGGCCACCAAGGCCTCGTTGGCAAAGACCAGGCGGCCCTGGGCATCGGCCACCAGCACCGGCTCGCGCGAACCGGCCACGGCGCCGCGGATCTTGCCCAGCTGATGCTCGGCGATCAGCAGGCGCACGGCCTGCACCTGCACGATGATGTCCACCAGGGCCACGCCGATGCCGCGCGCCAGGGCCAGCTCGGTGTTAGACCAGGGCACGGCCGTGCCCCGCACGATCTCCGACCAGGCCGCAAACGAGCGCCGCGGTGACAGCTCCAGCGGGTTGTTGGCCACCATGGGCTTGGCCGGATCGCCGGCCCAGGTGATGCTGTGCAG
>Ga0187843_10000513_pt1 | contig 27385 bp, 18 predicted proteins | sample SpaLakP09_SKY_43_FD_134516 | JGI IMG/M metagenome (GOLD analysis project Ga0187843, IMG submission 134516) | Oligotrophic lake water microbial communities from Sparkling Lake, Wisconsin, USA - SP09_SKY_43 | ecosystem: Environmental > Aquatic > Freshwater > Lake | place: USA: Sparkling Lake... | reverse complement strand
TCGACAAACTTAAAGCCCTGCAAAGTACGATGCGAAATGGAAGTTGCAGCAGCTTTGCACAGAGCAGCATCAAGCTCCGCCAGATTTTTCAGCAGGGCGAACTGGCAAGCATGCGTAAATAAAACATCTGTTTCAATTTATTTCGAATGTTGTTCTTTGTATGATCTGGGAGGAATCGCTCCACGATATGCAAGTGTGGCAGCGGCGACACGATTAGCGATTCCGGCAGCGACAGAGACGTTCATGCCACGCAAACGTTGCAATAAATAAGCACCATTCCAGGCATCACCGGCACCGGTGGTATCGATGACACATGCGGCTATTGAGGGTACAAACGATTGATAAGTGCCATTCAATAGCACGCCAGAGCCGTCTTCGCCGCATTTTTGCGCCACCTCCATACAAAAGTTCCCAAACTCACGGGCAACATCAGACGCACGGAGATCAATCTGGTCGATTAATACGGCATCACTTGGATAACTCGGCAACATGATATCGACATACGGAATCAGTTCACGCCATGCATCGCGAGCCGCTTTCAACCCGCCACGTGTAGACCACAAACGCTCGCGGTAATTCGGATCATAAGCAACCATGACGCCGTGCCGATGCGCAATCTCGCATGCTGCTAGCACCGTCGCCTGTGCACTAGCAGAAATCGCTTGGGTAATTCCTGAAATCAGTAAACAACTGGCCGATGCAATATAAGCCGCATCCAGGTCAGCAGCTTGCATGCAGGATGCGGCACTACCTTGGCGGCGATAGGTAAACTCACGCTCGCCACCTGGTAGCAATGAAATGAAATATACCCCGTTTTCGCCTTCAACCAAGTTGGCGCAATCGACGTTAATCCCTTCTTCGCGCCATTTGTTCACGAGTGCCGCACCAAACGGATCAGCACCTGTCCGCGTGATAAATCCAGTGCGCCCCCCCATTCTGGCGGCAGTCACCAATGCGTTAAGTACATCACCGCCGTAACCACAGTCAAACACGGTGGCACTGCCGAGAGGATCTGCCGATCGCAATTCGATCATACATTCGCCAAGTCCGACCAAATCAAAGCGTCGTGTTTTCATCTTGCCATCCACCCACCGTCAACAACAATCACCTGTCCATGCACATAATCGGAAGCTGCTGACGCGAGGAATACGGCTGCACCGCTCAGATCAGCAGCTTTTCCCCAGCGTCCTGCAGGAATGCGTTCCAGTATCTGACGGTTGCGTAGCGGATCGTTGCGCAGGCCCTCGGTATTGGCCGTTGCAATATAGCCGGGAGCAATGCAGTTAACGTTAATATTTTTTGCGGCCAGTTCATTGGCGCAAGCTTTGGTCAGCCCAAGTACAGCATGCTTGCTGGCAGTGTAAGAGGGAACCCGAATTCCCCCTTGAAAACTCAGCAACGATGCCACATTGATGATTTTTCCTCCGCATGTTCCCATATGGTTGGCTACTTCCTGTGTCAGTTGCCAGACTGCATTCAGGTTCACCTCCAGCACGTCGTCCCAATCAGCATCGCAAAACTCCGACAAATCGTTGCGGCGGATGATGCCAGCATTATTGATCAGAATATCAATCGTACCGAATTGTGCCGTGACGTCTCCTATCAAACTACGCGTATTCGCTGCTACAGCAAGGTCGCAGGGTATATCCAGAAATTTCCTCCCCGCCGCCTCAACGAGTTCACGAGTTTGTACTGCCGGCTGGCTATGTACCGTTACCGCCACATCGGCGCCCGCTTTAGCCAAGGCATGCGCAAGTGCTTGCCCGATTCCGCTTGCGCCACCAGTTACCAGAGCGCGTTTTCCAACCAGAGAAAACAAGGCCTCCATTGTATTGATCCTTTATCTGTTCTTCATGATGAAGTGGGTAACTTGGTACCCACTGGGTTGTTAATCGTCTTTATTTGCTGCCTGCTATATACGTTGGAGAGGCAGCTATTTCATTATTAATGGTAACGTTATCATTTTGACGTAAATAAAGTCAATCACTGATGCACCCGCATAACGCTACGATCACCCCGTAACCAGTTCCGGGTAAAGTAGAATGGTAAGCGTCAGGGTTATTTCTTTGGCACGACATAGTTGTGCACACCGCCAAGACGCTTGAAATCACGCAGCAGCCAGATCCATCCCATGACAGCCAGACCAGATACAACGCCGCTGGCAAGAAAAATTAACCGGAAATCGCGCCCAGCCCAGTCAACCAGCGCACCAACGCTCAGGGTCAGACAAACCGTCATTAAGGCAGTCAGAGCTGCAGATGCAGCAGCCAATTCGGAAAAACGATCAGCTGGCAGCAACTTGGGCAACAAGGATGCGGTGCAAGTCAGAAATACACCAGCACCAATACCATGAATGAGTAAAAACAGCGAAAAAGTACGTGCATCGTCAACACAAACCCAGCCGGACAGCATGCTGATGGAATACAACGTCAAAGCGACAATACCAACGCCAAGCGGATGAAAACGATCAGCCAGCCAGCCAATCGGAAACGCAATGCATATCGAGCACAAGTAAGTCAGCGCGATCACTTTGGCATAACCTGCGCGATCTACACCGAATTGTTCGCTGGCATTAAAGCTGTTGATATTGACAGGCAAAAAACTGACGGTGGCAAAGGCAACGACCACAAATAGCAAGGTAAAAAAACGTACCGATGTGCTGTTTCTGATATAGCTGCCCAGTCGGTTTGCCCCCGATGGCGCAGCCGTCACTGGCGCAGGATAACTGCCTTCTTTTACCTGCCAGCACAGCAGGCCAAAACCGCCGACATAAATCAGCGCAATACCAATCATTAAAGGACGTACGATGTTGATCAGATTGTTATCGAACAGAAAATAGAAAAATGTAGCGCCGACACTCAGACTGATCATACGGAAAGTACCAAAAAAACGTCCGAGAACAACGCGCGGCACCGTATCATTAATGAGCGCCACGAATAAGGCATTACCGATGATGGTCGAAACCTCAAATATCGTCCAGGACACCACTAGACAGACAAGAACAACTGTCGGACGGGATTCTGCGGGCAACCCCAACAGCATGACGAAATCGGCGATCGGTTCACTGAACGCCATACTGGCTATGCTCACGCCGACGATCGGCGATGTTGCCAGCAAGAAAGGAATACGGCGACCAAGCCGGGTACGGGTGCGATCGCTCCAGCTACCGACGATAGGCCCTACCACCATCGTGACAATCGCTGGCAAGGCGCCAACCAGTGCATTGAGCAATAGTGCATTCTGGCTGAATTTACGCAGAATAACTTTAAACACTTCTTGCACCGAACGCTCTTTGAGCGACCAGGCCAAATCACCCAGCAGCAGAAAGAAAAACAACACCACCAGTGCGCCAGTACTGTAGCTGAGCGTGCCGACATGCCAGCGCCGTGCCATTTTTCCATTCACAGGTATCTCCGTTCGCATATCCATTGTCATCTCCGTTACCTGGCCAACGCCATTGGCAGCGCGGGCCTCATCATACTACCCAGCGTTGATAACCGGGTCTGGGCATTTACATGACTCGCAGCAACAATCAGCCGGAAAAGAATCCACGCATCATCTGCAAACACGTGAACCTGATTGCTCATTTGTTGATTAGCCCAGCCGGTCAAAAAATCTGTCATTTAAAAAAATCTTGCAATTGAATGGTAACGATACCATACTAATGGAAACAATTTAGTTTTTTCTTACTTTTTGGAGCGCATGATGGATATCCGGTACGCAACCCACCCTGACCATGTCAGGACCCTAGATTCAGATGCACTGCGTCGCGAATTTCTGATTGACGGGTTGTTTGCAGCGGATGCAATGACGCTCACTTACACTCATGTCGACCGCGTGATTGTTGGCAGCATCATGCCGGTAAAGACTCAGGTAACGTTTCCCACGAATGTCACTGAACTGACCGGCAGCGATTTTTTTCTGGAGCGGCGCGAGCTGGGTCTGATCAACATCGGTGGTACCGGTACGATTGAAGCCGATGGCACGACATACCGGCTAGGCTCGCGCGATGCGCTCTACATTGGCCGCGGTATGCGCGAGCTGCGCTTTACGAGCGACTCGGCAGACCATCCGGCAAAATTTTATTTCAACAGCACACCGGCTCATACCTGTTATCCGACACGTCTGATCACTGTCGGAGAAGCGAAAAAACTGGTGATGGGAAACGCAGAAAGCTGCAACCGCCGTACGATTTTTCAGTATCTGATTCCCGGTGTAGTCGACACCTGTCAGCTGGTGATGGGCTTGACGCAGCTTGACGCTGGCAGCGTGTGGAATACCATGCCTTGTCATACGCATGAACGACGCATGGAAGTGTATTTCTATTTCCATCTGAGTGACGATAGCACGGTATTTCACCTGATGGGGCAAGCTGATGAGACGCGACATATCGTTGTGCGAAATGAACAGGCAGTGATTAGTCCAAGCTGGTCGATTCACTCCGGCGTTGGCACTCAGGCGTATGCATTCATCTGGGGAATGGCAGGTGAAAACCAGATATTTGCCGACATGGATCACGTGCCAATGTCATATCTGAAATAAGGCAGTCTCCATGCAATCAATGCACCATCAACTGTTGTGCATCGACGAAGGGCGACAACGTCTGGCACTGGTCGACACGGTCAATAGCCATTTCGGATGGACGCTTGATCTGGCGGCATTTCCCTGTGCGCGCGATTTGCAGCGACTCGATACTTATCGGGCCCTGGTCGGTTATGAATACGGTTTTTTTGAGCTCGATCTGCGCAATGGCACTGTGTTGAAAGATTGCCGTCGCTGGCATCACGTGAGCGCTGTGTATCGTGAAAATGATGGCAGTACCCTGATTACAGGTTACAACCTCGATGGTCAGGAGCAGGTCAATCTGTTACGGCTGGATACCAACCTGGCATCGATTCATCAGATGCGGGTCGCAGGTAATTATGTACGCCTAATGCGCAAGAACGGCAATGGTGGTTATCTTTTGTGCATGAACGACCATATCCTGGAAACGGATCAGGCGCTCGTTCCTGTACGTCGTCTGCATGCACCCGGTTTTCAACATGCATGGATGGCACAGCGTTTTCCAGATGGCAGTACCCTAGTCTCAGCCGGTTATGGCGCCTTCATGGCACGCTTTAATCCTGACGGCGAGGTAATACATATTTTCGGCCAGGCCTCCGACCTGCCATCCGATATCAATCCATTTTTTTACGCCAGCTTTCAGTTGCTACCAGACGGTCGCGTATGCGTAGCGAACTGGCAGGGACATGGCCCGGACAATGGTCACAAAGGGCGCCAGCTACTCGAATTTTCCCCATCGGGAAACCTACTCGGAAGCTGGTCCGATCCGCTCAAAATCTCTTCACTACAAGGAATTCTGATCCTGTAGCACGAATAGAAAAAATCATTCCACGTTGATCCATTATCACCGCACATTAAGGAATCACATGCAACTTCTTCATCGCCCCAGCACATTCTGGGAACAGATTAGCGGTCTGAATACCGCCCGTGAAATTGTCCAGCAACCGGCTGTCTGGCGCGAGCTTGCCGACAGTTTAGATGCGCGGCAGGAACGGATTGATGCCTTCCTCGGCGACTGGTTACGCAATCCGGTGAATCGCGTGATTCTTACCGGCGCAGGTAGCTCGGCCTATTGCGGCAGCATCGTTGCCGACGAACTCAACGCGGTATGGGCGGCAGAAATTCGCGCTATCCCAACGACCAGCCTGCTCACTCACCCACAGCTCTATCTTGATCGTGAACGGCCAACCTTGCTGGTTTCGTTTGCACGTAGCGGTAATAGTCCGGAAAGCCAGGCCGCTGTCAATCTGGTGCGTGATGCGGTCTCTGTGACACGTTTCATCAACCTGACCTGCAACGAGCAGGGCGAGCTGGCGCAATCGGGCGCAGCGCTCAGCGACACGCTCAACGTACTAATGCCGGCAGTGAGCTGCGACAAGGGATTTGCCATGACCAGTAGTTTCAGTTCGATGTTGTTGAGTGCGCTGACTATCTTTGGCAAAGGTTCAATGACGACTAAACAGAAACAAATTCACCTGCTGGCAGCCGAGGCCAGCGCATTGCTGAAAGAGTGGGCACCGCGACTGATCGAACTCACTCAACACCCTTGTCAGCGCGTCGTCTATCTGGGCAGCGGCCCACTCGAAGCGCTGGCCAGAGAGGCGGCACTGAAGATGCTGGAATTGACTGCCGGACGCGTACTTGCCATGTCCGACAGCAGTATGGGATTCCGTCATGGTCCCAAGTCGGCCTTGAATGCGCAGACTTTGCTGCTTGCTTTTCAGAGCAATGATCCACATGCGCAACGTTACGATCAGTTGTTGCTCGATGAAGTTCGCCGGGATGCCGTTGCTGGTCATATTCTGGCAGTGGGCCCTGCGGATCTGATGAGCAAAGCCGGGCCACAGGGCGTAGCGTTACAAGCCTTTTCCGATGCCTGGCTGGCACCCTTATGGTTGCTGGTCGCGCAACAGCTTGCTTTGCATATGTCGGCGGCATTGGGGCTGACTCCCGATAACCCATTCCCGGACGGCACGGTCAACCGCGTGGTTGAGGGTGTCTCGATTTTCCCTTATGAAAACCGTTGATCACGTCTACGGCATCGATATCGGCGGCACCAAGATGGAATTGGTAGCCTGCGATCCGGCATGGCAGGTGCTACATCGGAAGCGGGTCAATACACCGGTGCACGACTACGCCGATTTTCTCGATACGCTTACTACGCTGGTGCACGAAACCGATCAGTTGCTGGGCACTGGCAAGGCGATTGGTATTGGCGTACCCGGTTTGATCGATGGTTCGACAGGCAAGCACCTGAGTTCAAACGTACCGGCACTGAACGGTCAGATACTGCTGCCTGAACTTCATGCGCGTTTTCAGCGCCGCATTGTGCTTGGTAACGATTGCCAGTGTTTTGCACTGTCAGAGGCGCATGGCGGCGCTGCCCAAGGGAAAACAAGTATGTTTGGCGCCATTCTCGGAACCGGTGTCGGCGGCGGCTATTGCGTTAATGGTCAGTTGATCCGCGGTAGCAACGGCCTGGCTGGTGAATGGGGTCATTCCGCGGCTTCTGCCGTACTGTTGGCGCAATACCGGTTGCCAACATTGGCCTGCGGCTGCGGTTTGTCAGGCTGTCTGGAGCGTTATGTCTCGGGTAAGGGGGTAAGCGAGTTGTATCGCCATCTGACGGAGAATCACACCGCTCCGTCACCTGATGCCCGTACCATCGCGGACCTGTTCAGGCAGGGCGATCCGGTTGCAGTACGTACATTCGATATCCATCTCGATTTGCTTGCGCAAGGAATTGCCAGTCTGGTCATGACACTCGATCCGCACATCATCGTTCTGGGCGGCGGACTTTCTCAGCTTGCCCATCTGTACACAAGTCTTCCGGCAGCAGTCAGCAGGCATTTATTCAAAAACGTACGTGTTCCACCGATCGTTCCGCCCGTATTCGGCGATGCCGGAGGCGCACGAGGTGCAGCACTGCTCACACGGCAAGCCTATGACGGCCCGCTCTTCTCATCATGAATGGAAACCCGATCATGTCCCCATTACAAACTGTCCTCACCGCACATCATCGTGCTGGAAATACCGGCATCTGCAGCGTGTGTTGCAGTAATGAATTCGTTCTGTGTGCCGCAATGGATGTCGCCTCCTTGTATGACACACCGTTATTGATCGAGGCCACATCGAATCAGGTCGATCAGTTCGGTGGCTATACCGGCATGACACCGCCACAATTTCGCGACTATGTCTATCAACTGGCGGAACAACATCATTTCGCTGCGGAACGTATCGTACTTGGCGGCGATCATCTGGGTCCGAATGCATGGCAACATCTGCCCGCCAGCATAGCGATGGTTCATGCCTGCGATCTGATCGCCGCTTATGTGAATGCGGGTTTTCAAAAAATCCATCTTGATTGCAGCATGGCCTGTGCCGACGATCCTATGCCTCTGTCAGATGCCATTGTTGCCGAACGTTCGGCACTGCTGGCCAGCGTCGCGGAAGCAACGGCTGAGCAAGCGCAATTGCCGCCACCGCTGTATGTGATCGGGACAGAAGTGCCGATTCCCGGTGGTGAAGCCTCACTGGCTTCCGGCATTCAAGTAACGCGGCCTGCCGCTGCGGCGCAAACGCTGGAAGCGCATCGCCAGGCATTTGCCGCCCGTGCTTTGGATGGTGCCTGGGCGCGCGTCATCGCCCTGGTTGTACAACCCGGAGTCGACTTTGATCACAGCCAGATTCATCATTACGATCCCGCAGCAGCAGCAGCATTGTCGGCCTTTCTGGAGAACGACAAAAAACTCGTCTTCGAGGCACACTCAACCGACTACCAGACCGAACAGGCTCTGCATACTCTCGTGCGCGATCACTTTGCCATTCTCAAGGTGGGCCCGGCAGCGACTTTTGCATTACGTGAGGCTTGGTTCGGGCTGGCAGCCATTGAGCGAGCCCTGATTCCGGTTGAGCAACGCTCTCATCTGATCGAAGTACTTGATCGTTGCATGGCAGAACAGCCGCGTCACTGGCAGAAACACTATACAGGCAACGCGACGGAACAGCTTCTGATGCGCCAGTTTGCATTCAGCGACCGCTGCCGTTACTACTGGGGTGAAGAACCGGTGCGGCAAGCGCTGGCACGCCTGATCGCCAATATTGACCGGAACGCATTGCCCTTGCCTTTGTTAAGCCAGTTCATGCCCGAACAGTACGAACCAGTACTGTCGGGAGAACTGGTGCCGACCGCAACCGCCATGGTGCAGCATAAGGTTCAACTGGTACTGGCGCGTTATGCCCGTGCTTGCGCACGCAATGCCAGTGATGCTCCCGTCGCATCAGCATGAGGCGTCGCTGACAATGTTTTTTGATCACTGAAAAGAGAAACTCCCTTGACTATCGACATGGCTCCCACCACCTTATACGGACGCATTCTGACGCCAACCGGATGGATGCATGGTGAACTCACGTTTGACCAGCGTGTAATCAAACTGAACGAAGCAAGCACACGCGTCACAGTCAGCGAGGACCTGCCTATTATCTTGCCCGGGTTTATCGATCTACATGTCCACGGTGGTCATAATGTCGACATCATGCAAGGTAATCGCAGTGCAATCGACGTGGCGAAAATACATGCACGTCACGGCACGACCTCTATGCTCGGTACCACCATGACCGCACCCGAGGCGGATATTGAACATGCATTGCGCGGTCTCAGCAAAGCCATTCGCGAGCCGGAGAAAGATGCAGCCCGTATTCTCGGCGTTCATCTTGAAGGTCCGTTCCTCAGCCCCAAACGTCTTGGCGCGCAACCGCCTGTCGTGATTGAAGCCACACTCGCGCTGACTGAGTATTTCCATGCTATTGCACCGATCCGTGTACTGACGCTGGCGCCCGAAATTGCCGGACATCTCGGATTGATCCCCGCATTGTCTGCAATGGGTATCCGAGTGCAGATCGGTCACAGCGCGGGTAGTTACGAAGATGGTGTGGCAGCCCTGCGCGCAGGCGTCGCCGGTTTTACGCATCTGTTCAATGGCATGACTGGACTGAATCACTATCAGCCCGGCATGGTGGGTGCAGCGCTCGCACACGCCAACTATGCCGAACTCATTCCCGATCTGCAACATGTGCATCCGGGCGCTATCCGTACTGCGCTGCGGGCTATTCCACGTTTGTATTGCGTGACCGATGCCACTGCCGCCACCGGTATGCCGGATGGCGAATATTCGCTGGGTTCGCAGCAAGTCTTCAAATGCCTGGGCTGCGTACGCCTGGCGAGTGGATCACTGGCAGGCAGTGCATTAACGATGGATCAGGCACTGCGCAATCTGGTTTCGCTCGGTCTGGCACTGGATGACGCATCGAACCGGCTATCGCGCTTTCCTGCCGATTATCTCGGTGTGCAAGATCGCGGCCGCATTGCGCCGGGAGCATGGGCTGATCTGGTAGTACTCGACCAACAGCTTGAAGTCCGTCATGTCTTTCTGGAAGGGCGCTTGTTGAATTCGGGCTCAAATCCACCCTGAACGGATTGACTCATGCAGAATTGCAACATGTTTTTGTGTTCGGAATGATGCAAGACACAGGAAAAAGTTGTACTTAAAAATTTCATGTGGTAACGTTATCTTATTCGTTATTGAGTGGCCAGGAGATTAGCAATCATGAAACCATTGGGAACATCCGGAATAGCACCGCACTTCACCAACCGCTTTATCTTTTACTGCATCTGGGCATTCATTATGTGCTTATGCAGTTCCAGGTTCTGCACACATATTTTGCAAACCACATACGTAATCTGGGTAAAAATTACGGATCAATATGTTAACGTTATCTTATTAAAGGGAAAATTTGTTTTCAACCAGCATACGCACGCCATCGCGGCGTAATTGTTCACTTATCCATTCACGACTAACACAATGACACCGGCACTCCATCTGACCCATACCGACCATGCGGTACAACAAGCTCTGTTGCAAATCAACAGTCTAAGCACGCGCTTTGACAAGACATTTCCCAGCGATACGACTAAACAGCAGTTTTATCAGGATCGCAAACTCGGTCTCTATCCGGCAGGTGCCAACGTCGGATGGACCAGCGGCTTCTGGCCAGGCATGTTGTGGCTCGCATACATGCTCAGCGACGAGCCACGCTATCGTCGCTCGGCTGAAGCCTTGCTGCCAAGTTTCGCGGAACGGGTAGCAGAACGTGTCGATCTGGATCATCATGATCTGGGGTTTCTGTACGGTCCGAGCTGCATAGCCGCATTTCGCATGACAGGCAATCAGGATGCACGCGCGAGTGCGCTGGCGGCAGCCGATTGTTTGATGGAACGCTACCTGCCCATTGCCGGCATCCTGCAAGCGTGGGGAGACCTCAATGATCCTCAGCAACGCGGCCGTATCATCATCGACTGCCTGATGAACCTGCCGCTACTGCACTGGGCCGGAGAAATGACAGGTGATCGCCGTTACAGCGATGCTGCCCATTCTCACCTGCGCTTTTCGCGTGATTACTTAGTCCGTGCCGACAACAGCAGCTATCACACCTTCCATTTCGATCCGGAAACCGGTAGGCCGGAACGCGGCAGTACTGCTCAGGGTAGCTCCGACAGTTCCTGTTGGTCGCGCGGTCAGGCATGGGGCATTTATGGTTTCGCGCTAAACCATAAATATGCCCCGGATCTGGAGTTGCTGCCGGTCGCCATGCGAATGGCCGATTACTTTCTGGTACATCTTCCGGCGAATGGTGTTGCTTGCTGGGATCTGGCATTCGATAACGACAGCGGCGAGCCGGCAGACAGCTCAGCCTCTGCCATCGCGGTCTGTGGCCTGTTGGAACTTGCCGAACTGCTGCCTTACGGCCCGGAGCGCAAGCGTTACAGCAGAGCAGCACACCATATTCTGAACGGACTCATCACCGATTGTATGGCAAGCCTGCCGGTCAGCGATGGTTTGCTGGCGCATGGCGTCTATAGCAAACCGGGCGGAAACGGTATCGACGAAGCCAATCTGTGGGGAGATTTTTTCTACTTGGAAGCTCTGGCTCGCGTAGCCGGATGCTGGCGTACTTGCTGGTGAGTCGCGTATGACTATCCAGACTGCCATTTTTTTGGAGGAAGACAACAGTACATAAATACAAATTCACCCGTTATGCGAGGCCTGATTCCGGCGGCAGCACGCACAATTTTGCATAGAGTAAGCACAAAAACAGTCGTACCATACGAGGAGACCAATGATGACCACCTACGCGCAAAAGACCACCCCAACATTCGCCCTGCGGCCAATCGCCGCAGCACTTGCCATGCTGAGCGCCAGCCTGCCTGCTTACGCTCAGGAAACAGCGCCAGCCAAGACAGAAAATACACAACTGGAAACCGTCGTCGTTACGGCAAACAAGCGTGCCCAAAATCTGCAGGATGTACCTGCCTCAATCACCGTATTAAACGAGGCAGCATTGCAGCGCGCCAATGTGCGTGATTTCGACGATTTACCTGCACTTTCACCAGCATTGTCGGTGACTTATTCGACGCATCCCGGTAATTACAGCATTAACATGCGCGGTATCGGTACCTTTTCGCTCGGCATTGGTGTTGAGGCTGATGTCTCGGTGATCATTGACGATATCCCAATCGGCATCCAGGCAGGTGCTTTCAAAGATCTGACCGACGTATTTCGCGTCGAAGTATTAAAGGGACCACAAAGTACTTTATTTGGCAAAAGCTCTATTGCTGGTGCAGTCAATATCACCACCAAACCAATTGGCGGTCCGTTGAAACTGACCACCAGTACCCAGGCAACCAATGATAGCGAATGGCGTATCGGTGCAGCAGTCGCCGGTTCGATATCCGACAACTTCAGGGTACGGCTGGCGACCAGCAAGACCAGCTTTGACGGTACGCTTAACAACCTCACAACAGGCCGCATGGTCAATGGCAGCAAGGGCGAAACTGTCGTCGGCAAATTTGAATGGAACCCGACCGATAATCTGACCCTGACCTTATCACCCAGCTATAACTCGTCAGAAAAATTCTGCTGTACCAGTGCACTGACATTCATGACACCGGGTGGCTTGTACAAAAATATCGCGGCACTACCGGCATCTACCGTACTTGCCGGCATCACCCCAGGTCCGGGCAATATCAATATACGCAGCGATTCGCCGATCGGTGGCGTATCACATACCAGCACGACCGGCTTCAAAGCCAATTACCAGTTCCCGCAAGAATCCGGTCTGGCTGGCTATGCACTGGCCTCCATTTCGGCGTACAGCACGTATCATATGGATGACTATAACGACGGCGACGGTACCGATGCCGACGTACTGGCCTATATTAAGGAAAATGGCAAACTGTCCGGATTTCATGGCGGCTTGTTCCAAAATGGATTTTTTAATACCATTTCGCGCTCCCAGGAAATTCGCCTGACTTCGCCTGACAGCGGTAACTTCCGCTTCGTGACTGGCTTATGGTACGGCGATAATCAGCTGGAGCGTGAATTGAACCGGCAACCAGCAACCAGCTATGCAACGCTGGTCAATGCCAAAGCACGCAACACCAGTTATTCGGTGTTCGGTCAATCATCGTGGAGCTTCCTGCCCAACACCAGTCTGATTACGGGTTTGCGCTTGAATCGCGAAGATACCAGCTACCATTTCCAGCGTTTCACACCATCGCCAGCGCCGCGCGTTCTGACCGAAGATCTTACCGGTAAAAATACCAACAACGACGTGACCGGTCGCCTTGGTCTGGAGCATCGTGTCAATAAAGACATCATGGTATATGGCATGTTCTCGACCGGTCATAAAGGTGTGGCCTACGATCTCACCAGCAGTTTCACAGCAGACACCGCCAAGTATCAACCAGTACCTGCTGAAACAGCGCGCAGTTTCGAACTGGGTGCCAAAACCAATCTGCTGAATAACCGGGCAATGCTCAACGTGGCGCTGTTCCAGACCAAATTCAAAGGCTTCCAGCAGTCCGCCGGGTTCACCGATCCGGATGGTCTCTATCGCACAGTCCTGCACAGCATTGGTGGACTGCAAACACGCGGTGTTGAAGTTGACGGTACCTTTAAAGTCAGCCCGACATTGTTACTGAATGGTGGTTTCGGTTACACCGAAGCCACGATCTCAGACTTTGAAAATGGTCCGTGCTATGCCGTCGAAGGCCCAGGTGGTAAATCACAACCAGGTCCGGGCTGTGCGGCTAATCCGAAATACAACAATACCATGGTACAAAACCTGGCCGGAAAGACGCTGCCAAACGCACCGAAAGTGAAGCTCAATCTGGGTGCGCAATACGACATCCTGCTGCCGGAACGTTCTTTCAATGCCTTCGTCACTGGCTCGTATAACTATACCAGTGCAATTCAGTACAGCCTGAATCAGGACCCGCTGACAATTCAGGATGCGTACAGCATCGTGAATGCTGCGGTTGGTATCCGTAGCAAGAAAGACAGCTATAAGCTCACTTTCTTCGTCAACAACCTGTTTAACCAGAGCTACGCTATCGGTCTGAATAACGCTGTCGCTGCCGGCAACTGGAACTCGGCAGCACCCAACCCTGTGATACCGGTCCACTTACAACAGTGGACTCCTGCACGCGACTACAAGCGCTATATGGGTGTGCGCCTCGACATGACGTTCTAAGCCATAGCTGACACTCCTGTTACCGACACCAGGCAACTGGTTGTCGGTTTTTTTTCGAGCATATTTTTATTCGTAGTGGCGCAGAAAAATATCAGCACAGCAGGCACCGTCCGCCATGACAATAATGATGTGGATGAATAACGGACGGTGCGCACGCTCCTAGGCTCAAAGGGCATCTGCCTCAATGCAGATCGTCAGAATTATCTGGTGGCGTGTCGTCGTTGGTTTCAGTCTGAACTGCAACCGGGTAAAACGGACACAGGGCTATCAATGGGACGTCAATTTAAATTCGGTAGTCAAACCATCTTTGCATTCGATGGTAATGATCGTGTTGTCACCGGCATCCTGGAGCTGTATTGCCGGATACGGTTCGAATGCACGCCATTTTGATTGCAATGTCAGTTTCAAGCTAACCGGGCGACTATAATTGCTGAACTTGCCCTGTTGATTTTCCGGGAAATTCAAATCCGGCTGAACAACACTGATCGTCAACACGCCCTCCGCGTCATGACGGACGATCAGCAAGGCCGGAGCAGATACCGATTTGACGATGCCACTGCCGAGGGGCTGATCTGCTTCAAACACTACGTATCCCATGGCCGATGTTTGCCTATCTAACACGATATGTGCCACACCATCAGCTCTGAGAATGTCATAGGACTGCTCTTGTTTTGTCCTGGTAGCAAAGTGCTCAAGTTGCTCAGAACTCACTTCAGGATAAATCACGTATTGATATGATGCATCTGCCGGCGCAAAGCCATGATCGATCCAGGCACTCGCAAAATCGCCTTCCGTGTTTTTGACGCCTTTGCTACCGGGGTTATTTTTTCCGGTACGTACAGAATAAGTGTTGCGGTAAGAATGCTGCATGTCTTTTTTTATCTGCACAGCTCCGGCTGACAACATGTGATAGCCATTTCCGTAAGGATCGAGCAGCCATTTTGCTGAACTCGTATCGGCTGGCAACTCGCCGTAAAACGGAAACCCTGTGATCAGTTTCAACGACGAAGGAAGCGGGTCATTCCTGTTGATCAGTGCAGATTGAAACAGCGTCGTCTGCGTCGCGTTTTTCTTGTCTGCGCTGGAGATATTCGTACCAATGCAGATCAATTTGTCGCCGAATGAAAATACTGATTTTTTTGCCTTCAATTTACCGGAAAATCCCGTCTTGGCCGACTGTCCATCGGCATTCGAGCCTTTCGCTTCGTTAAGTACCATCCCAAACACGCCATCGCCGCCCGATTGCACAGCACCGGCAAATGTCTCGTCAGAGCGAAACATCAGCAAGGGAACATCCGGTTCCAGTTCAGCCAATGGCAGATAAATAATGGTACCGCCAGGATAACGATTCCAGTCCCAGCCATCCTGACGAAATCCGCTGCCACGCTCCCCTTTGCGATTAAGCAGTTGAATCGTACCATTAGCCGGATAACGGCCATAGCGGTTTTCATCAAGGTAAATCTCCGAGCTCCAGACATATTTGCTATAGCCTTTGACGATCGCCGCCCAGTCATTCCGCCGATGAATCGCCGTTGCCGCATAAGGCATCGTGATATAACCAGACAACTGCTCAGCACGTAGTCCCGCTAAGCGACCGGATAAAATATCACTGCTTCCCCACAATCGCAAATAAGCGGCGGCAAGCTCACGGTCTGTGCCAGGAGTGCCATCCGGATTACCTGCCAATGCCATATCGAGATACTGGGTTTTAAGTGAGTTGATATTATTGAGTTCATCAAAGGGATGCCTGCCAGCATTACCAAAGCCAAAATCGTAGAGGTGGCTGTATGCACGGGTTGCCAGAAACGCTTTTCTGAAATTGGTATGACCGTCTTTGCTAATCCGGAATCTGGTTTCCGATAGGGTTCGAATCACCTTGGGTACAGTTTTAAAAGCACCCATGCCATAGGCCGGATAATGTCCATTATGGTGCCACGCCGTTCCATCTGTCTTGAAGCCCCATTCTTCATTTTGCTGCGCCAGAGTCACCGACAGGTAATGAGAATAGGCGCTCAATAACGCCGCCTGACGTTCCCGGCTATCGCTCATGAAGATCAGCATCAGATGAAAATAGGACTGCGTATTCAGATAGTCGATATTCACATAAAAATCTTTGTCATCTCCCAGCACCATGCCCAGGTTATACAGCCATTGCAGACTGCGACCAATATCGGCCAACAAAGCGGCTTTATCCAAGGTATGACGCATCAAATAGAACGCTTCGGTCAGTTCTCTCACTTTGTAACCGATATGATGCCTAGTGCCTCCCGAAGAGCCAGCCTGCCAGCCCTGATCCAGAAAATAGCGTGCCCCGGTGATCAACATCTTATCAAGTTCGGCTTGCGCCGCCGGGCTTGCCTGATCGCGGCACAGGGCGATTGTCTTGAGCGTCAGGCCAAGATCACGAATATCGTTGAACACCTTATCGCCCTGCTGTGCAGGATCGAAATAATCCTGCTCCAGCTGAAAGCTAAGCGGTGGTCCAAGTACGTTGGCGCCATGCGCTTCCAGCTTCAGACGTATCATTTGATTTCTGGCGCTGCTCAGGCAATCCTTGCCCTTATCACCGAGTCTCAGCTCATGGTCTATCTGGCTTTCTATCGTCTGTAATTCAGTTCTGACCGCGTCCGTCACTGGTGAGGTCTGCAAATGATCGAGCCAATCTAGATGGCGTAATAAAGGCATCCAGTGATCCTGATCCGGTGCTTGTTTTGCCTTAATGAAAGGTACCATACGATCTGGGTAAGAATGCCGGTCATCCTGATATTGTGAAAAAATAATATCGTCAAAAAACAATTTTCCTTGTGCCGCTGCCGTGCTCACCCTGAAATAATCGTAGCTGACCGCTGCGCCCTTCTTCGGTGCATTGCCCTGCATTTCATAGAATGGCACCCAGATCTGACGCCACCCCTGAAAATCAAGTGGGATGTCGAACCAGACTTGCTGCTTTCCGCCAGATTCATAAGCAATTCTGACCATGCCAGCTTGAGGTGTTTCGTTATAGACTGACATCGATAGAGACGGGCTGGCCGGAAAATGACGCCCGTACTTCAACGGACTTTCCTCTCTCCCCAGCAGACGGAAGTTGGCTGTACCAAAAGAGGCTGGCTGGTACCACTCCCATGCCAATGATTTCTGCCCGAACTTCCTGTGCTGGTAACTCAGGGATAAATTGCCACCGGATGTGGCATACCATCTCAGTACCTGATCCGACTCAAAGGATTCCAGCGCGGGCTTTAATCCAGATTGTGCACAGACTTGCCCGCACAGCAAAAACAGTATGGAGAAAAACCAGCGATGATTTCCAGGCGACATGGTAGATTCAGCCTTATGTGTATTTCGTTATCAGCGTGGGGAAACTCTGACCCACCTGTCATATATACATATACGAAGCAATCAATCCGCATGTTTGCGGCTTGTTCCTGAGGTTGCAATCGATACGTTGCACTGCGCCTTCGCGGCTTCAGTCGCAAACGGTGCTGCACGCCAGGGATCACCAGTCTTTTCGAGCCAGGGTTGCAACTCACGCTGGATCAACTCCATCACCAGCGCTGGTTCAGTTGCGGCGATATCCGTCTTTTGAGCGGGATCGCGCAGGCGGTCATATAAGCGATAGTTCAAAGGCTGGTTATCCTTGCGCTCAACGACCAGCGTATGACGTTCGGTACGAACACCGCGCTGGCCGAATACCAGACCGCCGTACGGAATTTTCAAAAACAACTGTGAGCTGGGTGTGGCGCCCATCCCCGTGCGTACACGTTCTGAAAAATCGCTACCTTCTACTGTTGCCGGAATCTGCGCCGACTTTCCAAGCAAGCCAAGGACGGTAGGATATAAATCGGGTAGTGAGAACAGCATATCGTCCATGCGCGCCTGAATCACGCCAGGTAAACGGAACATCATCGGAATGCGCATCGACTCTTCATAAGCATTGTTTTTGGTCGGTTCGCCATGCGCGCCCAGGCAACACCCATGATCGGAAAAAAATACCACCAGCGTATTCTCGCGTAGCCCGTTTTTGTCGATCGCTTCCAGTATGCGACCAAACTGTTCGTCGACACCGCTGACCATCGCCATGTAAGCACGCGCATGCTGCGGCCCGTAACCATCTTCATACGCCTTGTCCCAATCTACGTTAGGACGTCCATTCAGCTCACGTACATTCTTACCTGCATATAGATCGAGATAACGTTGCGGTACCTGATCATAAGGCGAGTGCGGTGGATTCATCGATACCACCAGCGCAAATGGTTTATCCGGATCGCGATAGCGTTTGCCTTCGTTATTGAGATACTGAATGGCAATATCCGCATCATGTTCAGGTTCCCACTGTGTGATGTGAACCGGTGCATCGCGGCTTGTCTGATTCGTCCAGTACATCGGCGACATATGACGGTCATAGGTGCCGTACGAATACCAGAAATCAAAACCGTGGCGACGATCTGGCGGCGTCCATTCGTTCCAGATATGACCGTGAAGCGGATTATTGTAGCTTTTCACATAGGGCTGATGAGGTGCATCCAGATGCCATTTACCGATATACCCGAGCGCATAATTCTGCGTTTTCAGAATGTCCGACCAGCACAGCGCATGACGCGATAAATCAATGCCGACCAGAGCGCCAAAATCATGGGCATTGCCAGTCATACCGTTATGAATAGGATACTGTCCAGTCATGAACATGGCGCGCGCCGGCGTACATAAAGGATAGTTCGAGACTGCCTGACGCATCACGCAAGATTCACGTGCGAAGTGGTCGATATGCGGCGTCAATACCGGATCCTGCTGCATGAACTGTTGGGCATGCGCCCGCATTTCATCAGGAAACACCATCACCAGATTCAATGGGCGTGCCGGCGTTGTACTGGTACGACTCTTCAAGACAGCTCCCATCACATTACCGTCAGCACACAACAGGGAACTACCAGTTGCGACTTGTTTGAGGAAATTGCGGCGATTCTTGGTCATGATATTTCTGGCATATCTGCTCCCTGCGATACGGTATTGGTACAACTCTCAGACGAACTGTTTGTCGTATCTTCCATCGTTTTGCGGGCAGCGACGTGTCAGCCTTTATTAAATATTGATAAGTTCCGTTGAAAGCCTTGTCAGTCTTTGTCATCGCTCAGTATCACCGATGATAGCGAAGATGGACATGGCTGAATTACTTCTTGCGTACCGACTCGATAATCGGCAAGCCATCGTTATAATCCAGTTGCCTTTTTTCATAACGTACATCTTCTATACGCTGACGGGTCATGCCGCTGCAACGCCAGGATGGAGGAGCCGCGTCGGTACGCCATACCCGTTGCTTCCACTGATAACCGCGAAACGGATCGCGAACATGATCCATCCAATCCAACAACAACTGGTGCAGCCTGTTACGTTCCTGCATATATGCGGGATCATCGATGCGGTTAATCAATTCATCGGGATCGGTTACGGCATCATAGAATTCGTCGCGATCCAGCAGATTGATCACCAGCTTGTAGCGTCCTGCATGCGCACAGCGGATAGGCTGAAATCCGCCAAAACCATCATGATCGACCTCATAACGCGAAAACGAAACAAACACTGCATCATGCAATCGTTTATCCGGCTCTTTAGCGCAGGCGCGCAGACTGCTGCCGCTGATAATGGAAGTTGGCCAGGTACGGTCAAAGTAATCAAGAATAGTCGGTACCAGATCAAGATGTGATACCGGATGCTGACATACCGAACCCGGCGTAGTCACGCCCGGCCAGCGCATCAACAACGGAATATGAATATTGCCTTCATACATGGAAGCGCCTTTTTGCGTCAACCGGTGGGCACCCAGATGATCGCCATGGTCACTGGTAAACACGACCAACGCCCCGGGACAGTATGCCTCAATGGCATCGAGCATACGCCCGACTTCATCGTCGACAAAAGCCTGGCAGTCGAAGAATTCGGGTTGCCGGATGCAGCCTGGTGCACTTTGTTCCACAGGCCCGATGCTCTCGGCCCATAACCGCTGGTGTTCAGGCTTGTCTGTCAATGAATCGTCCATTGCAGCGCCAATCGGAAAATCCGTCTGTACATGCATGCCAGCAAACGGGGCCGGACATAGAAAGGGATGGTGCGGCTCATCATAGGAAACCACAAGGAAAAAATCTTCATCTGCGTGACGTGCGAGAAAATCTTCACCACGACGGGTGCAACCGTAGGCAAATGTCATCTCACGCGGTACACCGGTGCGACTGGAATCAACCTGACGCGACCAGACGCGCTGTTCCGGTGTCATATCATCCAGATAGTTACGCATGTCGTACCAGCTTTCCGGTTCCCAACCGGGAGCTGGCTTGCCGGTCCCAAAATAATCGCCGCCATCAAGATGCCATTTACCAACGTAGGCACAAAGAATACCCGTATCAGTCAGGCGTTGGCCGATAGTCTTCACATTATCGCCAAGAGGCATGGAATTCGCCCAGACGCCGCAGGATTGCGGTGGCGCACCGGTAAATAAAGCGCCGCGTGAAGGACCGCAAACCGGCTGCGCCGTGTATGCACGTTCGAAGCGTAGTGCGGTAGCAGCAAGACGATCGATGTGCGGTGTTTTCAGCACAGAACCATAACAACCAACCATGTCAGAGCGCTGGGTATCGGTCATGATCATAACTATCTGGCGGGGCATGCAAAACTCCTGAATGAAGGCAACAACATTGAGAATGCTGAAGCAGAAAATATTGGGACTTTTCTATCAGACTGAATAAGTTAACGATACCATATACTTGCAAAAACTGGGGGGCCCGATTCCGAAAAAAACCTGTTTAAAAAAGGCCTGCATTCTGTGTATCGTCAAAGAAATCTGACGGCAACAGAACATAACAGAACATAAAAACACTCAGCGTAACCCGGTTAATTCTTGATCACCGCGATGATCTGCACGCTGATTCGCCAGCCCAGGTCTCAACCGGAAAGACGCATGCCCGGATTGACCAGCCGCACCTTTGACAGACATGCTTAAGCGAATAACTGGTTTCAACTGTGTCACTGTCACTTCCGGGCTGCTGGAAAGCAAGGCGTCGGCTTCTCGTGCAATTTCAATATTGATCGTACCGGTGTTGTTCTGGGTTGGGTCTGCCAGACTGATTTCCAGAATACCCTCTGCTTCGTGTGTCAGAACTGAAGCTTGGCTGTCGCAGCTCAGGTAAGACTGCCCTTCGAGCTGAACGGTTTTGTGCCTGCTCAGCCAGAAATTCGCGCCCACCAGACCGAGCGAACTGTCGCTCACGGCGCTGACTTCTGCAGAACGTTCGAGTATATGTAATCGGGAATCCGCAGCAAAAGCCGCTACCTGAGCCGCACTACGTCCAGGAAGGATCACATAACTGTAACTGGCCTCTGCAGGATGACTACCGTGTGGAATAGCAAGGCTCAAATAATGATTCGAGAAAGGTGCCGGGCTCTGGCCTGCGTTAATGTCACGCCACGCACCGCTGCGATATTCGCGCAAGGCATCGATCACGGGTGCGTCGAGAAACACATAGCCAATATCAGCATCGTGCGTAGCGCCTGCCAGATACGCCCAGCGCACTCCCGGTAGACTGGCCTGCCAGCCAGATGTCAGTGGCATCGCCATACCGTCGATTGTCAGTGGATTACGGCCATCCTGATTCAGTCTGCGGTTGTCGACGATGGTTTCCACTTTCACATCATCGCTGCTACTGATTCCGCTGCCGACAGCAATGATTTTATCTCCGAATAAAAACCATGATTTCTTTCCCTGCAAAACGGAACCGGTCACGTTGAGAGTGGAAAACTCCATCCCGGCAACCCCATAACGTCCATTCAGTTCAGTTCCTCCAACCCAGCGACTGGTGTTCAGAAGTGCCGCCCATGGTTTCGGTACACCAGCTCCGCTGTGATCGGTGGTCGTACCGGCAAGACGATAGGCATCGACTGTCGGCCAATACGCGTCGTTATATTGCCGCTGATCGGCGTTATACAAAGACGTCATACCGATTCCACTCCACCAGCCCCGCCTGTTCTCACCGTTGCCATATTCAAATGCAGAAATCCGCTGCGAGAACATGCTGACCACGAAGCCAAAGCCGCTACCCCGTTGTATCACCCTATCCATGCTGGCATACACATGCACCCCGTCAGCTTCCGGGCTGGCCGGAATTGCAGGATCGGTCAGCATCGTTTTCAACAAGGCAATATCCGACACAGGCATGACAGCCGCAATGCCGGAATGAGCGTTTTGAGTGATGCTGAAATATCCGTCTTTAAAGTAACTGTCGCGTGCGATCCATCCTTTCACTACCGAACGCATGGTTGCTGCCTGAGTGGGAGATGCAAGCTGCGCCAGACGGATCATAGCGACGGCCAGTTCACGCCCGCTGCCGTGATCACCCGCACCGGAGCGCGAAATACCGCGGCCTTTCACCGCATCGGTCATCGCACCGTTAAACACCAGTGGACAAAAGGCGCGGTTGATCCAGACCCAGATATTCTCAAGATTCGGATCGGTGATAGCCCAGTGCGAATTGGCCAGCAAATCGGTCAGCTTTGCCACATCGTTGATGAGTACCATACCGTATCCGGCAGTGTAAGCGATTGCCTCATGCTGAATGAACGATCCATCTGCATAAAAACCATCGCCGCTGGTGACATATTTCAGAACATCACTGATCGCATCACGTCCCATGGTTAGTTTAGCAGCAGATTTACCGGCAATTCCGCTGAGAATCGTAACCAGTGCTTTATCAAGCCGGTTTGCTCCAGTGACCGGACCAGTGCCAGCAGTATGACGCGGCGTGAGTTTCACGCGAGGATCCGGTGTGAACCAGTCCATAGCGGCAATATAGTGAGTACGCTGGGCTGGGCTCAATTGCTCATACATCAGCAGCATGGTATTTCCCAGTTGGATGGGAGCGCCGATTTGCCAGCTCCACCAGTTATCGTAATAAGTGATGGATTCGTTGTAATGATGGGCATACATCCAGTCGAGCGCGGTCACAATATCCGTTGCAAGCGACTGGTTGCCGTGCAAACTGCCTACCGCCGTATACGCGGTCGCCATGACGCTCAGGCGAGCGTAATGGCTGACGATGGTAGCCGAGCTACTCCAGTCAGCCAGATCACTCCACAACGCATTCCGGTCGGGATTTTTATTCAACGTATCCCAGTAAATCCGGGCATTCTGGTCAACTGCGGTGATGGCGCCGGCAATTTCTGGATCCTGTCGATTAATTTCTGTGCCGCCTGCAAGTTGAGTCACCACTTTGGCGCGCAACACATCGTACTCGTCAGCATGCACTGGCACACTGAGCCAGCCCGTCAGCAGTAGAACGGCAACCCCTATGCGCAGTGCCTTAGCAATCCTGTGCATGCTCATCTCCCCAGAACAGATATTCCGATATGCCATATCGTACAATATATTCACATTTCAATGTTAACGTTACCATTAAATTTTTAAAAAATAGCCTCATGGACAAATATGAAACCGGTATAAACCAGTACATACCCGCACATAAGACTACAGGGATGCAGCAGCTATGCTGCCGCTGCAGATAAAGGCGGCGCCGTAGTTTCACGCACGATTAGCGTGCTCGGAAACTCAACCCGCCATTGCTGGGCATCTGCGCCAGCAATACGGCGCAGCAATTCCTGAACAGCAGCATCTCCGATCGCTGCCAATGGCTGGCGCAATGTCGTCAGCTTAGGATGCACATGACTGGCCATAGGAATATCGTCGAATCCGACCACGGAGATATCTTCCGGCACACGCAAACCATGCGCACGCGCGGCATCAATCGCACCAAGCGCCATGGCATCATTAGCAGCAAAAATAGCAGTCGGCGGCTCCGCAAGATCGAACAATCTACCGCACACATCAAACGCAACATTCTGCTTAAAATCGGCATTAACGATCAGACTCTTGTCTGGCGTAATTCCCGCCTGCTTAAGGGCATCAGTATAACCACGTTGTCGTTCCTGGCTTTGCCCAGTCGAAGTCGAACCTGCCAGAAAACCAATCCGGCGGTGCCCCATTGCCAGCAAGTGATTGACCGCATCGCGCGCGCCGATACGGTTATCACCGCGGACAACCGGCAAACTGGTTTCGGTACGACAATAATTGACCAGCACGATCGGTAAATCTAGTTTTTCAAGCTGCTCGATATGTCCGGGAACCAGGCGCGGCATGACCAGCAGCAGGCCATCACACAAACCACTGAGCATCTGATTGATACCACCGCGTCCCGGCGTACCCAGACTATCGATGGAATTATAGATAATCAGATCGCGACCGATGCGCTTGATCGCCGCACTGATGGCGCCGACAATTTCATTAATCACGATAGAGTTCAAGTCGTTGACGAGCACACCAATTACACCGGTGCCGCTGCCTTTCATCATTTTTGCTGACAGATTGGGACTATAGTTAAGCTCATGTGCAGCTGCCAGCACTCTGGCTCGTGTCTTATCAGCCACATAGCCGGTACCGCTAAGTGCACGCGATGCCGTCATGACGGATACTCCGGCTTTCTCCGCTACGGTATTCAACGTTGCCTGGTTATTTTTCACTGTGACTCCCATTCAAATCATCGCACCGCTCCACACCGGAATTGAGTGCTACATGCCTGCGGCTCGCTAACGTTACCATACATGATACTTGCCGACAAAGCAATCCGGCACCGGCAGTGCATACCTTGATGTAGCAATCATCATGGTCCTGAAATACGCCATGTTGTCGCCAGCATCAACCGGTTGCATTTTCCTTTTTTATTGCTCTTTGACATGATCACACGGAACTTAATCAGGCGATACGGCAACACCAAAATCTTTGAGCTCTTGGCACCACGGCTACGTTCGTGCTTTGTTGCGATATCTGAGTAAATATTTTCTTACACGTTAAATCATAGGCAAACAATACTTAATATGGTAACGTTATCTCATTGGTGCTACCTGTGCTCTATCTGTCATGTACCGCTGTTTAAGAATAATGATATGCAACGAATATCCATGGAGACAAACATGAACGAACGACGGCATCTGCTGAAATCCCTGGCCAGTCTGGGTCTGGCAACACCACTGGTCAGTCTTGCTACGCCCCTCAGCCAGACACCGTCATCAGCGCCTTCTGCGCAGTTGTCTGCACTGCGTTACAGAATCAGCGGACCAGATCATTTTCCGCCATCGTTTAACCCGCTGACAGGAAATCCGTTAACAACACGTGCTGATGTGGTTCAGGGCATCAAGGATTTGTATTTACCGCTGACGCCTTACTACTCCAGAGGGGGAGCCAGAGTCCGGCTCGATATGGCAGGGGCCATGTTTGACCAGACCGCTGCCGACCTGGAGGGATTTGCCAGGCCGCTGTGGGGCCTGGCGCCACTAGCCATCGGCGGTGGTGCTGATTTTGTCGACTGGGACATATTCAGACGCGGCTTAGCTAATGGTACGGATCCAGAACACACGGAGTACTGGGGTGCATGCACAGACCGTGATCAACGTATGGTCGAATTGGCTGCTATTGGATTTGCGCTGACGCTGATTCCCCACATTCTATGGCAGCCTCAAACGGAACAAGCAAAACGGAATATTGCAGCCTATCTGCAAAATGCCTATGCACGCTCCTACATTAACAATAACTGGATGTTTTTCCGGCTGATGATAGGGCTGGGTTTACAGTCGATGGTGGAGCCCGTTGACAAGTCCCTGATGGCTGACTATGCGCAACAAATCAGCGCTTACTATATGGGGCAAGGCTGGTATCAGGATGGCGCCTTCCGGCGCGCCGATCACTATGTAGCATTCGCTTTTAATTTTTATGCTCTCATTTATAGCCGTCTCGGTTCTGCCATGCCCGGCGCAGAACGTTTCCGGCAACGTGCGAAGGAACTGGCTCCCGAATTCATTCACTGGTTTGCCGAAGATGGTGCAGCACTGCCGTTCGGACGCAGCCTGACCTACCGCTTTGCCTGCGCATCTTACTGGTCGGCACTGGCGTTCGCCGACGAACCGGTACTCCCCTGGGGGCAGATCAAAGGTCTGGTACTGCGTCATTTGCGCTGGTGGTCAAAACAACCGATTGCCCACCGCGATGGGATCTTGTCGCTAGGCTATGCCTATCCCAATCAGCAAATCGTGGAAACCTACAGCTCCGCGTGTTCACCTTACTGGGCATTTAAGGTATTCGCTTTCATGGCACTGCCAGAAACACACCCCTTCTGGACATCCAAAGAAGAAGCGCTGCCGCAATTCAACACACCGGCGACACTGCCTCATCCGGGCATGGTGATTTTTCATCCGGGTGGAGACAGTATCGCCTTGTGCGGCGGTCAGGAAGAAAACAAACCATGGATGCGACTCGGTGCTGAAAAATATTCAAAGTTCGCTTACTCCGCACATTATGGTTTCGGCGTAGAAACGATCGCGAATCAATTCGATGCCGCCGGTCTTGATAACATGCTCGGATTCAGCACCGATGGTCTGCATTTCAGAGTTCGAGAAAGCAACCAGCAAGTGCGGATTGCAGATCAATTGATCTATGCATGCTGGGCGGCTGACGAGGATATTCGCATCGAAACCTGGCTGATTCCCGCTTCTCCCTGGCATCTCAGGATTCATCGCATACGATCGGGAAAGACCTGCCAGGTTCATGAAGGCGGATTTGCCATTGCACGCAATCCCGGTGATCAGGCCTTACAAATCAGTGGCGCCAGCTGCATGCAAACCCCGACGGACATTTCCGGCATCATCGATCTGGGTTCCAGTATTCGCAGGGAAGGGCGGGTCATCGAATCCGTGCCGAACTCGAATCTGATATACCCCAGAGCGAGCATTCCGCAATTATGCTGCACCATCCGGCCTGGCGAGACGATCTTACAGGCAGCCATACTGGTGTTAGGCGACCCAAAAACCGGACGTCAGGCCTGGAATCAGGTACCGACGGCGCCGTCAATCAGTGAGCTTGAATATATAATCCGCAATCGCAGCGTGGCAGTCACACTGATGAAAAACTGAGGCCACGACAAAACACCATGCACAGCAAAAAAACAATGCCGGAGGCGGTCACAGACATCAGGCACGTTTTGTCATGCAGGCAAACAAGCGTACAGGATGGCTTTATTCTGCGTCCGGTTTCACGCTGCGCACGACCTTGCCAGTTTCGTCGAGCATACGGATTTCCGGCTGCCCCTTCGCGCTCACCAGCAGCATCATGCGCGGCTTGCCGCTGGCATCGTTGAGCAACAAGGCG
>Ga0187843_10000512_pt1 | contig 27394 bp, 39 predicted proteins | sample SpaLakP09_SKY_43_FD_134516 | JGI IMG/M metagenome (GOLD analysis project Ga0187843, IMG submission 134516) | Oligotrophic lake water microbial communities from Sparkling Lake, Wisconsin, USA - SP09_SKY_43 | ecosystem: Environmental > Aquatic > Freshwater > Lake | place: USA: Sparkling Lake... | reverse complement strand
CCCTACAGGCAACAATTATGCTCCAAGTTCTACTGCTTTTACTCCTCTTACTTCTACAAAAAGTACAAGTGGTGATCAAACTATATATACTACAACTGGGCTTGCTGCTATTAAAACATCCGCTTCTTTAATAAAGCAGAAACTCTATAAAATAACAATACATTTTAGCACATCCGTTGTCCAACCTATCTATTTTGAAACACATCTAGTTGATGGTACGGTTAATGGGGCAATGACACAATTTTTTAATATTCCTCAAGCGAGTATTACTGCGAATACTTTTGCCGTATATACTGGATATGCAGTGGCGCCACACGCAGGATTTTGTAAGATAATAACTGATTTTGCTACTACATTGCGTATTACATTTCTTAATGTTGAACCTTTTAATGAAACAACTCTTACCCAGTTAAACGCTGCTATGATAGAAACCTACTCATTGAAGACCGAAGACATTATTTTGCAATCAGCTGGTGCAACTAAAAGTGCGGGGCTAAGAATAAGACAGTTGGCGGGTACAAATAATTTTATTACGTGTGGTAAATACAATGATGTTAGCAGTGAAACAGCTGGTTCAGATGGTGATATATTCGTTGTGAAAAATGATGGTAGGGTTGGGATTGGCACGAATGCGCCTACGACTGGTCTAGAAGTGGCCAGTTATGGAGTAGCACTTTTCAATTCTGCTGGATGGTATTTGACTGTCGCGAATACTAATACCGAAACTCCGGTTACAGTAACCTCATATGCGAATGAGGGTCCAAATATAGCTATAAGAGCTTCAGGCAGCGAAGGAAGAATTCTTTGTAAAAATGGATATTTCGTAGAATCTGACCGGCGTATCAAAACAAATGTTATGGATATAGAGGATGATAGTGCATTGGTCATGTTCCGAAAGTTAAAACCCAAGACCTATTCCTATAAAGATTTCATTTCAAGTGGGTCCGAACCTGTGTATGGGTTTATTGCCCAAGAAGTCAGGGAAGTGATACCGTATTCGAATGTTATTCAAAAAGATACTGTTCCCAATGTTTACGAACTCGCCACCTTCTTGGAAGACACAATAACCCTCACGTTCAACACATCCGATCTATCTCGGGACGCATCGGGTGCTCTCTTTCCCAAGCTCAAGGTCAAGACCAAGGATATGAAGGATGAATTTGTCAACATTCTTGAGATTATCGATGACCATACAGTGCGAGTAGACAAGGACTTAACCGAGTGGGGAGGACAAGTGGATGCCTCTGGCCAAGTAGTCCCTGGAAACAAAATATTCGTGTTCGGACAAGAAGTCGACGACTTTCACAATCTCAACAAGGATGCCATCTGGACCGTCACCACGGCGGCCTTGCAAGAAGTCGACCGACAGCTACAGGCGGAGAAAGAAAAGACTGCTACGATGCAAACTGCTTTGGATATGCTACTCGCAAGAGTAACTGCTTTGGAAAATAGATACGCCCCTGCACCAGCGCCTGCACCTGAACCTGCACCCGAGCCTTCACCCGAGCCTGCACCAGCGCCTGCTCCCGAACCGGCACCTGAACCGGCGCCTGAGCCTGCTCCCGAGCCTGCACCAGCGCCTGCACCCGAGCCTGCACCAGCGCCTGCAACTGAACCTGCTCCCGAGCCTGCTCCCGAACCGGCACCTGAACCTGCACCTGAACCTGCACCAGCGCCTGCACCTGAACCTGCACCCGAGCCTTCACCCGAACCGGCACCTGAACCTGCACCTGAACCTGCACCAGCGCCTGCACCTGAACCTGCACCCGAGCCTTCACCCGAGCCTGCACCAGCGCCTGCTCCTGAACCGGCACCTGAACCTGCACCAGCGCCTGCACCTGAGCCTGCACCAGCGCCTGCACCTGAACCGGCACCTGAACCTGCACCAGCGCCTGCACCTGAACCTGCTCCCGAGCCTGCTCCCGAACCGGCACCTGAACCGGCACCTGAACCTGCACCTGAACCTGCTCCCGAGCCAGCTCCTTAAGATTTAGTACTTCTATGTTCAGGATACACTATTGTAAAGTTTTAAAAGATGTCAGCGACCCCATTGACATCCTTCCAACAAACAATATAGGTATATACTAATGTTTCTACTCGTCCTCTTATTCACCCTAGGGGTTGTTCTTTGGGTCGAAAGATCCTTCCTTCTGTATGAACCGATCATCAACGAAACCGTCCCCATTTCCTTTCCGGAACAGGGTAAAATCAACCTTCCCAGTAATGTCCAGCCTCAAAATGGACCACTGCAGGTCCTCGGTCCGGCCAGGCTCGGTGTCCAAGGCAATCAATATATGAATTTCTCGACAGGTCCAAATCGTGCCACGATCGACTTTATGAACAATGGTACACAGGCGGTGATAGAGACCACGGGTGGCACAGGGAATAACGACGGAAACCTACGTATCCAATCGCGACAGATTGGACTACAAGCGCCGGTCAATATTACGGGTCGTCTCAATGCACCCAAGGTCGCATTTGACTCTCTCAAAGTCAATCGAACTGACGCGGAACGTTATGTAGACGGATGGAGTCCAGGCATTCATACCTTGGACTTGTATGCGAATGGGACCATCGGTGCTGGATCCAATGGTCAAGTGGCGGCGTCTCTTAGTCGAGACGGTGATATTGTATCCAATGGAACGGCCAATATGAATACCATAATGGCCAATAGAGTTTTCATTGGCGGCAACCGTGATATTCTAACAGAACTTAATGCACTACAAACAAGTCTACAGAATGTACAAAATGACCTCAACAATGCAAAAAGTCGTATCTAATTTCATCCTATACTATAAGAATGCCATATCGGGATCTATTTCTATTTGTGATTGTGGTTCTTTTTATTCTTACTGTGAATCCTTCCTTCAAGGAACCTATCGATGGAACCATTCCCGTGTCCTTTCCTAGGAATGATACAATTAAGCTCCCCAGCAACATGGTTCAAGGAGATATCACCGTCCAAGGGCCCGTTCTTTTAGGGATTGAAGGCACCGGTGCTGACTTGACCTATCTCGAGGCCAACCAATCGCAATTGTTATTCAATTCCTCCGGATACGATCGTTCCTCGGACGCAGTGATCTATACCAATGATAATGGTCTCACGATAAAGGCAGCAAAACTCAATTTGGAGGCAGAGGTGAACACCGGAACCTTGGGTGCACCCAGTGCAAACCTTAGCTTTATGCACGTCAACCGATCGGATTCAGACAGGTATCCAAATGGGGGGTCAGGTATTCATACTTGGGACTTGTATGCGAATGGGGCCATTGGTGCGGGGTCCAATGGTCAAGTGGCCGCCTATCTCAATCGAGATGGAAATATAGGTTCCAACGGAACCGCGACATTCAATAGAGTGAACGGTCAATCTTTAAAGATAGAGAACGTGGATGTTTTAGTTAAAATAGACGAACTGAACTCGAAAGTCGGCCAAATCAATCAAGGGATTGGAGAACTTCATCGAGACATTGATCGCCGTAATGCAGAAATCTTACGAAAAGCGAAGGAATTAGCAGAGGCTGCCGCACGGGCGGCACGAGACGCATATAACAGTGTCAAATCTGCATTAGGGCTTTAGTGAGGTAAAAAAGTAAAATAGTAAAAAAGTAAATATTCTTTGTCGTGATAGTGTAATGAGTACTAATTATAATTATGCTACAGATGGTGGTTTAATAACAGCCAACAATGATTATACCTTTTATGACCCAACCAATGCATCGAGTATCTATATTTCAGAAAGTATTGATGCTGCGGCTGCCTCGTTGCAAGTGGGGGTAGATAAATTTGAGACCCAATTCATTGAGATTGGTTCTTCAGACATCACGACCACCATTTATGGTGCTGTAAACATGACTCATGCCTTGAATGTTTCGAGTCTTTCCGTCAATAATGGATTTAGTGTGGCGGGTCAAACCACCCTGGCGAATGTTTCTGTGAATAACTTGACGGCGACAGGGCAAACCACCCTGGCGAATGCATCCGTAACTGGAACTTTGTACGTGGGCAATCAAACTAGATTAATAAGTGAAACAACGGGTATGACCATTAAACCAGACCGTACAGATTCTCTATCAGGCAATTTGGAGTTAAAGACAACACATGGATCTTATAACGTTCCAAATGGACAAGGAACCTCTATCACGGATGGCGGCTTCACATTTCGTTCAACCAATGCAAACGGAACCGCTGGCAACAATTTGTTGAGGATACAAAATATCACAACAGGTGTATTTACCTATCCACTCGTTCCCTCTGGAACCGATATCAAAAATGATTTTTTAGTTAATGTCCCTACTGAAGGATCTATCAACAAGAGTACTGAACAACATACTTTTACTTATACAACTTCTTTTTCAACTATTAGAACGAATATTAATGTTACGGTAGGTCTATCCTACAGGTTTACTTTCAGGGTAAAGAAATTCACGGATAACTATGTAAGAATATGGTTTTATCCCGGATCTGGTACTGATATAGAGTTTGTCGACGTAGGAACAGAATACAAAACACATAGTTATATTTTTAGAGCATTAGCTACGAGTGTTATATATATAAATTCTCAATATTTTACTACACCCGCTAAAACCGTGATTGTACCAGGCGGATCTATCTCCTACACTCATTTTTCACTCGAACCCATTTATGAAACAACTGTGAATGACTTGGGTGTGACAGGTGCACTCAAAACGAATACGATAATTTCAACAGCAGCTCTAAAGATAAATGAGACCAATGGTCTTGAGACAGCGATTAACTCTGGAACGAGTATTGCTAATAATCTTACACTTGGTTCAGTTGGTTCTACCACTCAATATATAAGGGGGGTAACTGTGAATATCAATGAGTATGGTAGTGGAAATACGGTGATTGGAACAAGTGGGGGAACAGGAAATATCACAGTGAACAGACCGATTACGATTGGATACACATCGGAGCCTGGAACAGGACATATCGGACATGTCATTCGTACAGGAACGTCTATATCAACAGCAGCATCACAGACTGTTAATATTATTTGTACGGCATCCATTCCAAAAGGCGTGTGGTTAATTAATGCCCAGGTATATTTAGATACCTTTACAGGTGTTCAAGGATGTTCTATCCGTAAAAATACCAATAGTAATGGTACAAGAATATCAGATACCCTTTCTCCAGACTTATTCAGTTTCTATGGTGGTGTTGCTACAGGGAGTTATGTAGAAACGAACACGACCGGAACTATTTATTACACTCTCGTTAATTATTATAATCAAGCAGGCAATCTTAGTGTTTGGGGTAATACAACTGATTTTAAATTTACTTATATGTTTTTTACAAGGATAGGATAACCTATACGATGTTTTAGCAAAAATATGATATTTCTGAAACAGACAGATTGAAGAAAAAAGTATAAATCTTAAATGATGAATATCCTATTACCGATCCCATATAAACAAAATAAAAATTGATCAAGTATAAATCCCATCTCTTATGTAGAAAAACATGTCTTCGACTAACGCTCGTTCTGATAATGCTTGCACTGGAAACGGTTACGATGAGTACGCCCTTCTGCAAGAGTGGTCCAAACGCAAGATTACCGCCTATGACTTTCAAGAATGTCATACACGATATGAACGGTACTTACGGAACATTTCGATTTGGGAAGACGGCCAAGGCAATAACTACGAGTATCTACGAGACAAGATCGCAATGTTGATCACAATGCCGTTATGGATGGAGGAGCAAAAAATAAAACGCATCAAGGACATTGACCGTGACTTGTTGATGATGGTGTCGCTGTCGCTGATGAATGACATGACGTTTGACAATGCTTAATCTTCGATACTCTTCGATAATCTTCGGCGAAGTCCATTGTTTTTTCTGATGGATTATAACATGAACGAGTTGAAGTCGTGTCCATGGTGTGATCAATCGATTTGGATAGAAGAGATACGGTGTGGTATTTTTCGGTGTGGTATCCTGAAAGACACTTTTCAACAAGTTGAACCCCACTTGCCGAAACCTGACTGCGATCGATTGGTTTCAGAAGGCAAGATTTATGGGTGCGGAAAACCATTTCAATATGTCGACGGGACACTAGAAAAATGTGATTATATTTAATTCATCCTCGTTTTTAGGTAGTATTCATGTTGGGTTCGTTCCAGTGCCTTCTGTTCCTCTCGTTCTTTTTTCTGCAGCGGGTTTTCCCACTTGGTCTGCATCTGTTTTAACAAACCCTGTATCTCGTCCAGTTCCGCGTTTTTCTTTTGTCGTGCGGCTCGTTCTTTTACCCGATCTAGGGCGTTATGCTGACGCAAGAGGTCTGATTTCAACAACATGAGTTCGGCAATACCCTTTCGGTCGCTGAACTTTAATTTAGGTGGATTGACCCTAATCGGTTTACTCTCCAACAATGAGACCATCTTTGCCTTTTCCTTTGCAAGTTTACCGCGTTCAAGTTTACGTGTCTCTCGATTTCTGGCACGGCGGTTTTGTAACTTCAAGGGAGCCGCATTCACCGCGTCCAAGTTTACCGCGTCTAAGTTTACCGCGTTCAAGTTTAGCCCTTGATTTACAGCGTCTAAGTTTACAGCGTTCAAGTTCAGACCTTGATTTACCGCGTCCAAGTTTACCGCGTTCAAGGGCAAGCCCGAGGTTTTAACCAAGTTTACCTCTTCTTTTGTTAAATGATAAAGCTTATCTCTTTCTTGTTCCTTTTCCGCAAGTAGTTTCCGGAGTTTCACCACTTCATTAATATTTTTTGTATTTTCTAATTGTCGACTAATGTCTTCAATCTCTCGTTGTACCTCTTCTAGTCTTTTTCGTTGTTTCACTCTCTCTGCAATAACCGATGATCCCTTCATAGGTTTCTTTCTGGTCTTAGGTTCCGTCTTCTTCGTCTTAGGGCGTGGCTTTCGTGGCCTTTTACGCGGTAGGTGAGTTTCCATATATACTCTCTCTATATTTTACATGGAGGGGTTGTATGAAACATTTCATTTGACCTATGTACTCTTGCTCACGACGGCCACCATCACCATCATCGAAGCCTTACGCACCACCAATCCGATGGTGAGGCACATTTTAAATCTAGAAACCTGTATCTCGATTGTGGCCTGCTATTTTTACTCTGTCTTTTTAGAAAAAATAAAAGGTCCGTATACTTGGCCCGAGATTACCAAGATACGTTACTTAGACTGGGCCATTACGACACCGATGATGTTGTTGGCGGTTTGTCTCGCCCTGGCTTACAACAACGGACTTCATCTGCATTTATCACTCATTCTGACCGTGGTTGCACTCAATTACACGATGTTGGTCGTGGGCTACTTGGGAGAAACAAACCGACTTCCGCGCCTGCAAGCCTCCTTGATTGGTTTCATTCCCTTTTTCTTCATGTTTTGGCTCATTTATGGGTTGGTGGGTAAATCGCTCGCGAACCGGGTGCTTTTTGGGCTTTATTTTTTGGTGTGGAGCATGTATGGCGTGGTCTATCTCTTGGATGAAGAAACCAAACAAATTACCACCAACCTTTTGGATCTCATGTCCAAGTGTGTCATTGGATTAGGACTGTGGGCTTATTACACGCAGATTGTGGTTGCCTAGCACGGTTCTTGTCTACCCGGTCTTGGCCGGGTGGGCCGCTTGGCCTCCGGCCCATTTATACAAAGGATGTTTGGTGTTACGGGTTATAGGTTATATGTGGGTTACATGTTGGGTTACATGTTGGGTTACGGGTGAAGTTACGCCCGAGATTGTGTCGGGGTTACAGGTTGGGTTACGGGTGAAGTTACGCCCGAGATTGTGTCGGGGTTACTGGTGTGGGTTACGCCCGAGATTGTGTCGGGGTTACTGGTGTGGGTTACGGGTGAAGTTACGTACGAGGATATGTCGGGGTTACGGGTTACGGGTGAAGTTACGTCCGAGGATATGTCGGGGTTACGGGTTACGGGTGAAGTGAGGATATGTCGGGTTATGGGTTAAAATCGAACTGTTCAAATCTTAGATAGGTTTAGAGAAAAAATGGCGAAACAAGTATTTGAAAACATGGACTTGGTGCGAAAGATTTATGGTTACGACCCGGTGCATCGAATGAAACTGAAAGAGGTCCTCGACGAGGAAGGGGATAACCTTTCGCCTTTGTCCAAGGAATGCCTACCGGACTTTCAAGAAAGGTTCAGACTATTTTACAAGCTGGTCCGTTGCCGATGCTGCAGTCGACACAGTCATCGCAAGCCGTGGATGAAAATAGACAATGATACATTGGTTTGTTACAATACCTATGGACCACGTGTACCCGAGGACAAGGACTTTCACGATTGTCGATGTTCATGTCGGCATCTAGCGCGACAAATTCAGTGGAACATCCAGTTGAAATTGACCCAATACCCGGTCTTATCTAACCCGGTCTTGTCCGGGTAGACCGCTCCAAGGCACTGCGTTTCGGGCCTCCGGCCCAATGTTTTGATCTTTTTTGTGGTTTGATGGTTAGATGTTATTCAAGTTTAAGGTTTGTGGATTATTCAGTGTTATTCAAGTTTAAGGTTTTAAAATCTTTATTTTTAAATCATCTGTATACTGGGCCGGAGGCCAAGCGGCTCGCACGGCCAAGACCGTGCAGACAAGACCGTGCAGTGTAAAATTGAATTCTTTTTCATCTCAAAACTTATGGTATACAAAATGCCGCGAAAGACTGAATTCGTAAAGCGCAAGGGAAAAGACAAGGCGAAAGAGCACAGGCAGAAATGCGGGAAATATGACGGGAAAGCTACTCGCCGAGCCCTCAATCATATTGTCCATGTCCCTGTAAAATTGAATTCTTTTTCATACAGGTGACTGAATTACAAGATGTCGGACGGATATACTAAAGTATTTGGAAATATTGATTTGGTTCGGATGATTTATGGGTTCGGTGACGGACATCGTGAGAAGATGGCACGTGTGGTACTTAAAACAAACTTGGAAGATGTGATGAATGAGTATTGTCGCAGTCACTATCACACGCGAAAGGTAAGCTCGTTTATCACGTTTCTGAAAGAGAGTTATACGGTGAAAAAACGTCGCAAGCTTCTTGGTCGACTACAGTTGTGTCACTGCTGCAGTCGGCACAGTCACTACAAAGATGTACCAATCAAGCCAGACGACCCGGTTCCAGAGAGCAAAAAAGTTGACATATGTCATTGCAATTGCCGACACTGGTACCGTGTGCTTCGACTGGCAAAGGTTCTGTCATCTTAGACTTCGTCTGCCCATCTAAACCACGGCATTTTCTCAAAGACCACCGGTCCGTCTTCTTCCTTGCTCCACTCCCCGGCGGCGGCCCTCTTTTTTGCCTCCTTCTGACTCTTTCGTTTGAGCTCTTTTTCCTTCTGCGAAGGCGTCTTGTCTTTCCACTCCACCTTTGAAGCTACAACGTTTGATTTGGGAGGCATTTTTTACAGTCCAATACCAAAAAACGAGTAATCAATTTTATTCACTTTAGACTTTCGCGCCGTTTCACTTTCCAGTTGTTTCACTTTCGCGTCGTTTCACTTTCGCGTCGTTTCACTTTCGCGCCGTTTCACTTTCGCGTAAGCATCGGAAAAATTGAATTCTTTTTTACAGCCTAAGGGATAGTATAATTGCGAAGCATGGCTATCTCATTTCCTTCCGTTTGCGTTCCTCGCGTAACTATGCACTCTGACACGTCTGACGTGGAGCGTGTGTTTAACTCTATCTTTGGTGGAGATTATGTGGACCATGTAGATGCACATGAGACAGTTGACTCCAAAGGCCAAGACTTTCAAGTCATGTTCATCCATTTCAAGCAGGACCTCCCTGCGAACAAGTGGACAGAGCTCTTCTACCAGAAGCTGAACAAGGACACGATGGTGAAAGTGATGACGGGGTACAAAGAGTTCTACTGGAAGGTCTATTACAACCAGTCGTCCAAGAAAGTCCCTCACATCATGACCGCAGAGGAAGAAGCCAAGCTCAAACCAGACACCAAGGTCAAGCCTCTCCAGTCAAAGGTCGAGGCTGTCGCGACCGAGGCTGATCTGAGTAACGTTGACTGATGTACCATGCATTCCGACCTAGGAGGTCTCTTTTTTATAAGATGAAAAACAGCTTAACTATTGGACCGTATCCGGTAGAGAGGCCAAGTAGGAGGAGCATGCTTGGCCTTTACCCTGTAATAGGTAAGAGGATCACGTAATACTTGCTCACACATCTCCTTGTGCCGTCTAAGCTGTCCACGGGTCCTTAGATACGTCACTTCTTCGCACATCACTTCTTCCCGACTTCGGCGGACACGTTCAAACCGCGGCTTACGGAGGGGCACGTAACACTGTTCATCTAGGTCCCATATGGACCCTGGTCTGGTACGCAACAGGTACAACACGTCAAAGATTTCCGTCTTTTCTTTCATGTCAAACTGGTCCCAGTTCATTTTTTTAATTCTCTCTAAAAAAAATCGGCGACTTCAATTTTCATTGAAAAAGCTAACGCAATTTTCATTGAAAAAGCTAACGCAATTTTCATTGAAAAAGCTAACGCAATTTTCATTGAAAAAGCTAATGCAATTTTCATTGAAACGGCTAACGCATTTTTAAACTAATCTAGCGATCTTTCAACATGTCGTAATAAACCCCCCACAATCGACGTGCTAGTCCTTCGTCTTCCTCTTCTGGATACCATTGACCACAGAACTTGAGTCTTGAACCGTTGGGTGCGACGGAAAATCGGGGTCTAAAAAAGACCAATTCCAACTGGTCGTCGGTCAGATCGCAGAATGGGAAAACGTAGTCGCGGAAAACGTAGTCGCCGAAAACGTAGTCGCCGAAAACGTAGTCGCGTTCCATCTTATACCAATAACATCGGATTAACTATTTTTCAATTTTATATCTTAGACGAACGGTTCCAGTATCCATACTCCGTCTACCCAATGCCACCTCGGATCTCCGCAAACGACCCACTTGTACAAGTGTAGGTACCAATCCGCTAACAAGGGACTGGGTTGGATATGTTCGATCCGTGCAACCCATCCAGGTGGTTCTCGTATCACTTTACGAAGCCCGTACAAGGTCCAACTGTCCAACTCGCGGACGATGCAATGTCCTGCCCAGCCGTCGTCTAAAATATTGATCTTGTGTAATAAACGGATTTCTTGAATGTGTTTTTGTACCTCGTTGGCTTCGTGTTCCTTGCAGGTTCGCCAGTCGGGACGCAGACGTGGGCGGGCAAAGTCTTGGATCAGTTTCTGAAGTACTTCTGGCATTTCCATCTCTTATCTCTTTCCTATGAATAAAAAAGATTTCATTTTTATTTAAAATTGATGTGTGTTATATTTTAGGTTAAACTTACGAACAGAATGAACTCCTATCTCGCTCCGATGAGTGCTTTTCGCCCAGTACCGAAAGAGTGGCCTTCTTGGGACACTTACAACATGGTGCGAAAGATTAAGCTTTTCAACAAGAGCTTCTGCATGGCAATCAGACCGAGGGTCGTGTGGAACGTGGACCTGCAGCGGTACGAACGCCTTCCCAAGAGTATCCAGCGAGAGTCTCCACTGGACTACCTGGCCAACCCTTTTATGGTGAACCATGAATACGTGGAAGCAGTGCGATCCTTGTGGAGGACCGACCAAGATGAGACAAAGGAAGACCCCGACCCTTGTGACCTTAGCCACCTTAGCGAATTTCACAAGAGTTATCTCGAAGCCATTTTCTGGCGACCGGATGCATAAAGATTTTAAAAAAATCTTAAGCAAAACGGAAGGATTTGAGAAATCTTAAGCAAAACGGAAGGATTTACAACTTAAGATAAGTTTGAATATGGTTTGTTTTTTCACTAGATTTACTCTTTTGCCAAGATTAACCAATCCTTCTGTTACCAAAATTAGATCAAGATCTCTTTCCATATCAACATCAAAATCCTCTGTTTTGCTTAAGATTTTTCTAAAATCTTTAAAATTGAAGAAACTTTTTTCATGATTATAAATGTGACATTAGAAACATGAACACTGGACGTTTCTTTCCCGCGCTACGCATTGTGGAGGAGACCATGACCAACAAAGAAATTCTCGAGACCTTCAACACTGCCTTTGGCGGTGATGCGGTAGCCAAGGTGACCAAAGCCAAAGGCAGTCGTATCATTCACATCGATCAGTCGAATGAGCAGCGTCTGTATTTGTGGGACGAGTTTTACGAGGCACTTGACGAGTATGGTGCGGTATGGATCAAGGCGGAATACCTTGGCGACGAGGAGTACCACCACATTCACATCGAGTACCTGAAGGTGCCCAAGGAGGGTTACTGGGAAGTCCACTACGCCAAGAAGACACCTCCACGCCGCAGTACGGAACTGGCAAACCCTCGAGTGGGTTCGGACGGGAAGCTGCGACACTCGCCGGTCCGTGCATTTCCTCAAGTGGTCAAAGTGTGTACTTGCGGATGCACTTGCGGGGCACGTGGAACCTCGTTCTAAACGATTGTGGCTGTCTAAACGATTGTGGCTCTAAACGATTGTGTCTGTTTTTAATTTAAAATTGAAGGCTTTTTAAGAATATAAGTATTTTGACACTCTTGCCACGAGGATAAACATGGCTTATATATTCCCGTTTAGCGACCTTTCGAATTACCAGTTTAAGAACTTGGATGCCGTTTTCGTACTACCCGATGACGTGCTTGGATTTATCAGCGAATTGTCCAAGCCCGCCACTCGATACTGGTGCGAATTCAAAGAGATAAAAGGTATTATGGGTTGCTACGTGGACCTCTTAACAGACACAGAGGCAAAACTGCGTACGCGTGAGGCGGACCAAGTCTTTGCCGCAGTCGTGGCCTTCAAGGACGCATACGTGGAATATCATTACCGAGTAGGACTTTGTCTCCATGTCCGAAATGCAATCCTCATTCGAGAGTCAAACGTGGCGGCAGACATGTTTCAACGAAAGTCTCGCGAACTTCGGGTAGTGTTGTATGGCGAAGAAGAGGTCTTGCGTCGTGAGTACGAGTAATGGCGAAGAGTCTTGCGTCGTGATTAGATGGTTAATCTTTTTTATCGATCATTTACTTAAAAAAAAGATTAACCATCTTATCTCACTCGCTACCCGAAATCTCTTGCCTAAGATTTTTCCAACATCTTATTCAGCTCTTGAAAGAGGTCGTCGGCCAACAGGAACGCTTCCTCGCACTCGTCTCGCAGCCGAGCCATCTCTGCCCAATGCGCTTGAAGATCGCAAGTGTACGGATAACTGCGAGGCTTGCGCCGGTCGAGGTAGTCGTCGAAGTCGTCGTCGGCCTGCTTCTTCTCCTTGTACGCGTGGACGTAGTCTCCCAGCAGGTCCATGAGATCTTTCACGTCGGGTTCGCAAATCTTCTCCTTGAGAGCAACCCACTCGTCCAAGTCCAGCGCAAGCATCGCATTCTTGTACGTCTCTAGGTGCATGTCTACCAGGGAAAGCTGTGCGCAAATTGTCATCGTTTATACTCAATGACTGGAGGGTCCCATCTCCTTCTATTCCAGAAAACCATTCAATTTTAAAGATTTTAAAAAAATCTTAAGCAAAAAGCAAATCTAGTGAAGGATTTAAAGATTTTAAAAAAATCTTAAGCAAAAAGCAAATCTAGTGAAGGATTTAAAGATTTTCACTAATCCTTCACTTTTGCCTAAGATTTCCAAAATCTTTAAAATTGAAGGCTTTTTCAGAAATATAAGTATTTTGACACTCTTTCCACGAGGATAAACATGGATACACCCGTAGAGATCATCATGGATACACCCGTAGAGATCATGATGTATAAACATATGCCCGTAGAGATCATGATGATGGTTCAAGACTTCCTGCACAACCGGACCCGCCCAGACTGGCGGACGTGTAAGAGTGCCGAAGCCCGTGCCGTCAAACTGTTGATCCGCGATGAACCCCACACCGTTGCAGACCAGATTGGTACTGAATACTGGGATATCATCGTCGGTCAGAGCCTTTACGAGCTGATCACCCGCTATCCTGCGGGTCCGGTCAGTGACGAGGGACAGACGACGATACGTCTCAAGCGGGTCTGGGTTTAGAGCAAATGGGTGGATTTTGACCAAGTTTAAAGGTCACTTCTTTTTTATTAATCAAATCGATAAAAAGAAGTGCTCATAGTGCTGGTGACGGCTACATCAAGCCTTCCATCACTTCATCCCGCTCTTCTTAGCACTCTCGGTCTCAGTAGTCGGACACCATTGACGAAACGTGACTTTCTCGGGTGCGGGTTTCTTGCGCTCTTCAAACTCGCGTTCTACCGCCTCACGCTCGTCCCACGTGATAGCCGACCACCATCGCTCGCGAAGATCCATGGGAAGCTGAAAGAAGACCGACATTGTAATACAAGAACAGATAAGTATTGACCGTATCAATTTTAAATAAAAACTTGCTTATAACGATAAAAAATAAAGTGCTCATGCTACTTTACCAAACCACATTGGTTTCGCCACAACAGCAGAGGGAACTTATTGTCTTCGGCAGTTTTTCATACCTACTAGTGGATTTCTCCAGTTCCCTCTACAAGGCTGTTGCCTTGCGACTTTGTCGCTCTACAGAGGGGATAGGACGTCTCCTATTCTCTATAGTTTACCATCGGGGTATTCGCCCTACGGTCTCCACAACAGAAGAGGGAACTTATTGTCTTCGGCAGTTTTTCATACCTACTAGTGGATTTCTCCAGTTCTCTCTTCTATTTACCCTCGGGGTATTAGCCCTACGGTCGCCACAACAGCAGGTAAACCCTTGTCTTCAGCTTATCAGCTTACTAGTGGATTATCATCCGGTTCCCGTCTTGGTCTGTTGTTGTCCCTGCTTGGATACATTTCTTACTTCCAATAATTCTCTTCAATTTTATTGAAACTATCGCAAAAAACGAATAATCGAATATAAATCTATTTTTTGCGAAGGATTTAAAAAAATAGATGCAAATAATGAATGTATAGGAATTGTGACATTGGCCGGTATCCAATTCAAAAAAGTACCACGATGAATCAGCGCATTGCTCAGTTTGAGATTCTCTGGAACGAACGTCTTCGCGTCCGCCTTTCCCCTGCGTTGGGACCTGACCCGGACATCCTCTCGATCCCGATCCCCCGTCTCATACGTCAGACGAACCAGCACGAGCTTCTTTCACAGGAGCACCGTGTACAGTGGTTCAACGCGGAGACCCAAGAGGAGCGCGACGCCATCATGGCAGAGGAGGGTCTGTAAGGCGGACCAGAAGGTTAGACCCAGTTTAAAGGTCAATTCTTTTTTTTATAATTTAACGACATAATGCGATAAAAAATAAAGTGCTCATGCTACTTTACCAAACCACATTGGTTTCGCCACAACAGCAGAGGGAACTTATTGTCTTCGGCAGTTTTTCATACCTACTAGTGGATTTCTCCAGTTCTCTCTACAAGGCTGTTGCCTTGCGACTTTGTCGCTACAGCAGATTGAACTTATTGTCTTCGGCAGTTTTTCATACCTACTAGTGGATTTCTCCAGTTCCTCTCTACTATCTACCCTCGGGGTATTAGCCCTACGGTCGCCACAACAGCAGGTAAACCCTTGTCTTCAGCTTATCAGCTTACTAGTGGATTATTATCCGGTTCCCGTCTTGGTCTGTTGTTGTTCCCTGCTTGGATACATTCCTTCCTCTGGAGATAATTCTTCAATTTTATTGAAAGTGTCGCAAAAAAAGAATTATTCGTTCTCGCAATGCACTTTTGCTCCAATCTCCACTCTTGCCAAAGTTTTCACCAAATCCTCCACACTTGCCAAAGTTTTCACCAAATCCTCCACACTTGCCAAAGATTTTTCTAAAATCTTTAAAATTGAAGCTTTTTTCAAAATAATCTGGAGGTTGACCTCTTTCCACGAGATTAAACATGGACATGCCTCAAGTTCTTTCCACGACATTAAACATGGACATGCCTGAAGTGCTTCAAACGCTCATTCAAGACTTTCTGCGCCCTCTTGTTCGAGCGGACTGGCGCACGTGCAAGGCGCTCGAAGCAAACTCGATCAAGGAATACCACGACTGGTTCAATCCCCTTGTCTACAATGACCCCTGGCAGGACGAGGTCTACGACACGGACCTAATCGACTAGCTTCCCCTCTTGGCTTCGGCCGCCCTCTTGGCTTCGGCCATTTTTCATTTTTATAAAATCTTAAAAAAAAGATTAACCAGATGTAGATGTGTGATACTCGCTTCAAGCGGTGGGGTACCAGTGACCGTTGTAGTAGACCTCGTTGTCGACCTCGTAGACCTCGTAGACCTCGTCGTTTGAAGGTCCGATGGGGTACCAGTGACCGTTGTAGTAGACCTCGTTGTCGACCTCGTCGTAGTTCTCGTAGACCTCGTTCTCGACCACGTCGTTCAGGAAGACCACGCTAAGCTCGTCATTTGAAAGTTCGCTGAAAGGAAACGTAAACATCTGTATCTTTTTGGGGGGCACATCCCTTTAATTAAGGGAAAAGCTTCAATTTTAAAGATTTTTTAGAAAATGAAAAAATGGCCGAAGCCAAGAGGGCGGCCGAAGCCAAGAGGGCGGCCGAAGCCAAGTGATGTTCACACGTACATGTCCTCGTCCGATTCGTACTCCAGCACAACTTTCACCGAGGCAAGAGCGTTGAAGAGAGAGTTGAATTGAACCTTGAGTGGAGCGAATGGCGCGACCGGCTCAGCGACTACCTTGATAGGCGTCCGTCCTTCCTCCATCGCGACAACCCGATCCCAGTAGATAGGCTCGTCTGCGTTCTGGCGAATAAGCCTAGGCGGGGGCGGCGGCAGCGTATCTGCGTAGAGTGTGTTGAATTCCATGATTTTCTGTTGAAACTCTGACCGCATCGCGTATCGCGGCAACACGGAGCGCCACGTAGAGATTGACATTTTGCGGGAAGGAATGCACTCGTACATCACATAAACACTGATTTTAACTATTTTGAAAAAGTCTTCTATTTTTTGATTTTTTCGTCAAACGTTAGAAAATGAGCGATAACGTTGCATCGTAACGTTTGAAAATGGGCGATAACGATGGAAAAACGGTCGTAACGTTGTAAAATGGGCGATAACATGCGGAATGCATCGTAACATTTGAAAATTGACGATAACGATAGAAAAACGGTCGTAACGTTGTAAAATGGGCGATAACGATGTAAACGTTGCAAATCGGCGAAAAATGTAAAAAAATAGACGAATATTCTTTTTCTAAAGGTATTGTGCTCGGTTCGAACATGTCGGACCAACTCAAAGTTTTCTCGCGCCTAGCTGTCGAACAACTGATGGATGTGCTGAAGGATGTCCTTGCAAAAGAGCCTGTGCCTGCGGTGCAAGCCACTGTGTTGCAAGATCTGATGCCCGACAACATTGTCGAGAAAGTGTGGAATGCGATCCTCAACGAGCCCTCTGTGCAAGAGGTCAAGATTTCCATCGCGCACCTCAAGACCTTTGCGTACGACCTCCCTTTCATGCCGGATCGGATCGACTACAAGATTGGTACTTGCTGTGACGAGATTGTGTACAACCGTGGTCTCTTCACGCCATGCTCCAAGGCATGCAAAGAAGGCACCAAGTGTCGTGCGCATCTCGTTCCAAGCGGTTTTGGCGATTTCCAGAGCAGGTTGACCCAGTGGGACGACGGCAATGGAATCGGCAAGATGCAGGTGACCCCGGAAACGGACCCCACGCGTGTCAAGGCCTTCAAGGAAGTGACGTACGGTGAATTCTGTCAGAAATCCAAGATTTCGGAGGACATCGTCAACAAAGCCCTGCGGGAAGCCAACTTCATGTTGAGCGTCGACCGTCGGAACTTCGTTGTCCCAGTCAAGTCTCGGAAGGTACGCGGACGCCCTGCCAAGAAGCTCGTGGAGGAAGTCGAGGATGTCCATGAAGATGTGTCGCTAGACGCGGAAGACGAAAAGAGTGAAGTGAAACATGTGGAGGGTTGGGAAACAAGGCCCAGCGAAGAGAGTGAACCCGAAGAGCTCAAGGAGGAGAACAAGGACGACGAAGACGAAGTCGAAGTCAAGCCCAGGCCAGCTCGACCCCTTCCGCGCATCAAGAAGCCAAAGGCGACCGATGGCGAAAAGCCTAAGCCCAAGCCACGTGCGAAGAAGGTGAAGGAGGTCGAGGGTACGCCGCTGGATGGTCATCTCAAGGCGGAGGAGTTCGAGCAAGAAAGCGAGGAGGAGTAAGCGGTTCAAGAACAAGTCTTAGGAAGGACGGTTTTCCATTTTTTTAAGATTTTAGAAAAATCTTAAGCAAAACGAAAGATTTTAGAAAAATCTTAGGCAAACGAAAGATTTTAGAAAAATCTTAGGCAAAACAGAAGGATTTGATGTAACTCACTAGATCATGATGTAACTTTCACTAGTTTTGCTTGAGATTTTTCTAATCTTTCGTTTTGCTTAAGATTTTCTAAATCTTTAAAAAATGGGAAACCGTCCTCCCTACTCTTCTCCTCGCTCTAGGCCTCGTTCTCCTCGTCGAATATCGCCTCGCATTCTGCGTGAAACGCCTCCATCCGTTCCTCGTACTCTGCCGTTTCCTCGTCGTAGACCGCTTGACCTACCAGCAACACGCGCAGTGCTACGAGTTTATCGCGGCTTTCGTGTTCGTACTTGATGCGGAGGGTGTTCAGCCGATACTGCTCGTTGTCGCGTTCTTTCGCCTTTGGATGCGTAATACGAGTGACGCGTTTGTACTCGTCGCGCATGATATCAGCCGCCATGGTAGCGGACGCGTAATCCATCAGTGCATCGACAACTTGTTCGCCGTCTGGGCCATCCAGGCGTTCTTCAACACCCGGCCAGCTCGTCTTGTTCAGCATGGTCAACGCGTCTTTGTACGTTTGGAGAACAGATACTTTTTCCATGTTATACTCGTGGACAGAGTGCTACCTTTCTAAAACCTAATAAAATAGCTCAATTTTAAGATTTTAGAAAAATCTTAGGCAAAACAATAAATCTAGTGAAAATCTTAGGCAACAAAGATTTTAGAAAATCTTAAGCAAAACAGTAAATCTTGGGCAACAAAGATTTTAGAAAATCTTAAGCAAAACAGTAAATCTTGGGCAAAATCGTAAGATTTAACTTTCACAGTTGCATGTTTTGCTTAAGATTTTCTAAATCTTTGGTTGCTTAAGAAATTTCTAAAATCTTTAAAAAATGGTACGCATCCAGTACCGAGTGTTCGCGTCCTTAAACCACCAGTTTCTCCAACTCCAGCGCGAGGTCCTTCACAAGGACGCTCTTGCGTCCCTTGGGCTTCGGCGGAACGAGCTCCTCCAGTTTCTCATCGTACACCGCAACAAAGGGGGGCTCGGTCGGCACCTCTGTATCGTGAATGACCCCCGCGTAGGTGACGTCGGGTTTAGGTGCCTTCGGCGGCTTCGGCTCCTTTGGTACTTTTGGCGGCTTTGGCTCCTTCGGCGGCTTCGGCTCCTTTGGTGCTTTTGGCTCCTTTGGTGCTTTTGGCTCCTTTGGTGCTTTTGGCGGCTTTGGTGCTTTTGGCGGCTTCGGCTCCTTCGGTGCTTTTGGCTCCTTTGGTGCCTTCGGAACACCGTCCACCTCCATTGTGTCCGGCTTGCGCCTGGGGCGTCGCTTGGGCACAGAGTTCGCGGGCACAGAGTTCGCGGGCACAGAGTTCGCGGGCATAGTCTCACTCGATTGCATGCTGTCCATTTTATTACAGGAACTGGTTTACGGATTTGTGCGTCAATTTTTTAAGATTTTTCTAAGATTGCATGTTTTGCTTAAGATTTTTCTAAGATTGCATGTTTTGCTTAAGATTTTTCTAAAATCTTTACGTCCATTTTTAATTCAAATGATTTAAACAAAACACTTTATACCTTGTAATGGGCTCGTCACAATCTTCTGAGCCCTCTTCGGTAGAAGTCCCTGACCCTGAAGTTGCCGTCGACGTAGAGGTAGAGGAGGACCCTGTAGATGATTTGCTTGAACAGTCTATTCGGTGGATGTTTGGAGTTTCGTGATAGTGTCCATAAAATAGAATTTGGCAAAATAATCACTGAATTGTGAAAAGTGAAAGAATATGAATAAACTGTTTTACACTGAGCTTGTGATGGGTGGTGTCAAGGAATTTTCAGTCACGCTTCTTGCCGGCGAGTGGTCCAAGTACCGTCGTTTTGCAAGTGAGGTAGATGCCAAGCGTTGCATCGAACACCTCAAACACATCAAGCACAACACGGCATTGGCTGCATTGGAACAGTTTGTGCGATATGGGACCGTGGGAAAATGGCAGGTATCGCTCTCTTCCGTCTTGGAGCAAGGGTCTAAGATCAAGCATCGTGTCAACTGCCCGGATGGCACGTATTCCGTGTGGATTGGTTTCATTCAAGGCGATTATATCGAGCGGGTCGACGAGAAGGGTTTAAATACTTATACGTCGCTCAACTCGTTTATTCGCGCCCACTATGCCGAGGTTCATCCTACGCGCAAAGGTGGAAACGGATGGAACGATTGCGAGACCAAGGTCCAAGGCAAATGGGTCAAGTTGTCGGTCGTTCGCTCTACCCTACCCGGTCTTGTCCGGGTGGACCGCTGGCCTCCGGCCCAATCTAATACAGTATCAGTCAAGTAACAAGTAATCTTGGCAAACGGTTAATTCTTTTTCACAATCTGTTCATATGTCGTTTCCAACCTGTTCATATGTCGTTTCCAACACTATGAGAATACAGGGCTGGAGGCCAGCGGTCCACCCGGACAAGACCGGGTATGCGTAAAGGTATTATGAATTCTTTCTTGGTTCCTATTAATGGATGCATTGCATTACGACACCTTACAAAATATGTGTAATCGTTTTCCATCGGAAGACCTTAAAAAACAATACTTACGTCTTTTGTCTGGATTGACCCTTGCACCGGATGTCTCTACTCCCGACTTTTTAAACCGGGTCCAACAAATTGGGCAGATGGGTGTCATTTATGTATGCTATAACTACAGTGGTTTGATTGGTACAGCGACGTTAATTTATGAACCCAAAATCTTGCGTGGACTAGGGATTGTCGGTCACATTGAAGACGTGGTCGTGTGTGAGACCCATCGTGGTCGAGGGATTGCAACCGAATTGCTAAAAAGGTTAAAGTCTCTTGCTGAACCGCGTTGTTACAAGGTCATTTTGGACTGCAGTACGGAAAACGAAGGATTTTACCGGAGAAATGGGTTTCAGGTACATGGAAAAGAGATGGCGATTTACTTTTAACTGTAAAATAGAATTGATCAAAATTCGATGGTTCTTGTATAAAAAAATGTCCCGTTACGTGCGAGTTTCGATGCCTTATTGCGTGCTGAAAGTGCCGGTCGACTTCAACCTGGATGACTTGAAAGGAAACATGCTGAGCGGTTTCTACGTCAATGGAGAACGCGTAGACCATCTTCAGCCGGGGAATGATTACGATTTTACGTCTCTTCCGATCTTGCCGGATTGGTATGTGGCTACCTTGGCTGAGGAATATTTCGAGCAACATGTTGTCTTTCAACCACATCCTCCTACCTGGACGAATGTATGTGAACAAGCGAGACAACATGTGGCAGATATGACGTTTGAACAAAAAGAGCAATTCATTGACCTCTTGTGGCCCAAGTACCAAGCCAAGTTGCAATTATGGGTGGAGACGATGTAGACGGTAGACGGTCTTGTCCGTCTGGACCGCCTCCCAAGGCACTGCGTTTCGGGGTTCCGCCCCGATCCTGAGTAAATCTTGGGTATTCTTTTTACAAGCGGTTAATAAAAAATATTGGCTCTTCCCAAAGGTTATTCTTTTACAAGCGGTCCATAAAAAGAATTCCCAAGATTTACTCAGGATCGGGGCGGAGCCCCGAAACGCAGTGCCTTGGGAGGCGGTCCAGACGGACAAGACCGTCTACCGTCTATCCGTTCATCCACTGGATCCGATGCGAATACCATTTCCAGTAGTTGTCGGCGTACAACCCGTCCCGGGGAGGGATGACTGGGGGCCGGAGTTGAGCAAAACACAAGTAATTGGGTGCTCTCATCAGCCAGGTTCTTCCGTACAGTGTCCAGTCATCAATGTCGTTGTAAGCCTCTTTACACCACGACCAATAGTCTTTTCTCTCTACAAGACATTCCAAGACAAGACCATTATTCTCTTCGATGATTTCTGCCTCATGGCGCTTACACGTGCGCCAGTCTGGACGTATCACAAAGCCTATGATCTCTTCAACCATTTCGGGGGGTAGTCTGAAGGCAAACATGGCTTATACACCTTCAAAATGTTGGCGGACTGTTGTCAATTTTTATACACGGTCTTGTCCGCGTGGACCGCTCGGCCTCCGGCCTGGATTAGAGGTGTGATTTCTTTTTATTAAGTTTATCTTCATGTGTTTTGGGCCGGAGGCCAGGCGGTCCACACGGACAAGACCGTGTATGTATAATTGAATCTTAAATTATTCTCTCAAGTTAGTAAAAGATGAGGTCACTTGTGTGGCTTTTATCGCTTATTCGAGTTTATTCATGGGAATGTCCCGTCTCTAATCCTGTGATGCTTCGCTATATGCGAATTCAAAGTCGACCCTTTCTCAATCAGCTCTATATCCATACCACAAGTAAGCTCATGTCGTCGTTTGTACCGGAGGATACACCACTCCATTCCATGTTACAAGATACGGTGTATGAGTTCATCGAGAATAAAACCCTTGCTCCCTTGGACTTTAATCCAAAAGAGGTATCCACCTTCTTGGTTCGGCATTTTGTCATACAAGTGATTACACATGAGGTCACTGATGTAGTGCACGAGGCGGTACATGATGTGGTAAAAAAGATAACCCAGACTTAGAGTTTGGTAGGCTCCTCCGGTATACGCTCCAACATCTTAGAACGGGTGTCTTGCGTGCGCTGTCGTTTCCAAACTACCTTTCGTCCTCGTTCCACGACCCACTTCTTCGGCTTCGCAAGGTACACCGCATCTTTCGATTTGGAAGCCTTGTAGACCTTGAAGTTCTTTGTGAAAGCGTGTTTTGACATCTTCGGGTTCATCTTTTGTATGTATTCCTTTCCCTGTTATTTCTTCCTTCAATTTTAAATAACCTTTGTAAAGGTTAACGAAACACCCGGTAATATTTGTAAAGGTTAACGAAACACCCGGTAATATTTGTAAAGGTTAACGAAACAACTGGTAATAGTTGTAAACTTAAATAAGGTTTTCGCAAAAAATTAAATCTTGTGACGTTGTAATGGATATCGTACACTTCTTTCTGAACACGTTAAACACGGTGTTGTTGTTTCATTGGGACACCCCGTCTTATGCCGCTCACAAAGCAACGGACCATTTGTATAAGCGGTTGGGTGAATTGGTCGATACCTTTGTTGAAATTGATTTACGGGATAGAAACATGAAAAAGAAACCGGTTCCGACCGAGTTTTGCGTATTAGGATATTCCGACTTTGTCAAGGACATGACTGTGCGTGCCGACTTCTTGGCTGGATTGCACTTAGAAGGAGACTTGGCGTCCATACGAGATGACATGGTGGCTGAGATCCATCATGCTTTCTATCTGATGAAGAAGACCTAAAGACGGTCTCTACACGATCTTGTCCGTGTGGACCGCTTGGCCTCCGGCCCATGTTAGAGACGGTCTTGTCCCTGTCTTGTCCATGTGGGCCCATGTTAGAGACGGTCTTGTCACTGTCTTGTCCATGTGGACCCATGTTAGAGATGGAATTTGCTTTATGTCGCATGGCTTCACGGCTATTTAGTTCTGCCCATTCCTGGTCAAACTTTTTCCAAAAATCCATTCCATTGATATCTTAAGTGTTTCAATAAAAAAGATTTCAATTCTATAGATTGACATATTAAAAGAATGTTTAGCCGATCACTTCCTCCGCTTCTTGGAAACGGACACGTGCTTTTGGGTTCGCTTGTGCCTGCTGCGCTTGTGCCTGCTGCGCTTGTGCCTGCTGCGCTTGTGCCCTGACATCGGCAGCTTTTCGGCATTCGGCACGCTTGGCTGCTTGGACTGCACGGCTCTGGACACGGCGTTCGTCTTCGGCTGTGCGTTTGGCAGCTATCTTCGCGTCTTCGGCTAACTGCTTGGCTGCGCGTTTGGCTTGTAGCTTTGCGTCTTCGGCTGCGCGTTTGGCTTGTAGCTTCGCGTCTTGCTTCTGGTGGCTTGCCTTCGTGCGTTCGTCTTCGATCCTGCGAACCACCGCGGTGATATGTGCATCGTGGACGGGCTTCTTCGGCTTCTCGGGTTTCGGCTGGCCCGCTAACGCTCGCCTGGATTGGCGGTACGCTTGACGAATGGCTTCACCTCGTGCCCACTTCTTCTGAAGCTTCGGCAGGTCCTCTGGTTTCGTCAAGGCGGTGAGGCGGGCGTGCTCAGCGACGGTTTTCGCGTCCTTCGTGGCCCAGAGCTGTTCAAGAGCTACAATGTTCATTCTTTATCTTTTCTACAAATTGGTTTGTAAAAAGGATAATTCAATTTTAGCCGGTTACGGCCGGCTGGGCCAAGGCCTCCGGCCAGGTTAGACACGTTATTCATCTTAAAGGTTTACTTTCGTAAATATGGGTAAAGTTATGCCCGAGGAAATGCTGGGATCGTATGCATGTGACCATCAATGGTAAGGAATGGTTTCAATGATCAAGTCGTTTGTTACGGCTAAAATTGAACTCATCTTTTTTTAACATTTCAGGTATAGAAGGAATTATGGAAGAAATCAAATATGTTGATACTCTTGAAAAACGCTGGACGGTCGATGGTCTCAAGCGGTATATTCGTGATCGTGAAAAACGCTGGAAACATGAGGATACCAAGCGGGATGCTTTTCGTGATTGGCAGCGCACACAAGTCTCTGCTGCGGAACTTGAACGGCTTCTAGTAAATTGGACGCGGTCTGATAACGCTCGCATCAAGTATCGCGTTGAAGCACGAAAGAAAACCGAAGATCAGATGAAATACGCGCAGTGTAATTGTGCCAAGGAGGATGTAGTTATCGCTGAACGTCGCAAGAAGGAAGACGTACGCCTGGCAAATTCTCGTCTCAAGGAAGAGACACTGAAGACAAGGAAGCGAAAAGCCCAGGATGATCGAATTGCAAAGAAACGACTTGAACAAGACGCATGTGACTCATTCGAACGAACCAAGCAAGACGAAGAAATCGCCGCACGTCGCCTACGCGAAGATAAGGATCGGGACAAACTTCACAATGACCACGCCTCTTCCCCAGGGACGAACTGTTAAGTCTATCTTTTTATGGGCGGAGCCCAGCGGTCCAGACGGACAAGACCGTCTATAAAATTGAACTTTTGAAAAAGCCTAGGATGGAGGTACGATGGACTATGCAGAAATGTATGCAAAAACTTATTCTGAAAAAGGCTGTGCGTCTATTTACCGGCGGGAACAACAATGGGAAAGCCAAGACGTGCTACGTACACTCAAGCGGGAAAGTCTTCGGTTCTACGAACAACAGTCGTGGAATAAACTATCTGAAATCAATGCCGAAAGACGTAAACTTGCATGGAAACGACAAGAACAACGGTGGCGAGACCAAGACACGATACGACTGATGCATCGACTACAGAAACGCAAGATAGACGGTCTTGTCCGTCTGGACCGCCTGGCCTCTGGCCCAAGGATATTCATGGAAACTTCGAATGGTATCCAGCCTAGCAGAGAAAGTGATATATCTATTCTATGTCAGGCATAAGGCAATTCTTTTTATACGCGTTCTTGTCTGCACGGTCTTGGCCGTGCGAGCCGCCTGGCCTCCGGCCCAAGGATATTCATGGCATATTCGGATGGCCTCCGGCCCAAGGATATTCATGGCATATTCGGATGGCCTCCATCCCAAGGATATTCATGGCATATTCGGATGGCCTCCATCCCAAGGATATTCATGGCATTCTTTTTATTAAACATCGTGTATTTGGGCCGGAGGCCAAGCGGCTCGCACGGCCAAGACCGTGCAGACGAGAACGCGTAAAATTGACAGGGTCAGAATGGATGAAGGAAGGCAAAAAGGTCACCATGCGTGCCGTTTATTCATCGAATACTACATCCTTCGAACCTGATATTTTCCCTAATCAAGACCATTTTGGTAAAGAGATTGCTGTCTCTTTTATGGATCGTAATATTGTCTCTATTTTGGCTTTGGCTCTTACTCAGTCGGGCAAGACGGGTTCCATGCTGGGCGTCATCAAGCATTGCTTGGCGGAGCCTTTGTTGGCGGTACCTATGGAACATATCTTTGTGATTACGGGCTATTCTTCGACCGAGTGGGTCGAGCAAACTCAGTCGCGTTTCCCAGAGGATCTTAAAGAGAGGGTCTTTCATCGTAATCGTCTGGCGTCTTTTGTCAAAGAGGTCAAACACTTGAAGAATGTCTTGATACTGATGGACGAAATACAAATTGCCTTTGGTGATAAACAATCCATCCATAATGCCTTTATGGATGCCGGGATCATGTCCAAGGAACAGTTGTATGCACGGGATGTCAAGATTGTCCAGTTTACGGCCACGCCTCGAAACACGGATAATTTTCGCAAACATTCCTTCTCTAAGATTGTCCTCATGACCCCGCCGCCTGGCTACATCTCCATCTTTCATCTCATGGAGACAGGTCGTGTACGCTTGTACAAGGATGTGTGTGGTGCTATGAAAGAGGTCAATTACTCGGGTGTGAACTGGAAGGACCCTAGCACAGCTATGCCCGTCTTGCCTGCTGTGGAGAACAACATCAAAGAATTAGACATCGGTTCAGTTCCACGCTATCATATTGTGCGTACGGGTCGGCTTCAGATGCATGATGTCACTATCCTGAATTTCAAAAAGGTATTCCCTGATGCCGTCATGCTGTCTGAGATGGACATTGATCTAGACGAGGTCCTGACCAAAAAGCCTGAAACGCATACCTTTATCTTTATCAAAGACAAACTTCGGTGTGCGAAGACCCTGCACAAAGAACACCTCGGTATTCTGTATGACCGCATGACCCAACGGACTTCCATGAATAGCGTGGTTCAGGGACTGGCGGGGCGACTGACCGGTTACCATACCAATCAACACTCGATTGTCTATACTAGTCCTCCAATGATACGTAAGTATTTTAACCTGTGGACGGCTCAGTTTGAAGGACTGGCGATCAAGTCTATCTTTATCGGTAACATCTAAGACGGTCTTGTCCGTCTGGACCGCTTGGGCTCCGCCCTTATTTTTTCATTGAATCCATCTAGACGGTCTTGTCCGTCTGGACCGCCTGGGCTCCGCCCTTATTTTTTCATTGGAGCCATCTAGATCATCTACATAATGTGGGGCGGAGCCCAAGCGGTCCAGACGGACAAGACCGTCTAGTCTATAGGTCATAATGTACGTCTCGCTGGACAATGTCACTGAAGCTGTCTGCCTGGCGTGCGACATGTGGAAAAATACAATAACAAGGAT
>Ga0187843_10000510_pt1 | contig 27440 bp, 16 predicted proteins | sample SpaLakP09_SKY_43_FD_134516 | JGI IMG/M metagenome (GOLD analysis project Ga0187843, IMG submission 134516) | Oligotrophic lake water microbial communities from Sparkling Lake, Wisconsin, USA - SP09_SKY_43 | ecosystem: Environmental > Aquatic > Freshwater > Lake | place: USA: Sparkling Lake... | reverse complement strand
GGATGGCTTGCACCGAGCGGATGTACGCGTCCAGGTTGCCCAGCGAGGGCACCACGGTCCAGGGATCGCGGGGGATGACGGCGTTCACAGTGTTCATCAAGGGGCTCCTTCAGGGGTCCTTCCGATGCATATTAGCACTCCTGTTCAGAGAGTGCTAAGGCGGAAAAGTTCCCCTTTTCCGCGGCGGTTTTTCGCAGCGGAACAGCTTGACGGCGTTGTCGGTTCTCAGTGAGTTTCGAACTTCTTGCAGTCAGTTCTGAATTGAGCCGTGAAACAACCCTACCTCTTTTACCCTCTCGTCACTGTGGGAATTTGGGGTTGCGCTACGTAAGATAATTTTTCTTACGTTCCGCGTATGATTCAGACATGGGCAAGACTGAATCCTGGTTGATATCGTGGGTAGGCGAAACTGATCACCAGTGCGCTGAGGGCAAGCGCCATGGGGAACTTGGCCCCATCGCGACAGCGCTGAAGGGCGACAAGAGGTACGACCGCATCTACCTGCTCACGAACTACAACTTCGAGAGAAGCAAGGCTTTCTGCGCCTGGCTAGAGAAGGAGGCGGGGTACCTTCCTAGCGCCGTCGACCTGTACAGCGTCGAACTCTCCAGCCCCATCAACTACTCGGAGATCTATGAGAAGGTCTCCCGCGAGCTTCAACAAGCCGGCCTCCCGAAGCACGGCGTGGAGCTGACCTTCCACCTCAGCCCAGGCACACCCGCCATGGCCGCAATCTGGATCATGCTGGCCCGCACCCGCTTTCCGGCCAAGCTGATCCAGACCTCCAAGGAGAAGGGGCTCGAATCAGTCGATTTCCAGTTCGATCTGGCCAGCGACTTCCTTCCAGAGTACCTGCAGCGCACCGATGAGCGTATCGGTCGCATGGCTGCACCTCCCGCCGTGCAGCCAGCGTTCGGGAGCATCGTTCACCGTTGTGACGCCATGCGCCAGCAAATCACGCTGGCTCAGCGTGTCGCTGCCTACAGCGTCCCGGTTCTGATCCTGGGTGAGACGGGCACAGGCAAAGAGCTCTTCGCTCAAGCCATCCACGAAAGCAGCCCTAGAGCAGGCAAGCCCTTCGTTGCCGTCAATTGCGGCGCAATCTCCAAGGAGCTGGCCAATGCGGAGCTCTTCGGCCATGAGAAAGGCGCCTTCACCGGTGCAGACAAAGCCCGCCCAGGCCATTTCAAGGAAGCCCATGGCGGCACACTCTTCCTCGACGAAGTGGGCGACCTGCCGCTGGACAGCCAAGTGCGCCTGTTACGCGCCCTGCAATCCAAGGAAATCACTCCGGTCGGTTCGTCAAAGGTGCAAAAGGTTGATGTGCGGGTGATTGCCGCCACTCACCGCGACCTGGCTGCGGATGTCGCGGCGGGTCGCTTCCGGGAAGATCTGTTTCACCGTCTCGCGGTCGGCATCCTGCGCTTACCCCCCCTGCGCGAGCGCGAAGATGACATCCTCTTGTTGGCTGACCAGTTCATGGCGGACATCAACCGTGACGCCCCCAGTCATCCCGAGGTGCAACATAAAGAACTTTCGGAATCCGCAAGAAAAATTCTGATATCCCACGCCTGGCCGGGCAATGTTCGCGAGCTGTATCACGCCCTGCTGCGGGCATCCATCTGGGCTCAAGACGCGCAGATGAGTGGCGCAGACATCGAGGCCGCTTTGATCCAAATGCCCACGGGTGCAGGCGATGGGATCTTGAATCGCCCCATCGCGCAAGGCATTGATTTGCAAAGCGTTTTGGACGAAGTAGAGCGACACTACATCTCCCGAGCCATGGGTTTGACCAAGTACAAAAAGTCCAAAGCGGCAGCGCTTCTGGGCTTCAACAACTACCAGACACTGAGCAACCGAATGGCCAATCTTGGCCTCTCGGAGGACGACACACACTGAACCAGGAAGGGCTGGCACGCCTCTCGCCTTAGAAGGTTGCAACGACAACCAAACCAGGGAGGGCTTGTCAGAGATGTTGATGCAAGACCTGACGTCATTGAACTTCGAGCCGCTGCGCGCGGTGTACCCGGAGCTCGCCAACATGGGTGGGTATGCGGAGCACTACGCCCACAGCGACCCTGAGAGCGCGCTCGTCAAGCTGCGCAACTTCGCGGAGCGGCTGGTCGATCGCGTTTACGTCAAGCTGAAGCTCCAGCGGGTACCGCAGTCCAACTTTGTCGACCTGCTGCACAACGCCAGCTTCCGCGAGGTCGCTCAGCCCCTTGTGCTGGACAAACTGCACCTGCTGCGTCGACTGGGCAATCGCGGGGCGCACGGAGAAGACGTCGAGGCCGCTGACGCAGTGCGCTGTGTCCAGGAAGCCTGGCAATTGGCACGCTGGCTGCACGTCACCTTCTTGGATGGGCAGGTCACTGACTTTGCCGATTTCAAGCAACCGCCAGTCGACGGCATCGACAGCAAGGCTGAGTTCAAGCGCAAAGCCAAGGCCCTCGCTGAAGAGAACAACCTCAAGGAACAACGCCTCCGCCAGGCGCTGGAAGAGCTTGAAGCCTTGCGTGCTGCTGATCGCGCTACCGCGCCGGCCACACAAGCAGCGCCAACCGAACTCGAACTGCAACAGGCTGGCCAAGCGTCCGCCGCTGCCGCAAGCCAACTTCGCTTCAGCGAAGACAACACCCGCAAGTGGCTGATCGATCGCGACTTGCGCATAGCAGGGTGGGATGTACCGCCTGGCACGGCGTCGAATGACTCGGTCGGTCAAGAGGTGGAGGTGGCACACCAACCCACCGCCAGCGGCAAGGGGCGCTGCGACTATGTGCTGTGGGACGACAACGGCAAGCCGCTTGCTGTCGTGGAAGCCAAAAAGACGCAAGTTGACGCGCGTGCTGGCCAGGAGCAGGCCAAGCTGTATGCCGATGCTTTGGAGAAGGACCACGGCCAACGGCCGATGATCTTCTATACCAACGGCCACGACATCTGGGTTTGGGACGATGCGGGTGGCTATCCGCCTCGGTCGGTCTTCGGCTTCTTCTCCAAAGACTCCTTGCAATACCGAGTTGGCTTCCAGCGCCGCGAAAAGCTGAACCTCCTGACCGACGTGCGCCCCGATGCCAACATCGCCGGCCGTCTGTACCAGATCGAAAGCATCACCCGTGTTGCTGAGCGCTTCTCGCAGCGGCACCGCCGCGCCTTGGTGGTTCAGGCCACCGGCACGGGCAAAACGCGCGTGGCCATCGCCTTGGCCAAGTTGTTGATCGACGCTCGCTGGGTGAAGCGCGTGCTGTTCCTGTGCGACCGCAAAGAGCTGCGCAAGCAGGCCAAGAACGCATTCAATGATTTCGTTCAAGAGCCCATCTACGTCATCGGCCAAGCCAACGACGTGGGAAAGATGGATGCGCGCATCTACATCGGCATCTACCAAGGCCTGATCAACGACTATGAGTCTTTCGACGTCGGCTTCTTCGACCTGATCATCGCGGACGAATCACACCGCTCGATCTACAACCTCTACGGCGACCTGTTCAAGTACTTCGACGCCATCCAGGTCGGCCTTACGGCCACGCCTGTGGAGATGGTTAGCCGCAGCACTTGTCGCCTCTTCGGCTGCGACTACAAGCTGCCCACGGCCAACTACCCGCTGGAGCAGGCCATTGCAGACCGCAACCTGGTGCCCTTCCGCGTGGTGGCGCACACCACCAAGTTCCTGCGCGACGGCATCAAGGCCGCACACCTGTCAGATGAGCAGATTGCTCAGCTGGAAGACCAAGGCATCGACCCAAACACCTTGGACTTTGATGCCAAGGAGATCGACGACGCCGTTTTCAACAAAGACACCAACCGAGTCATCCTGCGCAACCTGATGGACAACGGCCTGCGCGATGCCGACGGCCAGCTGCCAGGCAAGACCATCGTCTTCGCCCGCAACATCGACCATGCTCGGCTGATGGCTGAGCTGTTCGACGAGATGTACCCGCAGTTCGCAGGCAAATTCTGCCGAGTCATCCACTCCAAAGAACCGCGCTCCGAAGACCTGATCGACCAGTTCAAGGAGCCGCATGGCGACCTGCGCATCGCGATCTCGGTCGACATGATGGACACCGGCATCGACGTGCCAGAGGTGGTGAACCTCGTCTTCGCCAAGCCAGTGAAGAGCAAGGTCAAGTTCTGGCAGATGATCGGGCGCGGCACGCGCCTCTGCAAGAATCTGTTTGGCCCAGGCAAAGACAAGAGCGAGTTCCTGATCTTCGATCACTGGGAAAACTTCGCCTTCCACGACCTGAACGCAGATGAGGTGGAGCCTAGCATTCCGAAGCCACTCACCCAGCGGCGTTATGAGGCCCGCGTTGAGCTGGCGGCTCTGGCACTGGCCCGTTCTGAACTGAATGCCTTCGACCAACTGGCCAAGCAACTCCAGCAAGACGCTGCGGCCCTGCCTGACGGTGCCATCGCCGTGCGCGAGAACTGGCAGGCCGTGCAGCAAGCGCGAGACGCCAAGCTCGTGCACCAGTTCGCGCCCGTGACCAGGCAAGTGCTCACTGAAACGGTGGCCCCCTTGATGAGCGCGGTGGACGTGCGCGGCCAGGGCGACGCCCTACGCTGGGACTTGCTGTTGGCCAAGGCCCAAGCCGCAGCCATTGCCGAGCCAGGCAAGCCCAACCCACAACGCGAAGCGATTCTGGAATGGATCGGCCGGCTGCCCCCGCACCTCAACCCAGTGCGCGCCAAAGCCAACGAGCTCAAGACGCTGCGCTCAGACGCCTTCTGGCAGTCGCCTACCTTCGCTCAGCTGGATGCCATGCGTGAAGCACTGCGCGACGTCATCGGCCTGGCCGAGGCGCCGATCACACGGCCCCCCATGCCCACCACGGTGCTGGACGTGCGGGAGAACGAAGCCGAATACCGGGTGGAGCATCGCTCCACCAACGTCAAGTCGGTCGACTTCGTCATCTACCGCAAGGCCGTTCAAGCCGCGCTGGAGCCCTTGTTTGAGACGGACCCGGTTCTGCAAAAGGTGCGACGAGGCGAGCCCGTCACGCCGGAAGAGCTGGACCAGCTCAACAGCCTGCTGCACACCCGCAACCCGAATGTGGACCTCAGCACCCTGCGTGAGTTCTATCCGGACACGGCTGTGCCACTGGCCCACATCCTGCGCGCCATCGTGGGCCTAGACCATGAAGCGGTGGATGGCAAGTTCACCGCGTTCGCCCAAAGCCATGCGTTGACCAGCCAGCAACTGCGCTTCCTGGCCATGCTGAAGGACCACATTCGCCAGTTCGGTGCCATCGCCGTGGCACAACTTTTCGACGCACCGTTCAACTCCCTCCACGCTGAGGGCTTGGGCGGCGTCTTCCCCAACCAAACCCAACTCGACGAGCTGGTGGCGCTGGTGCGCGGCTTTGGTGAGCCCTTGCAACCACCTGCCGCCAACTGATCCCGCACACAGTAGACAGGACTCCCCATGATCACAGGGCCCCTCAAGAGCCGCATCGACAGCCTCTGGACCGACTTTTGGACCGGTGGCATCACCAACCCGTTGACGGTGATCGAGCAGATCACCTTCCTGATGTACAGCCGCTTGCTGGACATGAAAGAGCGCGCCGACGAAAAGCGCGCGTCGCTGACCGGCCAAGCCTTCACCCGTCGCTTTGGTGACGACGAACAAGATTGCCGCTGGGAAACCTGGCGCCATTACGGCAGCGAGAAGATGTTGCCCCATGTGCGGGACCGCGTGTTCCCGCACTTCCGACGCTTGGCCGAGCGCAGCACTGGCAACGACAGCCTGTTCGCGTCCTTCATGAAGGACGCTCAGCTGATGATCCAGAAGGAAACCCTGCTCTCCAAGGCCGTGGCTGCCGTGGGAGACCTGCCCCTGGAGCGGGGTGACACCAAGGGTGACCTGTATGAGTACCTGCTCAGCAAACTCACCACCGCTGGCATCAATGGACAGTTCCGCACGCCACGGCACATCATCCGCCTGATGGTGGAGCTGATGCAGCCCCAGCCCACCGATCGCATCTGCGACCCTTCCTGTGGCACCGCCGGCTTCCTGGTCGAGGCCTACGACTACCTGCTGCGCGAGCACACCAGCGAGGCCGGTAAGCACGTCGAGCAGGTGGACGGCGAAGAGCACATCACCTACAGCGGCGACCTGCTGGCCCAGCAAGGCCACCGGGCGCATGTGGACAGGGACATGTTCCATGCCTACGACTTCGACGCCACCATGCTGCGCATCGCCAGCATGAACTTGGTGATGCACGGCGTGGGCGAGCCCGACGTGCACTACCAAGACACGCTGAGCCAGAGCTTCGAGGAGCGCCATCCCAAGGGCTCCAAGGGTGCCTTTGACCTCGTCCTGGCCAACCCACCGTTCAAGGGTAGCTTGGACGAGCAAGACGTAGCGCCGGACCTGTTGCGCGTGGTGAAGACCAAGAAGACCGAACTGCTCTTCATCGCGCTCATTCTGCGCATGCTGAAGGTCGGCGGCCGCAGCGCCACGATCGTGCCGGACGGTGTGCTGTTTGGCTCCAGCAAGGCCCATGTGCAGCTGCGCCAACACCTGATCGAGAACAACCAGCTGGAGGCGGTAATCTCTCTGCCATCCGGGGTGTTCAAGCCCTATGCCGGTGTCTCCACCGCCATCATCATCTTTGCCAAGGGTGGCAAGACGGAGAACGTTTTCTTCTACGACGTACAGTCTGATGGCTTCACGCTCGATGACAAGCGGACGCAGATCGGTGATGGCAAGGGGGACTTGCCGGATGTGCTTGCGAAGTACAAGCAGTGGTGTGAGGGCAAAGCTGTTCTTGACGACAGAACCGCTAAGGCGTTCGAGGTACCTGCTACTGCCATTCGCACCGAGGGGTACGACCTGTCCGTCAATCGGTACAAGAAGCAAACCCATGCAACAGAGGTTCATGAAGAACCTCGGCAAATCCTGAAGCGTCTGCAAGAGGTGGAAGCCCAGATCAACGCGGACCTGGCAGAGCTTGCAGGACTGATTGAATGAAGCGCCAAGTAGTTCGACTGGGTCAAGTCGTCGACATCAACCCGTCCACTAAAGCCACAGGTTCGGCAGATGATCTGGTCGCGTTCCTTGCCATGGCTGACATCAGTGAGGAGGGTCGAGTCGCTTCGGTCCAACAACGTCCGCTGGCAGACGTGCAGAAGGGCTACACGATCTTTCAGGCAGGCGACGTGCTGCTGGCAAAGATCACGCCATGTTTTGAGAACGGCAAGGCTGCATTTGTGGAGTCCTTACCTACGCAGGTAGGGTTCGGTTCCACTGAATTTCATGTGCTCAGGCCAACCAGAGAGATCGATCCCAAGTTTCTCTTTCACCTCATTTGGAGCCCCAGCTTTCGGAGGCTAGGCGCTTCTCGGATGACTGGCTCCGCAGGACAGAAGCGCGTGCCTGTGGCTTTCTTGGCTGACTACGAGTTCCCGCTTCCTTCCCCTCGCGAACAGCAACGCATCGCCGCCATCCTCGACAAGGCCGACGGCCTGCTCCGGAAGCGCCAGGAGGCGATGCGCTTAGCTGACACATTACGTCGCTCGGTCTTTGTTCAGATGTTCGGAGACCCGGATCTGAACCCCAAGGCATGGCCGGTCCTTCCGATGGGTGATGTCATCGAATTCAAAGGGGGAAGCCAGCCGCCCAAAGAGACTTTTGTCTCCGAGGCAAGGCCAGGTTATGTGCGGCTTGTGCAGATTCGGGACTTCAAGACGGACAAGTACAAAACGTACATCCCTGAGAAACTCGCAAAGCGATCGTTCGATGAGGATGACGTGATGGTCGCTCGCTACGGGCCACCTGTCTTTCAGATCTTGCGCGGGTTGAGCGGTTCATACAACGTCGCGCTTATGAAGGCGCAGCCTAAGCCTAACGTGTTGAAGGAGTTTGTCTTCTGGCTCTTACAACTTCCGAAGTACCAGTCTGCGGTCATCTCTAACTCAGAGCGGACAGCTGGGCAAACGGGCGTCAATCTTGACTTTTTAAATGCACTAGAGGTGCCTCTGCCGCCGCTCACCTATCAAGAGGAGATCGCAGCAGCCCTGGTCAAGATATCCGCAACTGTTGAGAAGCAGCAAGCCATGCTCAAAGAGAGTGAGAAGCTTGTCGCATCACTGCAGTCGCAGTTCCTTTGATTCGCTCGAGCTCATATGACATCGCTCATCAGATCTGTCAGCCTTAGGCCCTTTATCAGGCTCTCAGAGAAGGACAAGATCGACCTTCAATGAGGTCGGCGTTTTAGAGCCAGACCAGCCGGTCCGAGATGTGCAGCTGGGAGGAACCGGTTGCCCGCATGCGATAGCAAATCAACCAGGGAGAAGAATGCAGCCAAAACAACGCATCAGAACGGTCGGCTCAGTCTCAAACGAATTGCTCAAGAAGTCCCGTGAGGCCGCTTTGGCGGCTGTGCAGGTCTTCAACAATCCGGCCATCACTTTCAAGTCCGAGATCTTCGTCGTGATGATGGTGATCTCGTGGACGTACTTGCTCCATGCGCATTTCCGCAAGCAGGGCATTGAGTACCGCTACTTCAAGGTGGCTGGCTCGCGCAAACGCTTCGACAAGACATCCAAGGGCGCCTTCAAGTACTGGGAGCTTGAGCGCTGCCTTAACGACAAAGCCTCACCCGTTGATAAAGCGGTTGCGAACAATTTGCGTTTTCTTGTCGGCTTGCGGCATGAGATCGAGCACCAGATGACGAACCGGTTGGACGAGCACCTGAGTGCCCGCTTCCAAGCCTGTTGCTTGAACTACAACGACCTGATCAAACGTCTCTTCGGAGACGAGTTCGGTATCGACAAGCACTTGTCCTTCAGCCTTCAGTTCTCGGCGATCAACACTGATCAATGGGAGGCCCTGCATGACGCCGAGGGCCTGCCTCCGAACATTCGCGCGTTCATTAACGCCTTTGACTCGGCCCTGACCGAAGCCGAGTTCAACGATCCTAGGTTCGCATACCGCGTGCTCTTTGTGCCCAAGACTGCGAACCGCAAGGGGCAGGCGGACAAGGTCATCGAGTTCATCAAGGCTGACTCGGATCTCGCCAAGGACGTCAACAAGCACTACGCCGTCGTCAAGGAAACCGAGAAGGCCAAGTACTTGCCGAAGCAGGTGGTGGAGAAGATGCAGGCGAGCGGTTATCCGCGCTTCACCATGCATAACCACACCCAGTTGTGGAAAGAGCAAGACGCCAAGCACCCGTCGAAGGGCTTGGGTGTTCTGGTCGTAAAAACTTGGTATTGGTACGAGCCTTGGCTTGAAATCGTTGAGTCACATTGCGCAGCAAATGCGCGCCTCTATTCGTAAAACACGTTATGGATGTTCTGTACTACTGGAAGGACTATGAATCGGATCTGCGCGAAGGTCGAATTGGCTACTTTCGCTCTGCCAACGACAGGCTCCAGGAGCTGCGACAGCGATCCCCAGATGACATTTGGGTGGTGAAAACGCCGCGTGGTTGCAAAGGGCAGTTGCAATTGTTGGGACGCTTGGTGTGGGCTGATTTGCCCACCACGAAAGTGATGGCGTCGCCTGGCGACAGCCTCATCCACTACAGGCCGGATCATCCGCGCTCCGTCTGGTTCGACGAGCAGGTAGCGCTACAGCACCTTGAGCATGTGACGGCCTGGCTGCGCGCACGTCATCCAAACAGCCTCAAAGCGAACTTCCAGGGCGGCAACGGGCAACTGGCGGTAGAGCAATCCGCATCGCTGGAGTTGCGACGCTTGACTGCGGATTGGTCCAGTCGGCCATTTGCAGAAGTGGGTGGCAAAAAAATTACCAAATAATAAGAAAAGTTGTTTCTTTCAAGTGAGTCATGTATCTATGTTGTTGATTCATATGAATTTCCAGGCATCTCTCGCGTTGGCATGACTCTCGCGCAGAGTCATGCATCAACAACTTTGGACGTAGAAACCATGAACGACATCATCTGCCCCCATTGCAGAAAAGCCTTCAAGATCGACGAAGCCGGATATGCCGACATCCTCAAGCAGGTGCGAGACAGCGACTTTGAACACCAACTGCACGAACGCCTGGAGCTGGCTGAGCGCGACAAGCAGGCTGCCGTTCAGCTGGCCCGTGCCCAGCTGACCGCTGAGTTGCACAGGGAGACGGCCGCTCGCGAAGCGGAGATCCAGTCACTCCAAGCCAAACTGCAAGCTGAAGAGGTCGCTCGCCAACTTGCCGTGACGCAAGCACTGACCGGCGTGGAAAGGCAACGGGATGCGTTGGTAAGTGAACTCGAGAAAGCCCGTCAAGAAGCCGAGGCCGCCAAGCACATGGCAGAGGTAAAGCTGGTGCATGAACTGCAGAAGGCGGCCGCAGAAAAGGACGCCCAGATCCAAGCCCTCAAGGCCCGGCTGGATTCTGCCGAGCTGACGCAGACGATGGCCATCACCGAGGCACGCAGCGCCCTGGAAAAACAGCGGGACGAGCTGCAGGCCAGCCTGGAGCGCACCCGCTTGGAGAAGCAACTGGCTGAACAATCTCTGCGGGATCGTTACGAGATCCAGATCAAGGACCGAGATGACGCCATTGAGCGGTTGCGCGACATGAAAGCGCGCCTCTCCACCAAGATGGTGGGCGAAACCCTGGAGCAGCACTGCGAGACCGAATTCAACCGCATCCGCGCCACCGCCTTCCCCCGCGCTTACTTCGAGAAAGACAACGACGCCCGTACCGGGAGCAAGGGCGACTACATCTTCCGCGACGCGGACGAGCAGGGCACCGAAATTGTCTCGATCATGTTCGAGATGAAAAACGAGAGCGACACCACCACCACCAAAAAGCGCAACGAGGACTTTCTGAAAGAACTTGACCGGGACCGCGCCGAAAAAGGTTGCGAGTACGCGGTGCTGGTGTCACTGCTGGAACCCGACAGCGAGCTCTACAACACCGGGATCGTTGACGTCTTCCATCGCTACCCCAAGATGTACGTGGTGCGTCCGCAGTTCTTCATCCCCATCATCACGCTGCTGCGCAATGCGGCCATGAACTCGCTGAAGTACAAGACCGAGCTCGCTCTGGTGAAGGCACAGAACATCGACATCACGAACTTCGAGAATCAGCTCGACAGCTTCAAGGATGCCTTTGCCAAGAACTACGACTTGGCTTCCCGGCGCTTCCAGACTGCGATTGACGAGATCGACAAGTCCATCGATCACCTGCAAAAGACCAAGGATGCCCTGCTGGGTGCCGATCGAAACCTCCGCTTGGCCAACGACAAAGCGCAGGACGTGACCATCAAGAAATTGACCAAGGGCAACTCAACCATGGCGGCAAAGTTTGCCGAACTCAAGAATTCGGACGTCAGCGGAATTAACTGATTGTGCGGCCTCGCGCTGACTGACAACGCAAGGGATGCAGACGCCGACAGCGTATGGATTCCACTGCCGGCGTGAATCGCCCTCAGCGTATACACCATTAAAAAGGAGACTCCCATGGGTTGGGCCAGCTACGAAGAAGACAACGCCAGTCGCTTTCATCAAGCAACTGTCATTCGCAACAAAGAGCATGACGCACTGCTGCCGACCAAGGAGGCACCGGCCACAAAGCTGAAGGCGTTCGCCGTGCCCCAGCCGCGTCCCTTGCCGGTCATCGTGCTGGCGGATGTGAGCGGCAGCATGTCCGAGGACGGAAAGATCGACGTCCTGAACAACGCCCTCAAGAGCATGATCTTGAGCTTCGGTGCGGAGTCCAAGCTGCGGGCAGAGATCCAGGTCGGGTTGATCACATTCGGCGGCGAAGTCGCCAAAGAGCACCTGCCCTTGGTGGCTGCGGATCGAATTGCCGGAGTGGAAGCCTTCCGCGCCCAAGGGCGCACCCCCATGGGTAGCGCGTTCGAGATGGCTCGCCTGCTTCTTGAAGACAAGGAGAAAGTCCCTGCGCGCTCTTATCGACCTGTGCTGGTCTTGGTCTCTGATGGCGCGCCCACAGACAATTGGGAGGAGCCGTTGGCCGCGCTGCAGGGCAGTGAGCGAGCGCAAAAGGCAAGCCGCTTTGCCATGGCCATTGGGGCAGACGCCGACCGAGCCATGCTGGGCCAGTTTGTCAACGACCGCGAAACCCCCGTATTCGAGGCAGATGGTGCCCGCGACATTGTGAGGTTCTTCAAGGCCGTGACGATGAGTGTGGTGGCGCGATCCACCAGCACGAGCCCAGACCAGCCTTTGGCTTTGGACTTGGGCAGCGATCTCTCTGATGACCTTGACCTGGACGCACTGTAAGTGTTGCGGGCAGTTGGGGCATCGGTCACTGGCCCAGGGCATTTGCGGGCCTGTCAGCCCAGCCAAGACGCACTGAGTGTGCGGGGGTGGCGGGGTGGATGGATCGCGGCAGTCGCTGACGGCTTGGGCAGCAAGCCGCTCAGCGGAGTCGGCTCACGGTTGGCTGTACAGAGCGCACAAGCGGTGTTTCGTGAAACCGATGCTTGGAAGCTGCCGGACCGGGATCTGGTGACGGCCATCTATCAACACTGGTTGGCTCGCGTGGGTTCACCTGAGCCTGCTGCCTACGCCACCACGCTACTCGCGGCCGCGTGCAATGCACACGGAGCGATTCGCTACCTGCAGATGGGCGACGGCCTGATCGTGAGCAAGAGCCAGGGCGCCGTCCAGGTCATCACACCAGAACGCACTGGGTTTGGCAACCAGACACGGGCGCTCGGCGTGGATCGATCGTGGTCGGCTTGGACGACAGGCTCAGTGCAATTGCTCCATTCTGGGGACTTCGTACTGTTGGTGACCGATGGCGTGTCCGATGACATTGACGCCCATCAGATCGAGGGGTTTGCCGAAGCGGTTCATCGGGAAGTGGCTGCACGTACCCGCAGAGGTGCTCGCGTGTGGTTGAAGCATGAGATGACCCATTGGGCAACACCAGGCCACACAGACGACAAGACGATGTCAATGATTTTCAGGGGATAACGGCCATGGCGAACACGGAGAAGTTGGGGGGCACCAGGGCTGGGCAGAAAGCGCAGTCTGTGCAGGACGAACTCGGGCGCATCCATGTGCTTGAGAAGAAGATTGCCGAAGGCGGTCAAGGGGCTGTCGTCACCATCAAGGGGCAGCCGAGGTGGCTCGCCAAGCTGTGCAAGTGGCCGAGCGGGGACCCGCGCGCCAAAGTCTGGGCTGAGCAAATCGCAGCGGTAAAACGGCTGCCGATTGAAGACTTTGACCTGCCTTTTGCGATGCCCAAGGCTTTGATCTTGAAGCCCAGAGTGGGCTACTTGATGGAGCTGATGGACGGCTTGGTGCCCCTGGAGGACCTGCTGATCGAGGCTCAAAACGCCATGCTGGAAGGGCGTGGGCTGGAGGGGTTCCTGGCGTCCGGCGGCTTGAAGCGACGTTTGGCTTTGCTTGCGCGGCTTGCCCGTGTGCTGGCCAAGCTCCATGGGCTGGGCCTGGCACATGGTGATCTCTCACCAAAGAACGTGTTCGTATCCCAGTCGGTAGAGCATGCCCAGGTCTGGTTGATCGACTGTGACAACCTGACCTACGCGGTTCGCAACAGCACCTTGCAGCTCTACACACCTGACTACGGTGCACCGGAGTTGGTTCGTGAAGATGCTGGCATCAGCACCTACACCGACATCTGGAGCTTTGCCGTGATGGCGTTCCAGTTACTTTCGTTGCTCCACCCGTTCAAAAGCGGAGACATGGTGGACGCAGATCCAGAGTTGGAGTCTGCAGCTCTGCGCGGAGAACTACCGTGGATCGATCACCCGCAAGATGGTCGTAACAGCACAGCGTTGGGAATCAGCCGGTCCACCGTTTGCACCCCGGAGTTGACCCAGCTTTTTGACCGCTGCTTCCGACGCGGCGCCCAGACACCTGAGGCGCGGCCTTTGATGACAGAGTGGGCCGAGGCCTTTGAATCCGCTTTTGCTCTGCTGGCCTTTTGCGAGCCAAGCGCAGGCGGTTGCGGGAGTTCCATCCTCTGGTCAGACACAGGGGACTGCCCGTTCTGTGAAAGCACAGCGTCATCACAACAAGCGGTTCGCTTGCATCACTTCGTGTTCTGCCCCCTGGATCAGCTGCCTGAGGGCAGTGTGAACAAAGATCGTTGGATCAAGTCAGAACGTCACCTGGTGGTAGGGCAGCAGTCTGTTCAGCTGCGCAACGCTCCACCAGGCTCTGCCAGCCATGCGGAGAGCAAGGTCATTGCAGAACTGGTGCTCAAGGACCATGAGCTGTGCATCACGCCCACGGGTGAGAAGCCGCTTTACCTGCAAATGGCGGGCCACAAATCGCCTACACGAATCAAAGGGCGCGTCAACTTGCCTCGTCGTGAACTCGCCCATGCGCTGCATGTCGGCGAGCTGAACGACGTTCACGACGCATGGAACTTCAAGTGGTGAGTGTGAGATGAAACTCAACGAAACACCGTTTCTCACCTCTGATCTCTTGATGGCGCGTGCCGCGCAGCGCGACTTCAAGGCAAAAGACTGGCGACGCCATGAAGAGGTGACGGTCAGGGCACAAGGCGATCAAGTGTTCCTCCGGCAAGACGATCGGATCGTCGAGTTGGAGCTGGTGCCTGAGTCTGGGGCGATGCTTCAGTACGCCTTGAGCAAGACGACGCTTTGGCATCTGGACACCCTGAAGGCAGGGTTTGTGTATCTCAGAGTGGTCCCGGTTCAGAACATCTTGGACGAATGCAGCATGGCGTTTGTCGTCGATGCACGAACCGCCGAAAGCTTGAAGATGCTGCGGGTTGTTGACACCACAGATGTGAAGGATTCAGTCGCCTGGCTACAGGAAGAGTTCTTGTGCGAGGTGCCTGGCAGCACACAGGTTCGCGCGTTCATGCCCATGCGTGATCGCCCAGACGAGCGACGCTTTCAGCTGTTGGGCCGTAAGCACGTCCTCGACCTGAGCAAAGATGCCCAAGGGGTTTTGTGGGTCGAAAAGGTTTCGACCAAGAAGATCAGCACAGACATTGCCTGGGTTCTCGCCGAAGGTGAGATCCGATTCATCGACCAGGCCCAAGGGCTCGATTGCATCAACGAAAACAGCACAGGCAGGCTTGAGACCGTCACGAGCACCTTTGGTACCTACCTGGACCTCTGGAAGACGTATGGCGAGCGCGAGTGGCAACGCACCGTCAAACGCGCGGCAAGCATCCAGGCCTTGGCCTACACCCGCTGTGAGCCGCTCAGCGATGAAGGGGGCGGATGGCGTCTGCTGGGGGACCCCGATGCCGTGCGGGCCATGGCTCGCCGATGGACAGAACTCTCGGAAGACGACGACAAGGTTGAGATCGCGGACGAAGCGCCTGACTGGAACTCGGAGCAATACAGCGACCTGGCTTCGAGTGCCCAGCTTCGGCGAAGCCCCATGAGGGCGAAGCCAAGGTGGCGAGACGGTGAACTTTTGCTGGAACTGGAGAGTGCAGACGCGCCACCTTCCCGGGGGTACGTTTACTTGTCGGTCACCGGAGACCGAACACAGCAGGCACGCAGAATCAAGGCCCGGCAGTTCATCGAATCTGGACGAGGTGTACCTGGTCTGAGGGCACTGCTTCAGGATCAGCCCACACCAATGGTCAGGCCATCCAGACTGCCCGCCCTCACGTCTTATGCGCGCGCATCCTTCCGCTCTGGTCGTCCCACAGACAAGCAGGAAGAGGCCGTCCGTGTGGCACTGAACACACCAGATGTTGCATTGATCATCGGCCCGCCGGGAACAGGCAAGACCCAGGTGATCGCTGCGCTTGAGCGACGCTTGTCGGAGTTGAACGAGGGGCAGTCGATTGCACAAGACGTTCTCATCTCCAGCTTTCAGCACGATGCCGTAGAGAACGCGCTCGAGCGAACCGATGTGTATGGCCTGCCTGCCATCAAAGTGGGCAAGGGACGAGATCGCAGCCAGCCGGATCCGATTGAAGCGTGGAGCAAGGCCAAGGCGGCGCAAGTCCAGCAGCACCTGGAAGCCCTTCTCGAGTCCAAGCCTGCGCTCGGCCTGTTGCGCGAACTCGGCAAGTCGATCAACGACCTCCTGATGCTGGGGTGCCCCCCCGAGCACCGAGCAGAGTCATTCGCTCGAGTCACCTCCATGGTTGAGGAAATAGGCACTGTCGCACGCATCCGTGTGCCTTCCGCATGGATGGACAGGTGGGATGAGGCAACAGGCCTTGAGGACATCCTGCGCGCGAGTGCGCCCGCCAGTGGAATGGACGCCGAACGGCGGAGAAGTCTGCGAAGAGCCGTGAGAGCGATTCGGGTGACCCCAGAAGGCGCCGCTGACGACGGACGGGCTCGATTGATGAACCTGCGTGTGAGGCTTAGCGCCATCGCTGGGATGCTGGATGAGCAAGACCTGCAAGTGCTGGACAAGGCCTGCGCGACAGACGTCTTTCCAACTGAAATGCTTCCTTCGTTGGTGGAGATGAAGTCTCGACTGCTTGATCGGTTGACCAGCGATGTGAGAACGCACGATGAGCGTCTTCAGTTATCTGATTCCTTGAAAACATTGCTCAAGGAGCTGCAGGACTTCATCCAGCAGAAGGTGATCTCCACCCCCCATGGTCGTGCTGAAGTCTTGGAAAAGTACGTCGATGCCCTGGCCTGCAGCCCAAACAGGGTGCGCAGCGCCGTGGCGCAATACAGCAGCATTGTGGGCGCCACATGCCAGCAGTCTGCCAGCCGTCAGATGGCGTTGCTGAAGGATGGGCGCGAAGACAGCCTGGATTCCTTGAGATTCTCCAGTGTCATCATTGACGAGGCTGCGAGAGCCAACCCCATGGATCTGTTTGTGCCGATGGCACTCGCCAAGCGTCGAGTGGTGTTGGTGGGTGACCCACGGCAACTACCTCACCTGCTGGATACAGACATTGAGGATGAGATCACAGCCGAGAGAGGCGAGCAGATCAGCAGCGACGTTTACAAGAAGAGCCTGTTCGAACGACTCTGGCGACAGTTTCAGAAGCGGGAGGCTTCGGATGGCTTCTCACGCGTCGTCATGTTGGACACCCAGTTTCGCATGCACCCACGGTTGGGCGACTTTGTCAGCAAGCAGTTTTATGAGCGCCCTGGGCTTGGCCGAGTGAAGTCAGGGCTGTCTGAGTCTGACTTCATGGATGAGGTCCCCGGTCTGGGGCGCGCTGTTTGCTCATGGATTCATGTGCCCCATTCAAGGGGGCCTGAAGAACGCAAGGGGTCGAGTCGCTTTAGGGATGTTGAGGCCGTCAGAGTTGCCGAGGAGGTCTCGCGGCTGATGGAAGTACTGCCACCAGAAATGAGCGTTGGCGTGATCACGTTCTATGCGGCACAACGAGATGCCATCCATGAAGCCTTGTCTACGCCCCGATATGGCATCACTGAGAAGTCGGAGACCGGATGGATCATCAAGCCCTCCATGGCCGTGAATGCGGTGTGCAGGGAAAGGCTCCGAATTGGCACAGTCGATGCGTTCCAAGGAAAGGAATTCGATGTGGTGCTGCTGTCAACGGTACGTAGCAACACTGTGAAGGTGGCTTCCCTCGTCGACGACAGTGACGAATCACAGCTTGAAGCCTTTGAGAAGCAGGCCAGCGCCAAGTTTGGCCACCTTCGCTCGTCCAATCGTTTGAACGTGGCCATGAGTCGGCAGCGTCGGTACTTGCTTGTGGTGGGTGACGCGGATATGTATCAAGGCGATGTGGCGATGAAGGCCGTGCCTGAAATGTGCGATTTCCTTGAACTGTGTGAAGCGGAGTCCAGACGTGTCAGCTGAGATCTATCTGCAGTGGGGTCGCGCGGTTAGAAAGAGCGCAACGCCAATCCTCTGGCCATTGGATGTTTTCACGGTTTTGACGCCCCAAAGCAGTCACCACATCAATGTTTTTCAAGAAGCAGTACTCGGTCTGCTGGCGACGGGAGTGCGGGACCTGGGCGAGTTGGCTTCAAACCTCGAGTTGGATCGGGATTTGATTGTATTCATCATCTCGCAGGAGCTTCAACCCAGGGGATGGGTGGATGCAAGCCAGCGAGTCACAGCACGAGGACTTGAAGCATTGACCGGCGAGGATGCCGAATCTTCGTTGACTGTCATGTATGCATTCAGGGATGCGATTTCAGGTCGTTGGCTGCCCAGGTTTGCGCGAAGCTTGGAAGAAGTTCGCCCCACGCAAAGCAGCCCAAGGGATCGCCCCGAGTTCGTCGATGACCGAGGGACCGGCTTCGTGCGACGGCCATACCGTTTGCCATTTCGAGCACAGGATCTGGTGCCCGATCTGCAGGCTTTGCAAATGGCGTGGAGAGACTTTCGACGAGATGTTCGTGCAGCCGCTGTTGAAAATGAGGATTGGGTGACCTACGCCGATCAGTCCTTGGAACTGCTCGACACGCCGCCTAAGAGGGCTTGGGCCGTCTGTGAAATCTACGCGCCGGAAAAAGACCTGCACCCGTGGCTGGTGTCTGATCCTTGGCGATTGACACCCGCCCTGCGTCCGCTTCGGGAAGCATTGATCCCCGCCATGAGCAAAGAACCCTACCTGGCAAACAAGGTCATTGAACTGCTCCGCCAAGATGAGACCGACTTGGCAGGTGCGACGCCCTCGGACCGGTTGGCCCAGCTGGATTTGTTGGCAAAGGCCCGCGCACTGCAAGAGGCTCCCAAGCTGACCAAGCCGGAGCACAACATGATGCAAGAGTACTTGCTCAGCGTGATTCGTTTGCAAGAAAGCGTCACTGCTGCGCCTCGGCCTTACCAAGAGGAGTTGAAAAGCCTCGCCAATCAATGCGGATCACTCTGGGAGGCCACGCTGAAGTGGATGTTAGGCCGCTGGCGCGTGGAGGCTCGGGACTGGCCACATCACTGGCAGCGAAGGGAACTTCAGCAGTTGCTTCAGTCGTTGCCCCTGGCAAAGCCACTCACGCAAACCTCTGTTGACGCACTCAGCGGGCAAGCGGCGAATCAGGTCAGGCTCGCAGGTCGTGACAGGGATCGCCCCTTCAAAGCCTTGATGGTCGCTGCCCTCTTGTCCACGCATGTGCATATGGATCATCCATTGCGTGCGGTCTCAGACGACGGTCTGGATTGGGCGCTAATGGACATGCGAAACGAAAGCAGCCACGCCACAAATCATCGTCTCCAGAAGGACGAAGTACTGCGACTGACGCAGTCAGCCCTGGAGTGGTTCCGTCAATTTGAAAGCTACCTCTAAGCAGCAAAAAATGGGAAAGAAGAATCGGCCCCCGACCCAAAGCAAGCCAACCGGACAAGCGACGCCCCCAGCGTTGTTCAGCAAGCTTTTGGCAACACCACTGCAAGCTGCGCCGCTGCTGAACATTCCCCCTCCTGACTGGAATGAGCAGGAAGTCAAGGAGCTGTGGGTCAACGCGCCGTCGGAAGTGCAGCAGCGTCTCTATGCATTCGTCGAACAGTTTGCGAGCTTCGGAACTCAACTGAAAAATGGCCTTCAGGCTTTAGACGAGCAGAAGATGGTCATCGAAGCAGAGCGACAGTTGTTGGCTCAGCAGCGTGAAGAGCTGAGCACACAGAGAAGCGCCCTGTCAGCAGAACAACAGAAGCAGGGGGAGCGGGAATCGGCGCTTCACGGTCAGCAGGCGCTGCTTGAGGCCAGGCAGTCTGAGCTGCTTCGCAAGGAGCAAGCAATGCTTGTGCAGGAGGCTGCCGTGCGTGGCGGACTTGTCTCAGAGCGGGAGGAAGCGCTCAAGTTGCTTCGAGAGCAGATTGATCTCCTCGAAGGAAAGCGTGATCGTCTGACTGTCGAGATGCAGGCCCAACGCGAGCAAATATTGGACCAAGCAAGGGCGGATGCTGCCGCATTGATTGATGTGGCTCGTGCTCGTACTTTGACGCTTCAGGCTGACGAACTTGAGCAAGCGAAGCGGTCCGCAGAGCTGGACAAGCGGGAGGAGCGCCTCAAGATGAACGAGGAATTGCTCAGGGTGGGGCGGTCCGTGGCAGTGGAGTCCGTGCAGGAGGAACTCGAGCAAGTTCAACGCACAGCGAAGGATCGCGAAGCCCGCCTTCAGCAAAGGCTGGACAAGAAGTCTGACGAACTTGATCGACTGCAGGCGGAACTCGACGAGCTGGAAGACCTGCGCACCAGCGCTGGCGGAGATCCTCGTGCACTCCTCGACGAGTTGGAGCAACTGCGCCGCGAATGCAGAGAGAAAGATCGTGCACTGCAAGATGCACAGATGCGCTTGTCCAGCGATGACCCTGCTGAACTGAAGGCTCAGAGGGACTTGTATCTCGACAAGATTCGCGAGCTCGATGCTGAGCTGGTGGCCTTGAGGTCACAGGAAAGCAATTGGCGCCGAAGCGTGACGGAGAGAGAAGACTGGGAACGAGCCAAGGCGACCATGGAGCGCAGTCGTGCTGTTCTGCACGAGCAGAACGATCGCCTCCGTCGCGATGTCGAAAGCCTGCTGGACAAGCGTGAAGGCGAGAGTGCCTTCCCTGCGCTGATGCTCATGGACCGTGAGATGTCCATCGTTGCGCACACGGATCCTGTGCCTAAGCTCCCGCAACTGGTGTCGGAGCTGCGCTCACGGATTGCGTACAGCGGCGGCGAAGGCAAGGTGCTTCGGTACAGCACGGAAGACATCCAGATCTTCTTGGGTGGCTTGGCGATGAGCCACTTGCACATCCTGCAGGGCATCAGTGGTACGGGCAAGACAAGTCTGGCAATGGCCTTCGCAAAGGCGGTCGGGGGGCACTGCACCACCGTTGCGGTGCAAGCTGGCTGGCGTGATCGAAACGACTTGCTGGGGCACTACAACGCATTCGAGAAGAAGTATTACGAGAAGAACACGCTCCAGGCCTTGTACCGAGCACAGATGCCCCAGTGGAAGGACCGCTTCAACATCGTTCTGCTGGATGAGATGAACCTGTCTCGGCCAGAGCAATACTTTGCTGACTTCCTATCTGCTTTGGAAATGAACGAGCCTGATCGATGGATCAACTTGATGGACTCTCCAGCCGGAGGCATGGTGCCCGAGCTTCTGCGAGGTGGGCGAGACATTCTCGTTCCGCCAAACGTGTGGTTCATCGGCACAGCCAACCAGGACGAGACAACGAACAGCTTCGCTGACAAAACACATGACCGCGCCTTCGTCATGGAGTTGCACAAGGCCGATGGTGAGGATGCAACCCTGAGGCGACCTGAGTCCCCTGCGCAATGGAGCGTGTCCAGCCTCAAGAAGAGCTTCAGCAAGGCGTTCGAAGTTTGGAGGCCCCAGGTAGAGGACCTGCTGCAGTTCATCAACACCAGTGACCTGACTCGCTTGCTGTCAAACCAATGGCAGCTGGGATGGGGTAACCGCTTCGAAGCTCAATTCAAGCGCTTTGTTCCAGTTGTTTTGGAATCGGGGGGCAGCGAGTCTGTTGCAGTCGACCACATGCTCCACAGCCGCATTTTTCGCGATGGCAAAGTTGTCGGTCGTCATGACATGGGCCCTGATGACCTCAGAACAATTGAAGATGCGCTGCATCTGCTTTGGACAGAGTGCGAACTGGAGGGCGAGCCTACAAGGTGTTTGGCCGCACTAGACCGCGACCGCAAGCGCATGGAGCGTGGTGGATGAGGGCTTTCGATCTCGTGACAGGTTGCGAGACGGATCTTCCACATGAAGTGGAGTCGGGGCGCTATCGCATTCTGGTCGACGCCACGCTCAACGACAGCATCGCACTCAAGGCAGGCGACATCCTCTGGGCCCCTGGCACTCGCTGTTGCGATCTCCTGGCTCGCAACAGCGACGTCGTCGAAAGCCATACCTTCTCAGGTTTGGTGTCTGAGCAAGATGCTGATCAGGATCTCGTGGTCAGAGCAGTGCAAGCCGTTGTTGACGAGCTTGATGCAAGTGGTATGAGCGAGAAGCTATCCCCGGTTATGCCTGGAAAGCTCAAAGAGCAAGCTCAACTGACCGAGCTCGAGAAAAGACTGGCCAAGGACATGCCGCATCTTTTCAACATTGAGCAAACGCCTCGCATGAGCATGCGCTACAACGCGGAACTCACCCCCACGTCACGAGCCAGGAGGCTCGCAAGCGGCGCTCTCGTGAGGCTGGCGTCCCAGTCTGATGACTGGAACAGGCGAGACTTCAAGGGCGTCAGTCCCAAACGCCTGCTTGCTGAGGTGAGCGAGGACGAGCTTCATATTTATGAGAACGTGGTTTACGCCCGTCTCTTGGACAGGCTGTATGTCCACTTGAGTCAAAGAGTGCGCAACCTTCGCACCCTGGAAGCAAGGCGGACTGACGCGGATGCGATCGCCAATACTGAGGCGCTTGATCACCGCCTTCGGTACCGTCTGTGCGCCCTTTGGGGCACAGCCTATTCAAATGATGCGGAGTCCAACAAAGCCGGTTCTGATGTGCTTGCAGAGTTGATCGGGCTCATGAAGAAGGTTGCGAGGCTCCGACTGGGGCGCTTGTATCAAGCCATTCCCAAAGGCTCGCGTGTCCCGCAAGTGCTTCGCGCGACCAATGTTCTGCTGCATGACCAGAACTACAAGCGCATGCGGCCTCTTTGGTCGATGGCCCACGCCGCAAGCGGTGCTCAGGCTCAAACTGGAAAGCTGAAGATCGAGCTCGCCGAACAGCGTTATCAGCAGTTCAGAAGCTATGTCCGGTTGCTGATTGATCTTGCGCTGCATTCGTCAAAGCTGCTGAGCCCAGGAAAGGTGTCCACCGAGTACAGGTTTGGTCAGTGGTCACTCGTCCGCGCTGAATCGGCAAGAGGCGAGTTTCTGCTCAACTTAAATTGGGGCACTTTGGGTGACGCGTATCCTTTGACATTTGCGCCAGTGTGGCGAGGCCAAGGGCGTTGGCCCCTGGATGGAAGCGGACGACAAGTCATTTTTTGCCAAGCGCCCCCACCGGCTAAAGAAGATTTTTTCCAGTGGGGTACCGGTGAGGATGCAGTCCTCAACCCACTGCAGTTCTATTCTGTTGAGCGAGTGAAAGCGCGAATCGAAGCATGGCTGATTTCACGGCTCGTATCCGTGTATCCGATGGTCGTGTCTCCTTGGCCGCAAGCGTCAGCACAGGAACTGTGCTCCGCTTTTCCAGGCACGTTTTCAGCCGACGGGCGAGGGCTTCGCGTCTTCAAGCCCGTGGCGCATCAAGATCAAGTTCGACTGAGCGCACTTATTCAATCTGCTGGGGCGAGCGCAGGGGGTATCTCTAGCATTCGGGTAGCACTCCAGGCCGCAGAGCTGATGTCTACCTGCAAGGTGTGTGGTGACGTTGTGCCCTCGCGGGGAGTTCAGGCTGACCGCAAGGGGTTCAAAGCGGTGTGTGGGTGTGGCTTCAGTTGGAAATGGCGGCTCGCAGGCGCTGCCACTGGGCGTCAAGGAAGCTACGCATACGGTGACGCGCCGCACCCGTTTGAGGTCGTTGGATCTGATGAGATTCAGCTTAATGTGTAATTATTCTTGTGGGTGAGCAAAAATAATTATGCAAAACTCATTTGGTTTATTTGTAAGTTGTTGATTTTATTTGCTTAATGGCTCCCCGCTTGGTGGCATGACTCTCGCGATTGTGTGAAGGGGCGGCATCTGACGTTCAGGTTCCGGACCTTCAGCAACTTCTCGAGGAGATCACCATGGCACGACGCGTTTTCTACAGCTTTCACTACAAGCCCGACAACTGGCGGGTCTCTCAGGTCCGCAACATAGGGGCGATTGAAGGGAACAAGCCCGCATCTGACAACGACTGGGAAACTGTCACCAAAGGCGGAGACAAAGCGATCGAAAAGTGGATCGCGGACCAAATGCATGGTCGCAGCTGTATCGTGGTGCTGATTGGTGCCGAGACCGCTGGCCGCAAGTGGATCAACCACGAGATCATCGAAGGCTGGGATGCTGGAAAGGGTGTGCTCGGTGTTCACATCCACGGCCTGAAGGGTGTCGACGGCAAGACGTCATCCAAGGGCGCAAACCCCTTCGATCACATCACGCATGGCAAAAGCGGCAAGAAGCTTTCGTCGATCGTGAAGGTGTATGACCCGCCCTACACGTCGAGCACCGACGTTTACGACCACATCAAGAAGAATTTGGAGACGTGGATCGAGAAGGCCATCGAGATTCGAGGTGCCAATTGAGCCGCGGCGGAAATTCCTGGTCGCCTGACCACGAACAGCGCAAGTTCATCAGGGACTATGGCAACAAGGTCCTCAATGGCGAGGGTGCGCTGTTTGTTGGCGCAGGGGCCTCGCGCTCGGCAGGCTTTGTGGACTGGCGTGGCTTGCTGACTGAAGTGGCCGAGGATCTGGAACTGGACATCGACAAGGAGCACGACCTCCTGGCGTTGGCGCAGTTCCATGTGAACGACAAGGGAGGCAGGAGCAACTTGGATGATCGGCTCATCGAAGCATTCACCAAGGATGCCGAGCCAACGCCGGTACATGAGGTCTTGGCGCGCTTGCCCATTGACACGGTGTGGACCACCAACTACGAGCAGTTGCTGGAGCAGGCCTATGAAGCGGCGGGGCGGCGCATTGAAGTCAAGCTGTCCATTCAGAATCTGGCACAGGCACGCAAGGGCCGCGACGTAGTGATCTACAAGATGCACGGCTGCGCGACTGATCCACACCAGGCGGTACTGACCAAGCAAGACTATGAGCTTTATGACGTCAAGCGGAGACTGTTCACTGACAGCCTGAAAGGTGACTTCATCGAGAAGACGTTGCTCTTCATCGGCTTCAGCTTCTCAGACCCCAACGTCGAACGGATTTTGTCAAAGGTGCGAGAGCAACTTGAGCAGGGCTGTAGGCAGCACTTCTGGATCACGCGTCGGACGCCGGCCGTGTGCCCAGAGGGACGCCGCACTGCAGCAGAGCTTGCTTACGAGCGCCGCCGGGCCAATCTGCACAGTGCAGATCTCAAGCGCTACGGTATTCAGACGGTCTGGGTTGATGAGTTTGAGCACATTCCCGAGTTGCTGAAGGCGCTGGAAGCATATGTCATGCGACGCGGCGTCTTCGTTTCAGGGGCTGCTGCGGACGCAGCACCTTTGGGTGAGCCACGCTTGAATGAGCTGAGTCAAGCCCTTGGGCGTGAGCTCATCGTCAATGGCTTCAATCTGGTCTCAGGCTTCGGGGTTGGGATTGCGGAGCAGACCATCATCGGCGCCTACCGAGGGGTGTACGAGTCCAACCAGTCGCAGCCAGCAGACCGAGTCTTGATTCGGCCGTTTCCGGGGCAGGCACCCGAACGAACGCGAGCCGCCGCTTTCAAAAGGCATCGTGTAGACATGATTTGCCGCGTTGGTGCGCTGATTGTGTTGGCTGGAAACAAGGAGGGTGATACGGGTGAGGTGACTCCATCTCCCGGCGTGAGGGAGGAGGTCGCCATCGCACTGGAGCTCGGCAAGCCGGTCATCCCGATCGGCGTGTCTGGCCATGTGGCCCGGGAAGTCTGGGAGGCTGCCGTCCAGAACCCCGAAAGATACCTGCCTGGGTTGAGCGCTGCAGCAGAGCTGAAAACACTGGGCGATGACAGCGCCACCACATCACAACTGCTGGAAGCCGTGTTGTCTTTGTTGAAGCGAGCAGAAGCCATCGCGTGCGGACGGGGACGCTGACCCGCCACATCAAGTAGCCGGGAGGCTTGCGCGTTGAATGACTCTTCGCGAGCTGAGGTATCGTTTCATTGTGAAACAGAGCGAAAAGATCTCTGTTCAAGGAGCCAATTAATGAGTTTCAGGGAGTGGCGCCAGACGTTTTTGGTGGCGCGTGGGCTGACAAGGCCAAACGGTCAGATGCTGTTTGCTTACCGGACGACGGCAAGCGAATACTTTGAGCTTCGCCAATTGTTCGGCCAGAAGTTAGCTGGACTACAGGGAAGGGAGTGGTACTTCAGCTCCGTCGACGAATGCGCTTTGTTCGTTCTATACGCGGCTGAGTGGTGGCGTCGAGACTACGGTGGCGGCCCTTGGCGGTGGATGCACATCCTTGAATCGCTTCACGATGGAAAGATCCAGCTGCCCATCGCCGAGCGAAATGATGCCGTGGAGCGTGGCATGTTGTCCTGGGGGCACAGGGTTGGCGACGAAGGGAAGAAGTTCTTGGGCTCCATCGTTGCCCATGGTGGACTCCCGCTTCAAATGGTCGCACGAGGAGATGGCGCGGTCACTAAGCTGCTCTATCGGGCCACGCAATCGGCACAAATGTTCCTGTGGGACGAGTGGCGCCTCATGGAGTTCTTCAAGGAGCAAGACGTCAGCTTGGTGTCGCACCTGCGTGAACCGGCCATCCATCGACTCCTTGCATCCATCGTCATGCAGGTGCTTGTGCTCAAGCGGGAGCATCGCCTCGGCGGCCTGGAGCACCCTGTTGACCGTTTGAATGCCGTGGCGCCATCTTGGCGTGATCAGTTCCCCATACAGGTTGATGACGCGGCTGTTGAATCCTTGTTGGTGGGCCTGGTAAAGGAGGCGGCCCAAGAACGTGAGGTGCGATTTGAGCAGCCGATCTTGGCCGACCGTCTGTTGCAGCGGGAAGCCCACGACACCTACAACCTGGTAACCGCATTTCGTGCCCCCGTCAGTCTCTCAGCACAGTCGCTGGCCATGGCTGTCGGCTTGCCTGAGGGTCAGTTGCCATCGGGTTTCGCTTTTTTGCTGGGATCAGTGGAGCGTCAACAAGCTCTTGAGGCAAGAGAGCTGATGTCATCAGACGGACAAAGGTATGCGCTTTCAGGACGCCTGAGAGCCGTGTTGGGTGATCAGGCAGCAGCCGAGTTTTCTTACGACATGGTGGCAAGGGGAGAAGTGATTCGATCACAACTGCTCATCCAAGGCGCTGAAGCGCTGGATGAGTTGTCTCCTTGGGTCTTCTGCGAGAGAACGCAACAGCTGTCCCTTGTGGCTGTGGGCTGTGCCGATTTGCCGGATTCACAAGCATGGGTATCCGTACCAGAGGACGCGATTTGCTCACCCTCGGATGGCACATCTACTGTCGAGAGGGTGGGGCAGATTGCATTGACAAGACCTCGCCAGGTGCTCCGCATAACCGGCTCGTTGAACGTTGAGATCGATGGTGTGGAGTTTCAAGTGGCTTGCGGTGTCTCATCGACGCCCTTGCCCAAGCTGGCATGGCGAGGACGCCGCATTTCATACAATTCGCATCCATTCCCGGTTTACTTGGGGGCGCCGGAGCTGTGCATGCTGGGCGAAGACGGACGGCTTCACGCACTGCCGAGTCAACAGGTGGAATGGGTCTCACCAGGCAGCAGAGAGTCCATCCCGAACATTCGATCGTTCACAGGGGTGGCGGACGCTTGGCTGATCAAGGCAGGAAGGAAAACTCGCCGCTATAGGCTGGCCATCATTCGCCCGAACGCAACGATCGAATTTGAGTCTGGTCTCACAGAGTCGGATGGGGTCATCACACTCCAAGGTTGGGGCGTAAGGGCCGTGCACGTCAAAGAGGCGACGGGCATGGCCGTAGATGCTGATCATGCTTCCAGTCGGCTAAAGCTCCGATGTTCCGGAGAGCCGCCTGCGTGTGTC
>Ga0187843_10000507_pt1 | contig 27766 bp, 31 predicted proteins | sample SpaLakP09_SKY_43_FD_134516 | JGI IMG/M metagenome (GOLD analysis project Ga0187843, IMG submission 134516) | Oligotrophic lake water microbial communities from Sparkling Lake, Wisconsin, USA - SP09_SKY_43 | ecosystem: Environmental > Aquatic > Freshwater > Lake | place: USA: Sparkling Lake... | reverse complement strand
ACCAAGGACGATGGTTCACAGTGAACCCACGTCCTTACGAGCCTGAGAGGATGACTACGGATATCGCGTGGACGCAGCTGAAGGAGGGTGTCTCTGCAGAAGAGGCCTATCGTCGTTGGTATGAAAAGCAGCGTAGAATTTCTCGTCTCTTTCAACAATGTACTGGCTTGAATCGGCCCTCCTCGTCTTGATTGTGGTGTTGGCCTATGTGTACTGGAAGCCGACACTGCGTCCCGCGCTGCGGGAAACCCTCGAAGGGAACGCCACCATCTACTTCTTCTACACGGACTGGTGCGGTCACTCGCAAAAGGCCAAGCCCGAGTGGGAGGCCCTCCAACTGCCCGCGACCTACGGCACCACCAAAGTTGTGGGTAAGACGGTAAATTGCGAGGAGGATGTGATGACTTGCACCGCCTACGGAGTCGATGGATACCCCACGATCAAGGTGGAATCCTCAGACGGCATCACGGACTTCACCAAGCGCGTCACCACCGCCTCCCTCGACCAGTTTCTTGTATCCCAGTTTGGCGAAAAAGCGTGAGGCCTGTTCGTACCCCGTCTCCAGCATGTACCGCTTCTCCTCGGACGTCACATCTGACAGGGGTCCCAACTTGGTCTCCTCGAAATCCAACACATTCGGATACTTTGGACGCAGCCCCTCGCGCACATTGGCATAGACATTGCGGAAGAACTCCCCAATTTCCATGGCTTCAAGCGCAGACGGCAAGAGTGGTCCCTGTGAGTAGCCGATATGAAAGACCAGGGTTCCCTTGGGCACCACGCTGACAATACAGTCACACTTGACTCCTCCATCCAGATACACATTGTTGAAGAGGATCTGCGGTTGGTAGACGCCTGGAATACAGCACGAAGCCTTGATGGCAGCAAGTACGGGAACCTGCCCTGTCAGCAGCATCGTCTTCTTCTGTGTGAGATTCGCGGCCACGATCCACAACTTCTGCGGTGCGTCGGCAATGACCTTTCCGCGCAAATCAATTCCGAATCGGTCGAATCCACGAAGAAGAGTCTCTTCCAGCAAATCCATGGAGAACATGCCCTTCTTGGCTTGGAAGGACATGAGAGCCGACAGGGTCACGGGCGGGATGAAGTTGGACAGCACAAACTCTTTCTCCAGGATCGACTCCAACTGCTCCATAGTGAAACCAAACGCCAGACACGTTGCAATGATGGAACCGATGGAACATCCGTAGAGTCCATCGGGGAACACCAGGGGCTGTCGTTCAGCCAAGGCACGGAGTCCACCAATGTGGAGACCTCCACGCACACCGCCTCCACCGAGTGCAATTGAGCGGAACATAGTGTGTAGACAAGGCAAGGATGCTGAAAGCCCGTGACGTATGGGACGAGCAGGAGGAACGCAGGGAACGGAGAATGTCCGCCATGCGTCCTGTGCTAGCCCAACTGTATGCAAAGATCCGCACTCAAGCCATTCACAACCCTAACGCGCCCTACGTGGTGTTCGAGGTCCCCAACTTTGTCTTTGGGTATCCGTTGTTCCAAGTGTCGGAGGCACGGGAGTACCTGACCAAGACGCTGAGCGAATCTGGATTCTTGGTGTGGCCCGTGAATGACGACAAGTATTTGCTCGTGTCATGGCTGCGGACTCAGCAGCGTGCCTCTCACCGCCCACCGTTGCTCACCACGTACCGTCCACAGGTATATGACCCCTCTGTCATGGGAAGCATGTATCGTTCTTGAAAACGGAGTTCTGAATCACAGGTTTACATATCTCATGAACTGTGAACACCCTGACACGGAGTTGGAGGAGGGACAGAAAGTCTGTTGCTGCTGTGGGACGATCCTCGGCAGCCACATTGACGAATCCGCAGAATGGCGCATCTATGCAGAGACCGAGGGCAATCCGTCCCGCACGGGCGGTGTGATCAATGAACTCCTTCCAGAGGCGTCGTATGGATCCATGATGATGCGCAAGCGGACCCCTGGACAATCCGATGAGTCCAAGTCCATTGGCAAGTTGTCGTCGTGGTCCTTGTCAAGTCACGGTGAGCGTTCATGGATGGGAATCTTCGATGCAATTCAGGCGTCGTGTGCTCGCATTGGACTTCCCAAGGCTATCATTCAGGATGCATGTGCCACCTTCAAGCGGATCGAGGACGCCCGCAAGACCCGCGGAGAGTCCCGTCGCGCTCTCATGGCTGGATCCGTGTTCGTGGCATGTCGTCAGCACAATGCGACGAGGACTCACGAGGAGGTGGCGGATCTCTTCCGTGTCTCCATCCGTGCGTTGTGCAAGGGTCTGGCTCGCTTCGTCTCCGAGGTGTCGTCCGTCTTGAACACACAACTGGGAATCGCTGAACGTATTTGCGCAGAGATGAATGTGACGGAGACGGAGCGAACCCAGATTCTCCTGGTGATTACGGGGCTTCCTGAGATGGAGCACACGCCCAAGACCATTGTGTCGGGCGTGGTGTCGCATGTGCTCAAGGGCAGGTTAGCCGATGTCTCTGCGGCTTCGGGAGTGTCTACGGTCTCAATCCGCAAAATGGTGGACAAACTAAATACCAGTGCCAGGGGCGTAGAGACCGACCTGCGGTAAGGGGAAGAAGGACACGGTGTACCGAGTATTGAGGAGACTGCTGCTAATGTTCGGAGGCGATGACACGTCGATGTGAGTGGTCGTGTTTCCACTGATCGTCACAACCGCCCCGCTTCCAGTCCAAAAGAACATCCCCGCATCGTCACCAACTGTAATCAAGGTCGTACCCACGCAGAGTGCGACATTGAATTGGGTAGGCTCACCTGCCACGAAGGGTGCGTTGACTGCTCCTGACACTCCTTCCAATGAGTAGAATCCGCGCTTTGCACCAACGAATCCAGAGGACCTGAGGCGGGGATTTCCTCCACTATCGGTCTGATAACTGACCAATCCGTATCCGTCATCTGCACGGAAGGTGCCGTTCACATCCAAGGTGAACTGTCCAGGGTCCATTCCGAGTGCAAGGCCCTTTCCAAAGCGTCCTGACCCCGACACGTCCAAGACCAAGTCGGGCACGCGACCGTTTCCATCGAAAAACGTCATGGTCGAGTCCGCTTTTCCAATCGCGACGGCATTCTGCGAGAGATCCGCGGCCAAGACAGTGGTTGTTCCTCTGCCAACCTGCATGTAGTTGTTGGTGACACTGCTTGCCATCGAGTGGCCAAGGGTGATATTGTTCGACCCCGTATTCGCCGCACCTGCGCCCGTTCCGATCCAGATATTCGAGCTGCCCACGATCCCTGTGCCCGCGCCAATGGCGATGGTGTTCGCCGACGACACGCCAGCCCCCGCCCCTCCCAACGGATCAATCCAGATTGAATTCAGCAATGAGTTGGTATTGCCACCGAAGTTGTTGCCGAGAAACACAGAATTGCTCGTGTTGGAGATGTTCTGCGCCGCAGCGTATCCAACTGTGACGACATTACAGGAGTTGGAGATCTGACCACCTGCGTTGAATCCAATCGCCGTGTTGTTGAAGGAGTTCTGCAGGTTCAGGAAGTTCGCGCCCGAGCCCGTTCCAACGAACACATTGCTGTTGGAATCAGAAATGTCTGCGCGGAAGGCCACCAGCGTGTTCGCGGTCACCGTGTTCACATTGGAAATGTCAAGTTGGGTCGTGAAGTTGGAGGTGGCAGGGGTGTAGGTGTAGACAGGTCGGAAGACCGAGGTCAGGTACGCCTGCACGTTCGATGTGCTACTCATTATGTACTCTCCAGACCTTTTCGTTTAGGCAATAATCGCCACCATATACAATGGCGTTCACTCTGTTTCCGATTAAGTCCGAGGAGCAGCACCTGTACCGCATGTACAAGCAGAGTGTCGCGGTGTTTTGGACCCCCGACGAGATTGACTTTTCCAAGGACATTTCCGACTGGAACAAGCTGACCGAGCCCGAGAAGCACTTCGTTGGCCGTATCCTGGCATTCTTTGCAGGGTCCGACGGCATCGTCATGGAGAATCTGGTGACACGCTTCCAGGGCGAGGTCAGTTCGCAGGTCGTCAAGCTGTTCTACTCCTTCCAGAACGCCATGGAGGGGATCCACTCGGAGACCTACTCCTTGTTGATTGATACCTACGTCAAGGATGAAGAGGAGAAGGCCAAGTTGTTTAATGCCATCGAGACCATCCCCTGTATTCAGCACAAGGCTGACTGGGCGCTGAATTGGATGCGGGATCATAACAAGTTTGCAGTTCGCCTTGTTGCATTTGCCTGTGTGGAGGGCATCTTCTTCTCGGGTGCGTTCTGCGCAATCTTCTGGTTGAAGAAGCGCGGTCTCCTCCCTGGACTGACGTTCAGCAACGAGCTGATCTCCCGCGACGAGGGTCTTCATACGCAGTTTGCCGTGGCTCTGTTCCACACGCTTCCCGTCAAGCCTGAGCCAGATACGATTAAGATCATCATTATGCAGGCTGTGAATCTCGAGAAGGAGTTCATTTGCGAGGCGCTCTCCTGTTCGCTCATTGGCATGAACGCCAAGATGATGTCGCAGTACATTGAGTTTGTTGCAGATCGGTTGGCAGTCCAGTTGGGCACGCCGAAGATCTATGGTGCGCAGAATCCGTTCGATTTCATGGATTTGATCAGTCTGGAGGGCAAGACCAATTTCTTCGAGAAGAAGGTCTCCGAGTACTCGCGGACAATGGTGGGTGCTCGGGACGAGCTGCGTCTGGACGAAGATTTCTAGTGTGTATACAAATGCCTACACCCAGCGCCACCTACGAGTCTCGTGAGGAAAAGAAGGCAGCCCAAGAGGACGTGAAGCGGCAGAAGGCGCGCGAAGCGTTCATCAAGAAGGAGAAGGCGCGCGATAAGAAGGAAGCCGCCGCTGCCAAGAAGGCCGCCAAGAAGGGTGGTCGTACGGCCCGTCGTCGCCGCGGAACCCGCTCAACCCGTCGCCGTTAGTTCAGCGTGTTCGGCGGATCGTGGTAGACAAAGTCGTAATTATCAGCACCCGTTTTGTGCAGAATCTCTTCACGCACATGAGGCGTACCTCCTGGGACATCCCAGTACTCCCCTTGCAGTGTGAACCGATCGACTCCGTTGAAATACATCCGCAACGCCAGCAACGCAACCAGCAACCCTGCAATCCAGTAGAGGGTCTTCATTTATGGAGTAGCAAGATTCTTCGTTTCTCCTGAGTGGAATCGCGTCTTGCGTTCACAGCAAATGGAACTCCTTCACGCCGCTGTCGCCCTTCTTGCGTCCATGGTCTTTGTCCTTGCGGGCATGGTTGGCTGGCTCTACTGGCAGCAGACGCGTCTCTTTCAGAACATGAACTCCGTCCTCATGGCCATCGGGGATATCACCCGCGCTATCGACAACACGCCGCCCGAGGACCCTGAGCCCGAGGTCAAGTCCGCTCCTGTGCCCGAGCCTGTCGAGGAGGAGGACGATCGGGCGTCTGTAGAGGAGACTGCGACGGAGGTCGTGGATGGCCCGCCTGCGGCGATCGACGTGGATGCCCTCCAATCCAAGACCAAGAAGGAGCTGCAGGATATGCTGAGCAAGCGCGGTCTTCCGTTCAGCAAGACGGACCCTAAGCCCACTCTCATTTCGCTACTAAAGGCGACGGCGTAGGTAAGGAATAGCCAGAAGACTTAGCAGACCAATGAGAACTACAAAGTCAAACACTCCGACAATCTTCTTGTACTTGATGGGCAGTTCATCGGTTCCAGGAGGGACCCCGCCGTAAGGCTTTGCCCATCCAATGAATGCGCCGAGAAGCGTGGGTCCCAGCTTGTCGTTGCAGTCGTAGACGTAGTCATACCACGCCATCAGGACATAGGCTGTCATTGCGATGATAAACGCAAGAACCAGGTCGTGTTCCCATGCCTTGGGATGGGGCATCCAGAAGATGAACAGGACAAACGCTGAAAAAAGGATGCACTTCTCGTTGAGATACAACGGAGTTCCAAAGAGTTTGAACCCCATTATACCTTCGGCACAGGTTTTATGGGCGGGGGAGGTGGTGGGGCAAGCTTCTTGATCCACGACAGCCGAATCGGCGCTGGGTCCTTGTACTTCGTGCAGTCACACGGCATTTATACAAACCCTCCCACAAATATCAATGAAGGTCGTGTCGTTCGATGTGGGCCTGCGCAATCTCGCATACTGTGTGCTCGAGGGGACTACGCGCGCAGACGTTGCCATTACCGACTGGAACATCATTGACGTACTTGGGGAACAGGCAGGTGTCGGTGCCCCACGATGTCATCAGTGTCAGACCGCCGCTCGCTACGAGCACGCGTCCAACGGAACCTTTGCGTGTTCCCGCCATACGCCCAAGAAGAAGGCCAAGGTCACCAAGAAGGAGTTGACCAAGTTGACGGCAGCCCAGCTGACGGAGCAGATTCGCTCAGAGGGCATGACGACCGAGGCCACCAGGAAGGCGGACTTGGTCAATCTGCTGTATAATCACCGCAAACAGAATACATGGAAGAAGTGCGTGTCGTCGGCCATCCAGGGATCGGTTCTGGATTTGGCGGGCGCGCTTATTCGCAGTCTTGACCAGCGAGCGGCGTCTTGGCGGGGAGCCGACTTGATTTGTGTGGAAAACCAAATGGATCGTCGTATGTTCGGGGTGCAGGCGATGCTGCAAATGTACTTTTGTTGCCGAGGGTTTCGAGTGCAGGGAGTTTCAGCGACTCACAAGCTGTCGAACATCGTGACAGTGGAAGATTCAACTGCAAGCTATAAAGGACGCAAAACGACTGGCATAACGCATGCTCGCGCACTCGTTCCTCAAGTGTGGCAGGAGCATTTTGCCAAGCACCCAAAGAAGGACGATCTTGCGGATTCATTCTTGCAGGGATTGTGGTGTCTAGAGCACAGTAAGTAAGTGCTTCTTAAATGTGTCGACAAACCCCTCAACTGTCGCTTGTTCAACTGCGATTGAATCATGGAGCGATACATCATTGCCGTTCACTTCAAGAACAATCTCCTCGATATCGTCGTCTCTGAACACGAGAATCCATGATTTGTCTCGGCATTGGTGTCTCTCTTCAAGGTGATAGACTGAGAAGACTGCAAGTGTCTTTGAAATTGCTGACTCCATGATCTAGCGTATGGTTAGTCTCTATACATTCGTTTTACTTCTTGCGGATGTAGCAATTCTTATACGGACGACAGCTGGCTTTCTGTGTGAAGCCCATACGCCGACATGGCGTCTTCTTGCAGTAAGCCTTCGACATCAACCGCTTCTTCTTGAATGCGCGACGCGTCTTCATTGTTCCAATGCAACATTCGCGTTCTAAGCTTACGAAACAGACCCGTGTGAGAAGTAAATGGAGACAGACCTCCTCGTAAACCCCAGCATGGTGAGCGGCGGCATGGCCAACATTGAGACCATCGACCTTCCGACACTCAACTTTGAGGAGTTCAGTGGCGGTTCCGCTCCCACCGCACCCGCGGCTCCGAACCTGGTTCCGTCGTTCGAAAACACGGGTCCTGAGGTGGTGAATGGCATGCGCAACTTCAATGCCGAGTCCTATTCCCCGCAGGTCAAGCGCGTGTCGGACGATGCCATGATGAAGGAAAAGTATGAGATTCTGCGCAAGTTTGAGCGTCTGTCCAAGATGGGCGTGCCGATGCGCAAGCGCTTCACCATGGACTCGTCGATTGAGGAGATGAAGATGGAGCTGGAGTTCATCAAGCGTGAGAAGTCCATGGACGCGACCATCAAGCAGTTCTCTGAGTGGTTCGTGACGGGCATGAGCGGTCTCGAGTATGGGTCAAAGAATATCCAGATGATGAAGGCATTCGGTCTCCAGCTGGACGGCCTGTCGGAGGCGGCGCAGATGAATGTGGCGGACCTGGAGGATGACTTCGAGGAGCTGTACGACCTGTACGGCGAGAACCTGAAGATGCACCCGATGGTTCGTATTCCCCTGCGCACCTGCATGATGATCTACATGGTCCACCTGACTAACCAGATGGCTCGCAAGGCGCCGATCCCGAACATTGACGATATCATGCGTCAGAACCCCGACATTGCCCGTTCGCTGGCGGCCGCGGCCATGCAGAACCAGACCCAGCAGATGCGCGCCCAGCCCTCGGTCCCGCAGCAGCCGTCCAACCCCCTGTCGGGTCTCATGAGCTTCATGCAGCAGAACGTGCCCCCGCCCCCGCCCGCGAACATGGTCCCGCGTCAGCCGCAGGAGACCAAGCCCGTGCGGATTGGCGTGCGCAAGACCCCCGCGATGCCGCCGATGCCCCCTCAGCAGCCCGCCCCCGAGATGCGCGCGCCGCCGTCGATTGATGAGCTCCTGAAGGACATCAAGCAGACTGTTGCCCCCGCCCCGAAGCGAGTGAACAACAAGCCTGGTTCCACGGGGAAGAACAGCGTGGTCATCCGCCTGTGAGCATAGGCGAACGAGCTTTAATTCTGCGTTTACCACAAATGCCGAAGAAGATAGCGACTCTGGAACACGAGATAGCTGATTGGCAGCACTACAAGAAGCATGGCAAGTGGCTTGATGGAAAAAAGCCGTATAGGCCATTCACCCACAGCGACGCCGACGAGCAGATTGCGAAGAGGGAAGCCCAGATTGCGAAGCTCAAGGCGAAGAGCGGAGGTACGCGCCGCCGCCGTGGGACCCGCAGCACGCGCCGCCGCTGAAAATGGACTCAGCCCCAGTCAATCTAGACATTTCAAAATGCCGACACTTGAAGTTCAACTCGACAAGGCGCAGAAGGAGCTTGACAGACTCAGAAAGGGAAAATGGGAGGTGAATGGTCGCTACTGGGCTGAACACGGCAAGCGTGCGGATGCTCTGCACGGAGACGATGCAGAACTCAGTGGACTCAGGGAGCGGGTGGGATACCTTCAGCAGAAGATTGCGGTTCGGGACGAGCGAATCGCGCAAGCCGAGCTTCGCGCAGCTGCGAAGGCGTTAATGCAGTTGGTGCGGGCCCCCCTGCCCCTGCCGGACCAGTCCCTTCAGGACTTGGCCCAGCACGTTGCCCTTCCAACTCACACATCTGCACCCACTGCTCCTGCGTAGTGTTCTGAAAGGTCTTCAAACAAATCGATACATCCTTGGCCGTCTTCTTCCCCATATGCCGACAATAGTCACAGTTCGTCATGACGATGTACTGCGCCCAGGGTCCCGTTCGCAGAACCAGCGCGTAGAAGGTGGACAGCTGCTTCCATGTCACTACATTTTTCTTGTGGCTCACGTGCTTCTTGTACTTGCACTGCACCGCGTAATACTTGCCTTCGTGTTCGGCGATAATGTCGATGCCCACATCAGGGCGCTTCAAGGACAGCTTGGTCAGCAGGTCATCCGGCACATCCTTGAGGAGCCAGACGTTGTTCAGTTTGCGGACATGCTTCAGATACTTGACGCAGAACTCCTCAAAGACATCGCCACGGATCTTCTTGTTGTCGCGGGTCCGCATCTCGGTGAAGGTGTGTGCAGGTTCATCGTACCACTTCTGGCACTCGGTCAGGAACAGGTCGAACAGGGACGTCCCGTCAGGTCTGGACTGGAGGAAGAGTGCGTGGAGATCCATGGTGTGGTCTTTATGAGTGAAGGTGTACGAATCCATTTTACTTGGGAAACAGGGGTGGGACACTCGTGTCATTCGCGCTGCACGTCATCTTCTCCTTCTCCTCTTCTTCGTTCGCCATTCCCTCGCGGCTACGGGTCGACAGGCCCGACGCAATGATGATGAAGCCAGCGGTCAGGAGCAGGGAGTAGACCAAATCTCTCGTGCCGACGAAACACACTGCAAAGATTGCGATGCGTCGGAGGAGGAGGTTGCGTTCGTAGGTCTTCGGGTCGTCACTGAGCTCGTCGACAAAGTAGCGCGACCCTACATTGACCAGAATCAACATGATACCCAGAAAGAGCTTGTGATTGTTAAGGACCTCAATCATTGTTCACTGGTGGGAAATATGTTTACATAGACTTGGTCTTGTCGTTGCACTTGTTCGATTTCGCATCCCACTCGCAGTCGGGGTCTCCGCACGTCACCTTGGACATGTTCGCCGCACACGTGCTGCTGTCCTCATTGGCCATGAACTCAACGCCGCCAGAGCACCGGCACATGGAGGCGTGCACCGCGATTGTCCAGAACAGGGCAACGGGCAGACTGACGTAGAGCGCCAGGTACGCCGCAATCGCCGTGGCCAGCGCACGACCAAGGACGCCGCCCGTAACTGGCTTGATCAGCTTGGGCGCAACCACACTCAGAACCGCCAGAGCGACGACGAGGTAGACTTCGTTGGTTCCAGAGAGACGCATTTTACTAGAAAGCGTCTATATTTTTCTGCCTACCCAAGAACAAGTGTGGCATGGACTATACCTTGCTCGAGGATGCCTACCCCGAGGGGGGCGATTTCAAGGCTCGGACAACGGTCAAGGAGGGCAAGGAAGAGGTGCGATCAGAGCCCAAACGCCACATGAGTGCTGCGGCCATGAAGGCAGTGACCGACCTCACATCGGTTCTGCCCATTGACACAAGCACAGACACATCGAATTTCACCCCGACTCCGCGGGCGGCAACACAGCAGGCCCAGCCGTCGACGTCTACACACGAGTCCTTCACGATAGGTGGTGACGACATGAAGACCAAGATGGATAAGATCTTGGCCATGGTGGAGCAAAACAAGACAGGCTACGAGCCGAACTCCCATCACGACATGTTTCTCTACATCCTGACGGGTGTGATGTTCTTGTTCACGTTTGATACGTTTGTGATGCTGGGCAAGTCGATGAAGGTCTAACGAGGCACCCCCTGCATCGACGGCAGGAAGGTCTCGAAGGCAGACACATCCTCGAACACATTGTCAAGATACTCAATTTCAAAGGTCAGTGTGTTCTCGCCAGTTCCGAAGACAATCGGGGCGTCGAGAGGCGCATTTGTAGCAGGGGTGAAGTTTATTCCCGTCGCACCAATTGCAGAAAAGGGCAAGTGGCGACGGAACGTGACGTGGAGACGATCGAGAGTTCCGATCGGGGGGTTGTAGGTCGTGATGTTTTCTGCAAAGACCTGGTCATTGTAGAAGATCGCATTGGAGGTTGTGGTGCCAGTGGTCACTAGGTTTGTGTTGACCAGCTTGGCGAAGGAATAGTCCGCGTATCCTGCACGATCTGCGCCTGGTGCTGTCTCATCCATGCGATTCAGTCCATCGAGACCCAGCATGATATACTGGTCATTCGCCGTCCATCCCGCCGTCGGAGAATTGACCGTCGCACTCTTCAGGCGGATACGTGTGACGTTGGAAAAGGACCGCGGGAAGTAGACCACGTAGTCGCCTGGGTCGGACACAGGACCCAGCGCACCGCCATTGACCCTCACATACTTGGTCGGGTCGCGGTCACGAGAGTCGATGGAAATCACACGGGTCACACGCTTCAGGGCGCGGACAGGCTGGGTCTGACGCACTTGGACACCGTTGCGGTTATACTGCATTGTGTTCCCTCACGAAGAATTCCGACGCGCCAAATCCGCATCCGCTGTTCTCCACGTCTTTCCGTGAAGAACGAAGGAGTAGACGCGCGCCATGCCCCATGCGTGCTGTGACGCCCCAGGCCGATGTCCCGTGCGCCACGCGGCGAGTCCACGATCGTAGACCTTGGTGAGAGTGCTGAGAGGGACATGCGTGGCCTTGGACACCGCGGGCAATCCCGTAACGCCAGGGTACTTGCTGTGGAACCTAGAGGTGTAGGACGACGGACGACTCTGCGTTCCGCGGTCTGTGGCAAACGGACGGTAGGCAGCGGGGTTCTTTGACGACATCTTGGCTCTGCGGGTAATTTCACGACGGCGTTGGCTCTTCCGCCGCGTGGACAAACCACTCAAATACTTGAATGGGATGAACATTGTTCTCTGCGTCTAAAAACAAAATGGGCGAATCAGGAACCACACTCCAGATTGCCGACCGCATCAGTTGGACCATCGTACTGGAGGAGTACTTTGCCCAGACGGGCGAGAAGGCCAACGGCTTGGCGATCATGCACAAAAAGGCCGAGAGCATCTTCACCCGCCGAAAGGTGTACATCGACCTGCCCGTGATTGTAGGGTCGGGTGCCGTGGCGTTCCTGAACGCTGGCTCGTCGAGCTTGTTTGCGGGTAACCAGCAGTTGGCCGCCACGTCACTCGGTGTGGGCTCGCTTGTGATTGGCATTCTGAACACGGTTGGTACCTACTTTGCCTGGGCCAAGCGATCGGAGGGCCACCGCATGTCCGCCATTCACTATGCAAAATTGTACCGCTTCATCAATGTCGAGCTGCGCCTGCCTCGTGACGAGCGTATGCAGCCTGGCGATTTCCTGAAGTACGTCAAGGATCAGTACGATCGGTTGGCCGAACTGAGCCCGCCCATTCCGAGCTCTGTTGCGCGTGAATTCTCTGCAAAGATGGAGCGCTATAACGACATCTCGAAGCCCGAGGAGACCAACGGCCTGAACAAGATTGAGATCTTCGTCGACTCGGCCAATGAGCTGGGTGGCAACGTCGCACCTATGAGTCCTCCTCCGCCGACCCCGAAGCCGAAGCTGCTGGCGACTCCTTCGGTGGCCCAGCTGAAGCCGAAGGCGTGAGCGGCATAAGCATGCGGGCGACCTTGTATTGCCGCTTCTTGTAGAGCGTGTTCCGTGCCCCAAACTGCCGCTTGAACTGAGGGTCCACAATGTCCACAATCAATGGATGGACGGCACGCCCCGCCTTTTCTACACGCAGAATACGCCCAACAATCTGGTCAATATCGGGCCGCGGCGTGGCCATCACCAGTGTGTTCAAGGACGGGACATCGAAGCCCTCCTTGCACATGCTGTACGTCGCAATCAGAATCGTCTTGGTCTTGCAATACTCGGTGCGGACATCGGACTTGACCGACTGACTCAGAATACACGCTTGCTCCTTGATGTCATCGGGCAGTCCGTCGAGAATGTCCTTGCAGTGCTGGACACGATCGGAGAGCACCAGGACCTGTCGTCCCTCCTCGAGAACATCCACGAGAATCTTCACCAACCACTTCGTGCGGTCCTCGCAGTTGGCCAGCTTGTTCACCATGATGGGAACCGACACCATGCCCTGTGATGACGTCACAATCTCATTGAACTCGGGGTCATCGTTCTGGTACTCGTACATCTCCACACGGACCTGGACATCCACAGAATCTCCCGTGTCGGACTTGTACAGCAACGGACCGAGGAACCAGTGAATGGCAAACATCAACTTGTCTTTGCGTTCGGGAGTTGCGGACAGACCAAGCATGTACCTTGACGTAACTTTGGGTAACGCTTGCACAAACACTTCTGAAGCAATGTGGTGACATTCATCCACAATGACCAGGCCGATAGGGGCGAAGAGGTTACCATTTAGTTCCTTCATCGAAAGCGTTTGGAGCATAACAATCACAACGTCCTTGTTGGCGACATCCACAACATCGGCCTGGACTCTGCCGATCCTTGCCTTGGGCAGGAAGGCCTTGATGCGGTCGATCCACTGGTCGCGCAGGAACGTGTTGTGGACAATCACCAGCGTCGGGACCTTGAGCTGCGAGGCGATGTACAGGGCACAGACCGTCTTGCCGCCACCCGTGTGGAGCGAGATGATTCCGTCATGGGGCTCAGGGAGGAGGAACGAGTTGACCACGGGCACTTGCACAGGGCGGATGGACCCCGCAAAGGTCCAGTGTTCTGCAGCGGTTCTGGCCACATCTCGCATGGTGGGCACCCCTCCGTAACGCTCGAGGCCAAAGTGCTTGGGCAAATACAGCCACTGCGAATCTTCGTGCCACACCTTATACTTGGGCTGAAACTGCGGCTTGACGAAGGAGAAGGGACGAACGGTCAGCGCTTTCTTCAGCATGGCTTCACGATGGTCCTTAGGGATGCGATATCCCTGGAGGGTCAGCATGAGATGTAGTTAGATTTGTTAGTGCCTTTCCGTTTTACGAACGAACGCGCGTCACATCCGTATTGATCGACATCATCATCATGTCCATCATGGTCTCCCGCGTCTCCCAGTCGAGCTCGTCGACCTTGTACATGAACGCGGGGAAGATGCTGCCGCTGACCTGAACCACACGGAACGGATCGTCGTCAACCTGAAGGCTGTCGACAACCGACTGGAGGTAGCGACCCAGGTTGCGGCGGTTGAAGTAGGTCTTGTAGGTGACGCGGCTACCCGACGCGGCCGTCGTCGTGAAGCTCAGACGGAACAGCGGATCCGACGTCTGCGGGACCTGGGGAACGCGCTCCACGATGATGTCGTCGTCCTGGGTCTCGGGATTCCTGTAGATCATGTGAAGCTGGAGGAGGCGGGTCGTCATCTTATCTACTACGCGGGGCGCGGGTGTAAATTACTCGCCCGAATCATCGTCACGTTCACGGTTACCAATCGGAGGCACATTATCATCCTCGTACACCGTGTCCTCTCCTCGGAGGTCGTATGCCTCTGCGGCAGGGTCTCCCATCTCTTCGCGATCCTCATAATCCTCACCCCGATCGGCTGCACTGCCCATCTGGTCATGAAGCTGAGTCGCAAACATGTCGCGGTCGGCCACCGTGACAAGGAACGGAGCCAAGCCACGATCCATCAATTGCTTGGTGATCTCACGGTCTGAGTCGATCATGCTACGCAGACGATCCGTCACTGCAAAGCGCTCCTTGGCACGGAGCGTGTTGGTCTCTGTCCGCGCGGACGTCACCGAAGTCAACAATGAATAGAAGGTAACATCCTCTGCCCGCACTTGATCGTAGATACGGCGGATCTCGGGGTCTTTTGCAATGATGTCCATCAGTTCACGCATGTATCCCTTGGTGATATCGCGGAGCAGGTCGGACGAGGCAGCAGGATCCAGCGTCCGTGCGGGGTTGGGGCGGCGGGCAATGGTGGCCAGTCGAGCAATCAAGAGGGAATTCACAGTCCATGAATCCGTGGGTTCCAGATTCATGCGCGCGGGAATCGGGAGTTTCAGACGCTTGGAGATTTCAGGGTTCGGAATCGCTGCGGGTTGAGACCGAGGAGACTCCACGATGCGAATCCGCCGCGCCAAGGGAGACGAGGTCAAGCCCGCACGCAGGGGTATTGTTGTCTGTACGGACAGGGGGAGCTCCTTGCTGATCCACGTCAGACGGAACGAGGGACAGGGAGCGAAGGATGTGAAGGTCCCCATCTTAGCAGGGGGCATCACGATGGGAATCAGCATGGTGGGTTCAGGGGCAGGCGGGCGCAGAGAGAACTCGTCCTTGGCCCGCTTGAACTGCTCTCCAAACTGCTTGACGAACTTGGGCAGCAATCCAAGCACCTGTTTCTGCAGAGCCTTGGGCTCGTTCAGCGCAAACCGAAGCACCTGCAAGGACGGACCTTGGAACGACGTGGGAAATGCCTCGAAGGTCTTGCGCAAGACCATCGACAGGGAATCCGCAATCGTGAACCCTTCAGCCTTGTCAGAATCGCGGGGGTACCCATCCAGCATCAACGGACGAGGACCGAAGGACCGACGCGGTGTCAAGGCAGGGAGATGGGTTTGGAGGAGGGCTGCAGCGGCCGCAAGTCCAACCGTTCCACGGGCACGGCGCGTGGTGTCATTGTCCGTCTTGGCCAAGGCGGTGGAGATGGTGCGAGCATACTGCAGAATGGGCGTAACCTGTACGGGGTCGGGAAGAACCTGCAGCAGGGACAGAAGCAGATACATGGTGGCGTCGGACGGATCCGTCATGACAAACAATGGTAACATGGCGTGGAGACTGCGTGTGTACTCCCCCACTTCGGCGCGTCCGATAACGGTCCGATCCAGCGCCTCCGTGTGTTTGTTCAGACGCCCGTCCTCACCAAACTCCGCTTGGTCCACGAGAACATCATTGTTCACTTGCTCACCACACACGCGACACACACGAAATCCGTCGAGCGTCGCAGTCCACGAGCGGTAGAACCCTAGCCGATCCTTCTCCATATCTCCCTTGAGAATCGCCACGGTGTGATCGCACAGCACGAACAGGCCCTCCTTATCGGTGTACTGCTCGTTGGAGTGAATGGACTCTTGCAGAAGGGTCTGCACATCCGTCTCCTTGTCCTCGGGAAGACGCTCGGGGTCTGCCAAGACGGCCAAGACCCGCTGACGTTGGCTAGAGGTGGGCTGTGCACCGAACTTGGATAACGCAGGTGCCTTAGTGGACGGCGGCGTGGGCTTGATCGACGCCAGCAGCCGAATCGTCGGCATCAGAACATCGTTGGACGTGGAGTCCTTCCACAGTTTGCGGCCCTTGTATCCCAACTGATGGCGTTCCTGCTTGATAATCTCAAGGGGCACACACGTCTGCTGGGTTGTTCCGCGCAACAGGCCACGGAGCAGAAACTCTTGGAACGGCACATTCGTTAGGTCGCAGTCGGCGGCGCTGGCGGGAGGGAGCACAATCTCTCCCAACTCTCCGCTCGCAAGCATTGGGGCCACACCTGCGTCCGACGCCTTGGACAAGAGCATCGTCGCCACCAGGGCTCCCGCATCTACCTGTTCCTGAAGCCACAGGCGCGAGGACTTTCCAGGGAAATACGGAACGCCATACTGCTCTGTCAGTTTCTGCGAAGGAGCATCCTGCTTAGCTTCGGGGAAGGGCAGATCCACCTGTGGGGGCAGTTCATTCACAATGGGCTCAGGAGGAAACCGCTGCGTCCACAACGCCCACGGAATCGACGACAGGGCCACATCGTAGACCTTGAGATACTTGGCGCCCTCTCCATACGGATCCGTGGTTCGCTTGACGCCGTGGGTCATGACCGCATCCAGTTCAGGGATCACCTCGCTCAGGGGCGCCTGCGTATCCAGAAACTTGGGCTTGTCGTCCGCAAAGAACGGATGGTCCACCTGGGGGTCGGGGATCTCCACTCCGCGCTTCTTCAGGTAATATCCGCGCAGGGTTGTCTTGTCGTCCGTTCCCTGAATCTCCTCGGGGATCAGAGTGATGCTCTCATCCTCGTGACGCTTGGTCCGCGTGGTCTTGAAGACAGGGAGGAATCGCGCACCATTGGTTCCGTCTTCGGCTGCCGACTCGGTAATGGCCGTAACAGGAAACGGCGTGCCTTGCGTAATCTCATATGGATGAGGAAGCGCAGCGATCATGCGGGGATACGCATTCGCCTGCCGAATGGCCGCAGGGGAAAAGAGAGATCCCCACTCAGTCCACTCAAAGGGAGAGAGTGCTCCAGAAAGCACGGGGAACATCCACGAGAAGGATCGCCGTGTCTTTGGCTCCACCAGGTCGTAACTTTCGGGCGTGGCGTTGATGTAGGTGGTGTACAGCTCGCGATACCGCTCCACTTCCGTCTCGATCTCCTTCAACTTGAACTTGGTCACGCGCTTGTTCCGCGGAACCAGTCGCTCGTAGGAATCGGAGATCTGCTCATCCAACGTATAAAAGCGTGTGGACAGTGGCCGTTGGGTCTCCTCCTCAAAGACCACCTCCCCAAGGACCTGCACGTCCTTGGCTTCAAAGGTGAAGAACTCATCCATTATACACCCTTAAGAATGCTTTCGAACAGCGCCATCGCATCCGTGCGGAAGCGCTCCAACACGGTCTCGGGCTTGACCTTGGTGCGGAACCGCAGAGTCAACTTTGGCACCAGTGGGTGTCCAGGGTCGTAGGACACAAAGTCCACCAATCCTGAGTCCAGGACAATGGTCTGTGCCAGGTACCCCAGAGTGTGTCCCTCCGTCACCGACTCGATGCTATACGAGCCATCGTCCGTTTTGGAGATGGGCTCCTTCAGGAACTCTGTGACCTTGTGCTGGTACACCTCCACCGCTTGGCGCAGCAAGTCACGGGCGGGAATCACGCCGATGCTCTCGATCGCAAAGTCGAACCGCGTGGGCCGTCCCTGCTCATCCATCTCGAACGACCGCTGAATCAGATGGTTATCAAAGATGCGCGTGTCCTTGGTCGCCAGCGCACCCTCGCCCAGTAGGTAGCTATCACGATCCAGCTTGGCCCGCTCAGGGTCGATGTGGTTCTTGAAGGTCGCCACACACACCTGCGACGATCCACGCTCATCCACACCTAGCGTCGCCTCCACATGCAGTCCGTCCTCAGGGTGTTTGCCTCCCACATTGAGATTCAGGAACAACATGGGGGTTCCCAGGTCACGGTCCTTCAACAGGATATCCTTGCGCGTGGTGCCCGAGACCACAAAGTCGTCGGACGTCACGATACGATTGACCTCGGGGCTGGGGTCAAAGTGCAGGCGGAGTTTGGCGTCGCGAATCACGCCCACCTCGGACGGGTGCACATTCACTGGCAGCATGGCCACACGGTGCTTGAGCATCTCGTGGTTGAGACGCGTGGTGTTGGAACGAATGACAATGTCGCGAATCACCACTGTGGGAATCTCAGCGAGCAGAATGCGGCGAAGGCCATTCACAAAGGGAATCGGTACCTTGTTCAACTCAAAGTCAATGCGATAGCCCTCAAGGCTGGTCTTGAGGTTCTCCATGCTTACTTCTTGTGTGCGTGATTCTCTTTCCGTTTTTTTCGACTTGATTCGCAATGAGCCAGCCGATCCTGTTCTACAGCACCCGTGACTCGCACAGCAAGCAGATTCTTGACACGCTCAAGACTCTGAACAAGCAAGATCTCTGCCGCATGGTGTCGATTGACGGCAAGCAGCGCAGTGAACTGCCGCCGTTCCTCCAGCGTGTGCCGACCCTGTATGTGCCCGAGACCAAGGATGTGTTCGTGGGTCAGGCCATCTTTGGATACATTGCCAAGCCCGTGTCGGCTCGCCGCGACCTTCCCGTGACGGCGGTTCCGTCTGCTGTTCCTGCCGCGACACCTGGTGCCGTGCCTGGCGCTTCGGCAATGGGCAGCCTCGAGTCGTGGTCTTTCGGCACGTCGGGAGGCTTCTCGGATTCCTACTCGAGCTGGGACGGCAAGAGCGCTGCGACCACGGATCAGCTCCACTACAGCTTCCTGGGCGCTGCGCCTGCCCCTGGTGCTCCTGAGCCTGTCACCAAGCAGAGTTACGACGGCGACAAGACGGGCCGCAACGACGACCTGGGTTCCCGTCTCGAGCAGTTGCAGAAGCAGCGGGACGGAGAGTTCAAAGGGGTTTCACGAAAGTAAGGTAGAAGACTAATGTCCAAGACCCAGGTGATGACCATGTTCTTTGATCAATTCCAATCCTTCATTGAACAACTGATGGCGGTGTTTCCCGAGGACACTGACTTTCCTGTGTATCTGTCCAACCTGAAGATTGCCAAACTGACGAATCCCAAGATGGTGATTGCGGGCATTGAGCAGCACTGCCTGCCGTTTGCCACGACCATCAAGGCGCGGAACGCCGACTTCTTTCTGAAGTATCCGTTCAAGGAATACGAGAAGGATGAGACCATCGTTCCAGTAATCCGAAAGATGAAGACGATGTGGCTCGAGATTTCTCCCGTCAACCAGTCGCACATCATGGACTATGTCAATAACCTGCTGACGTTAGTTACACACTATCTTGGAAACCGTACAGGTCCTTCGTAGCCAACTCAATCAACTCCTTCACCCCTGCCTCGGGGTCCTCAAAGTTCCGAAACAGAATCTGGTTGACTTCTGCAGGTGTCCACTTGCCGTCCAGAGTCGTGTCTGTGAGCGCCACTTGTTTGTCATAGAATGACGTCACCATCTCATTCACCACCTCGAGGCTGCACTTTTGGAAGTGCACGATCATGTCAATGCGCCCAGGGCGGATCAGGGCCTTGTCGATGCGCTCGGGAAAGTTGGTCGTGATGATCAGAATGCGTCCGTTGGCCTCCAGCGTTCCGTCTAGGAGGTTCAGCAGGAACGACAGGTCCAGAGTGTCCTTCTCCTCCTCGCGGTGCATGAACGGCTCAGGCTCCTCCTTCTTTGTGACCGTTGGCTTCTTCCACTCGCGCTTCAGGACCGTGTCGCCCATGGCGTCAATGTCCTCAATCACATACAGCCGCTCCGACACGGGAATGGTGTAGCGCTCCAGATTGGTTCCGTTATACACGTGGATCTCGTCATTGAAGAACAGGTGTTGAAGTTGCTGCTTGGTCTTGATCTCTGACAGTTGGATGTTGATGATGTGACGACGACCCTCGTTGGCAATGGCCTTGATCGTGGACGTCTTGCCCGTGCCTGGAGGCCCATGGTACAGGAATCCCAGCGTGTACGGAATCCCCTTGCGCTCGTACCACTCGCGGTGTTCTAGGAAGAACTTGGTGCGGTGGCGCACCTGCTTCTTCTGCTGAAAGAACACATTGTCAAAGGTACGGCTCGTCACGAACTTGGCCTTGGTGTACACCAGGTGTGTCGTGGGCAGGGGATTCTGCATATTGCCCTTGGCCTTGGAGTTGACCATCTGATCAAAGTAGTAGCGGTGGGTGCCCAGCTTGTTGGCCATACGGCGCTCGTAGGCAGCATTGCAATTGTCCACAAACTCCTGGAGGTGCTGGACATCGTGCTCGTAGCATGTGAGCATGAACTTGATGCTATCCAGATGACCCTCGACCACCTTCAAGTCCTTCAGTTCAAAGTACACATCCGTCTCCAGCAGCACGGGCTGGAATTCGTTGGGGAGGTAGTCGTGGTGCGTAACGGACAACAGGCTCTTCATCGCGGGCAGAGTGGTGACCTGATGAATGACCGAATCCATGCGTGTGGAATACAAACTCTGAGGAGCGGCACCCCGCTGCTGAGACGTTGCAGACTGCGATTGGTTACTGCGCTCGCAGGTAATGATTCCTGTCGGTGAGCGCTCCATTGTGATGACTCATGAAAAGCACTTGTCCAAGGTTGCCGCAGCGGAGTGAACGGGCTTGGAGCGGCGGAGACGAAGTTCCTTCGACGCCTTGTCCACCGTATCCTGTGACAGAGCCACGAACTTCTTCACATCGCGGGCAGGTCCCTGGACGTTCATGGTCGGCACGTGGAGGCGGAGCGGTGGCAGTTGGACCGAGACAAGTTCGTCGGACACCGTGAGATACTCTCGATACTGCTCAATGTCCAGCGGACCTCCGAACATGCGGAGCACGGCGCGAGGCGGTGCGGGGGTCAGCTCCTTGTCGGTGAAGGCAGTGCGATAGAGGTCCACCAGCAGAGAGTGACGGAGCCAGCGTGTGGTGTCCGAGCAGGTCTCACCATACAGGTAGGCCAACCCGCATTCAGGGGAACAGAAGTGACCCTCGCAGCTGTACATGTTCTCATAGGCATCGTAGCTGATCGGCAGCACACAGGCCTTCCACGAGAAGGGCGAGCAGCACCAGAAACACGCTGTGGTGGATGCGTAGGTCGGGCTCTTGGTGCGCGTCAAGATTTCCCGCATCGTCTCCGTATTGAACCGCTCGGCGACCTTGGAGGTTTCCACGGCCGACAAGATGTCCGAGTAATTGGTCCCGCCTTCTGCGGGCGTGGGCACATGTTCTTCCAACGGCAACCGCAACGAGAAGACCACGGGGGCCTCTTGTAATTGTTTCCTTGGAGGCATGTATATAGTTGTCTAGATCATTCAGTGAAAACGGAAAGCCTTCTGAGAGACACCGTAAATCTCACCATGGCTCTCTCTACCAACTACCAACGCAAGACGCACCGCGAGCACATCCTCGACCTCCCCGACACCTATGTCGGCAGCATCGTCACTGGACCCGAAGAGGTCTTTGTTCGTGATGCCGATAACTTCAAGTCCGCCACCATTCCAGTCAACCCTGGCTTCTACAAGCTGGTGGACGAGCTGCTGGTGAATGCCCACGACCACGCCATCCGCCTGCGCCAGAAGAACTCCGAGAATCCAGTCAAGCACATTGAGGTCTCCTGCACACCCACAACCTTTACCGTTCAAAACGACGGAGAGCCCATTGATGTTGCGCAGCATCCAGAGCACAAGGTCTGGATTCCCCAGATGATCTTTGGCGAGCTGTTGACGTCCACCAACTACAACAAGGACGAGAAGAAGCTTGTGGGCGGCAAGAACGGCTACGGCGTCAAGCTGGCCAACATCTTTGCGAAGGAGATGGTCGTGACGGTGATGGACCAGCCGCGCGGACTGCTCTACACCCAGATCTTCAAGGACAACATGACGGACATTGGCGCGCCCGCTACGAAGAAGAGCAAGCACAAGTCCTATGTGAGCGTAGCGTGGACGCCCGACTTTGCGAGGTTCGGCATGAAGGACATTGGCTCTGACATGCAGCAGCTGATTGAGCGCCGTGTCTACGACCTGGCAATGACACTGGGCAAGGACACCAAGGTCTCTTGGAATGATACGCCCGTCAAGTGTAAGAACCTGACGGAGTATGCCAAGGGCTTCGGGTGCGAGACCATCGTGTACGAGTCCCCTAACGAGCGCTGGCACATTGCCATTGCCGACAGCCCGACGGACAAGCAGTTCGCCATGTCCTTTGTGAATGGCATCTGGACCTCCAAGAACGGAACCCATGTGGATGCGGTCACCAGCCAGGTGGTCAATCACGTGGTGGAGTTCCTGGAGACCAAGAAGAAGATAAAGGTCAAGCCAGGTCTGGTGCGCGACAATCTGGCCGTATTCGTGACCTCCATGATTGAGAATCCGAGCTTCACCAGCCAGACCAAGGAGACGCTGACCACCAAGCAGTCGGCCTTCGGGTCCTCTCCCAAACTGAGCGACGACACGCTCAAGAAGGTGGTGACCAAGTTGAACTTGGTGTCGACCATTGTGGAGGCACAGTCTGCAAAGGACGCCAAGGACAACTCCAAGACAGACGGCAAGAAGCAGTCGCGTATCACAGGCATTCCGAAGTTGGATGATGCCGTCCAGGCGGGTACCAAGGATTCGGCCAAGTGCACGCTGATTCTGACCGAGGGAGACTCAGCCAAGGCCATGGCGTTGTCGGGTCTGAGCCAGGAGCAGCGCAAGACCTTCGGTGTCTATCCCCTCAAGGGCAAGGTGCTGAACGTCAAGGACACCTCCGACAGCAAGGTCGAGCAGACCAAGGAGATTGCGGAGTTGAAGAAGATTCTGGGCCTGACCTCGGGCAAGAAGTATGCCACCACGGCCGACCTGCGCTACGGGTCGGTGATGATCATGACGGATCAGGATCTGGACGGTAGCCACATTCGCGGTCTGCTGGTGAATTTGTTCCACGAGCTCTGGCACGAGCTCATTGCCATTCCTGGGTTCCTGACCTACATGGCCACGCCGATTGTCAAGGCGAACCGAGGGAAGGAAAGCAAGGTCTTCTACTCGCAGTATGAGTACGAGCAGTGGAGGGCAGGTGAGGGGAAGTCGCCAGCGTGGAAGGTCAAGTACTACAAGGGACTGGGTACGTCGACGCGCGACGAGGCCAAGGACTACTTCACCAAGGTCAATGCCGTCAAGTTCGACTACACGGCGGAGTCGGATCCTGCCATCGATCTGGCTTTCAACAAGCAGCGCGCCGATGACCGCAAGGACTGGCTCAGGGGCTACGACCGTTCGGTCCTGATCCCTGCGGGAAGCAAGCTTCCCTACAGCGATTTCATCCACAAGGACCTGATTCACTTCAGCTACTACAATCTGGAGCGCTCCATCCCGAGCATGATGGACGGACTGAAGACGTCGCAGCGCAAGATTCTGTATGCGGCCTTCAAGCGGAACCTGACACAGGAGATCCGCGTGGCGCAGTTTGCGGGCTACGTCTCGGAGCATACGGGATACCATCACGGCGAGGCCTCGCTGAACGAGACCATTGTGGGCATGGCGCAGACCTTCGTGGGCGCCAACAATATCGCGTGGCTGGTTCCGCAGGGACAGTTCGGAACGCGGCTTCAGGGAGGCAAGGACTCCGCCTCTCCCCGTTATATCCACACCTACCTCCAGCCGAATGTGCGCAAGCTGATTCGTGAGGAGGACATGGATGTGCTGAAGTATCGCGACGACGACGGTCTGCCCGTGGAGCCTGAGTGGTATGCACCCGTTCTCCCGATGCTGCTGGTCAATGGTGCCCGCGGCATTGGCACTGGCTACTCGACCAACATTCCGCCATGCGATCCGAAGGTCCTCAAGACGATGTTGATTGCCAAGATTCGGGCAGGTCACCCGCTGTCCAGCACGAAGCTCGTGCCCTACTACGAGGGCTTCAAGGGCACCTACACCGAGGAGGGCGCAGTCGGCGTGTACAAGAAGGTGGGCGACGAGTTTGTGGTGACGGAGCTCCCGCCTGGGGAGTGGACGGCTGACTACCGCGAGTGGCTGGAGAAGGAGCTGGCCGAGGGTCGTATCAAGGACTTTGTGGATACCTCTACGGACCAGGACATCAACATCCGCATCAAGGGCATCGAGGAGGCTGCCCTGGTCAAGTCGCTCACGGTCAAGATCAAGACCACCAACATGCACGCCTTCAACGAGAAGGGTGTGATTACCAAGTATGCCACCCTGAACGACATCATGACCGCGTTCTGGTCTGTCCGTCTGGAGTTGTACGAGACGCGTCGCACTCACCAGATCAAGGCGCTCGAAGAGCAGTTGCCTCTCCACACGAATGTGGTCAAGTTCATTGTGAGCCAGTGCGAGGACGTCCAGGTGCCGAACCTGCGCCGCAAGACGCGGATGGAGTGTGACTCTTTGCTGGAGCAGCATGGGTACCAGACCATCAAGGGCTCGTACGACTACATTATGCGTCTGCCCGTGTCATCCTTCACCAAGGAGGTCAGCGACAAGCACGTTGCCGAGATGGAGACGATTCGTGCGGAGATTGCCAGGCTTCAGGGAACCAACGCGGAGCAACTCTGGCTTGCTGATTTACAGGCCCTAGGATAAGGGACTCAATGCGTGCGGGTGGATGGTCCAATACCGCTGCAGTCACTGCAGTGCAGCAACTTCCCCAAACGATGATGTCTAAGCGGTATATCGTCATTGATGCCGCTCATCGCGACTTTGTTAAGCAGCCTAATCCCTATTCAAATTTAGTCTTTTCCTTTGGAAGTCAGTCTTCGCAGTATGTGTCCAAAGGTGTCACTGCGAATAACCCAACGGTTCCGTTGTATGCATCCAATATCCTCGGCCAGAAGAACACCGTGCCTGGACTGCCGAACACAACTGGCTGGGTCTTCAATGGTGTGTCGTACCCAGGATATGATCCAAACCGAGTGAATGTTCCCAACTGCAATCTCCCGAACGACAATTACTTCATTCAACCATCGGGGAATGGATTTGGCACCGTCGACCAAGCCGCGTTTGTCACATCGATTCGGATTGTCCGCGTCATTCTCCCCCAGAAGCAGTTTCTGCTGGTACCGAACATTCCAGGGAACGTGGATTCCTCTGCCATCACGCAGCAGGTGGTGGGCAAGACCTACTCCGCCTTCTCAACGTACCCCTACCTACTCCTGAATCTGGATACCTACTTTGGTCAGTATTATGGAGGCAATGAACCTACGCGCCGCACCTTTTCAGCCTTGACGCAGAGGACTCGCACACAGACGAACTTTGCCCTCGATATTGGCGTGCAGCACTATGATTATGAACCGTGGGGGTTGGAAGCCCACCAAATGCCTGCACCCATTCCAAGTCTCCAGAAACTGACATTGACATTGACGGATCCAATCGGAACGCCGTTCAACCAGCAGGATACGCTTGCCGTGTCGCTGATCCAGGCCGACGCATCGAGTGGCTTGTTCTTGAAGTGCTTTGCCGCCGACTATTCCTATTTCAGTTCCAACGATCTCCGCATCGGCGACCGTGTTCTGTTCGACACGGCCACGCTCTGTAACATGCAGGTGTCTCCGCTGACCCCAGGCACAAAGATCAGTTTCATCAAGAATCTCGTGGGAACCCCCTTGCTCGTGGTGGCCCTGCTGGATTATGTGGACGTTGGAAACGGTGTGTTCGGCCCACGTGATCTGTCGGCTGGGTATGCGCGCACACTGCCCAACGTTGCCGCTTACAACGGATTCGTGGTTCCCAACTTTTTCGTCTCGGATGCCCAAGGTAACGCGGCACCCAGGTATCCACAGGCGATCAACGGATACGGAACGACCAACACCAACTCCAACGTGCTAGAACCGCAGTCTATGGTCGGATCCAACTTGCCCTTTATCAATACATCGCTGCAGCCGTGCTACACCGTGGAACTGACCTGCGCATCACCCGACACCACTCAATTTGGACAGAATATTGTGTAGGGAACTCACAATGCAGTTCAGCGTCGACTACTCAATCCCGAGTTTGGCGACCTTTTACACGGGCACGGCCATCCAGGCTGCCCCCAAACATACGGGTCGTCTTCCCCTGTCGGGTTCGCAGGAAGGACAGAGTGTTCCGTCTATTGTGTTTAACTCGGCGGAGCCTGGCGTGGTTCCCTCTACCATGATGGAGCGGATCAATTACCGTCACTCGTGCACGCCGCTGAACCAGATGTTCTTCAGCCAGGCCAATGTGGCGAATCTTCAGGCGAAGATCAAGGCGGATGTCTTGGCTCGCAGTAGCGGCAAGTATTCGATTGACACCCAGTCGGAGGCGGATCTCATGATCATCATGCGGAGTTACTACTTGCAGTATGGTGACAACGACCCCAATGTCGTTGCCAAGGCGCTCGAGGAGTTGAACGACCGCGTGGTCTCCTACTGCGGCAACAGCATCATGTCCGAGGTGGAGGCGTATGTCTACTACCGCAAGGACATCCTCGACTTCCCTGCTCCGATTGCGAACCCGATTGCCACACAGGTGTACGGCTCGCGGACAGGTGAACTCAAGAGTTTCTTCTGAACGGATAATGAGCGTAGCCCGCTTCCACGATCGTGCCTACCTACACATTGGATCGCGTTGGTTCGTGTGGGAACCTGCGTGGTCGATGTTTCGGCCCGTCGACGGCTTGGCGTGGAATGGAACAGCCTTTGTGCTGGATGACTCCGAATACTGCTCCGACATGACCGATCGGCAGTATGGGTTCGGAACTGAGGCCATGTACCAAGTGTGCCTGAAGTTGACCGAGACATGGGCGGGAAAGGTGGAGGATGCACCTGTGTCCAAGATTCTGTCCATCGGAACCAACGAATGGTTCTATGACCGTCCTATGGTCTTGACACCCTGTGCGCCTCGAACCAAGGAGTCATGGAAAGCCATGGGGTTGAGCCGTCGGACTCTGCGCAGACATCCGCGGAAGACATTTACGAAACGCAATCAAGTGTAACACAATGCGAGTGAATCTGATCGGTACGGCAACGCCCTTGACAGGACTGGCCCAAGATACGCAGATTCTGCACGCCCTCTTTGCACACGTGTTGGGACCCGACGCCGAGATCCGACACGTTCCGCACCAACAGCCTCACTGCCCCGAGGCGGAGATCAACGTCTTCATCGAGGTGATCAACCCTGCACTGTTTCCGTTTGCGGGACTGAATATCTGGGTCCCCAACCCCGAATGGACGTACCAGACCTGGGCTCCGTATACGGCCATGGTGGACCAGATTTGGGTCAAGACGCACGATGCCGTCAAACTGTTCGAGGCCATCCCTGGATGCGCACCCGTTCACTACGTGGGTTGGACCTCCATCGACAAGAAGTACACACCCGTCAAGAACTACAACAAGGGCATTGTTCCCGTGGGCAAGAACATCTGGCGCCACCCCAAGCCCATCGTGCAGGCCTACATGCGCATCGAACAGGAGGATGTGGTGCTCTATTCCATGCTCCCCGAGTTGACCGTCGTGCACTCCCCTGCCCACGTGAAGATTGCCGCAATCCCCGAGTCCGTGTCGAACAAGATCAAGTTGGTCTCGGAGATCTTGTCGGACAAGGACTACGACGCCCTGCTGGCCGAGTCGGGATTGGTGGTGTGT
>Ga0187843_10000505_pt1 | contig 27972 bp, 29 predicted proteins | sample SpaLakP09_SKY_43_FD_134516 | JGI IMG/M metagenome (GOLD analysis project Ga0187843, IMG submission 134516) | Oligotrophic lake water microbial communities from Sparkling Lake, Wisconsin, USA - SP09_SKY_43 | ecosystem: Environmental > Aquatic > Freshwater > Lake | place: USA: Sparkling Lake... | reverse complement strand
GATCATGATCACCTGGGGCCTCATTTCCGCCAGTACGGCCTTTGTCCAGGGTGCCTATTCCCTGTACGTGGTCCGCTTCCTGCTGGGTGCGGCAGAGGCTGGTTTCTTCCCGGGAGTGGTGCTTTACCTGACGTACTGGTTTCCTGCAGCCTATCGTGCCCGCATCGTCGCGCTCTTCATGGTGGCCATTCCGGCAGCGAGCTTCGTCGCCTCGCCAGTTTCGGCGCTGCTGCTGCAGATGGATGGCCTCGGTGGCCTCAGAGGATGGCACTGGCTGTTCATCATCGAGGGCTTGCCTACGGTCTTGCTGGGCGTGATCTGCCTTCGCTTCCTCACCGACCGACCTGCCCAGGCATCGTGGCTGAGCCCGGAGCAGCGCGAGTGGCTGGCCAGGACCATGGACAAGGAGGCGGCCACCCGCGCCGCCAAGACACATGTTCCGCTCTGGAAACTGTTCAGTACGCCCCAGGTGTGGGCCATGGCCCTGATCTGCTCCTGCGCCTCGGCAGCCGGAACCGTGCTCAACGTGTGGCAGCCGCAGTTGCTCAAATCCTTCGGCCTCACCGTGCTCCAGACCGGCCTGGTCAATTCGATTCCCTACGCCGTGGCGTCGATCCTGATGGTCTGGTGGGGACGCCACTCCGATCGCACTGGCGAACGTCGCTGGCATACCGCGATTCCCCTGCTGTTGATCGGTGGCGGCATGGCCCTGGCCTCGGTATTCCACTCCCTGGTACCGACCGTGATCATCCTGTCGATGGTGCTCATCGGGGCGTATTCCTTCAAGGGCCCGTTCTGGGCAATGGCAACCAGCTGGCTTGCCACCGGCTCGGCAGCAGCCGGACTGGCCGGCATCAACGCGGTGTCCAACCTGATCGGCGGCGGCCTGATGGTCAACGTCTACGGGTGGGTCAAGGAGGCCACCGGCAGCTATTCGATGGCCTTACTGCCGATGGTGCTGATGTCCTTGGCCAGCGTCACGATCCTGTTCTTCCTCAGCCGCAAATCGAGCCGTCCTGGCGCCGCGCTGAAAGAAGCCACCAGGTAAATTGGCCCGGCAGCAGGGCCGCCATCTGCATCTGCAGTGGCGCCTTGCCTGCCCGGCGTGTTTGATTGCCTCCATCAAGGAAAGTAAATTGAATCAGACCTTTCTCGCTGGTCCCACCCGGGCCAGCGTCGTTGCCATGTTCATGCTCCGGGGGCAAGCGCAGGGTGGCGGCGCATGACATCGCGCGCGAACACGCGCTCCGGCACTGTGCCGGGCACGGCGATGGAAGTGCCGCACTCGGGCGGGAACCAGGCGCCACACCATCCGGTGCCAGCCGGTGCCGTGGACTGCCATCACCATATCTTCGATCCGCGCTTTCCCCGCGCCAACAGCCGCAGCACGATCTGGGGAACAGTAGATGACTATCGTCTCCTGAAGCAGCGGCTTGGCCTGAGCCGCTCTGTGGTCGTCTCGCCCCAGAGCTACGGTTTCGACAACCGCTGCCTGGTCGACGCCCTCGATGCGCTGGGGGAACAAGCGCGTGGCGTGGCCGCAGTGCCGCCGGATGTAAGCGAGGCCGAACTCGATCGCCTGCATCGTCACGGCGTACGCGGCGTGCGTCTCTACCTGATCGGCGATGCGCCGACGCCACCGGAGCGCTTCATCGACTATGCACGCCGCATCGAGCGCCTGGGCTGGCACATCCAGGTCATCGCCGTGGAGGGGGAAGCACTGGTGGCGGCCGAGCCAGCCTTGCAGGCGCTGCCTTGCACGCTGGTCATCGATCACTTCGGCTATGTGCCCCAGCCGGAAGGCGTGGCGCATCCGACGATGGCGGCCCTGCTGCGCCTGCTGGCCAACGGCAAGACCTACGTGAAGCTGTCTGCCCCGTACATTACCTCGCGGCTGGGGCCGCAGGGCTACGCGGATCTTGATGCGGTCGCAGTGGCCTTGATCAAGGCGGCGCCGGAACGCGTGCTGTGGGGGAGCGACTGGCCGCATACCCTGGTCACCACCGATCCCAAGCCCGACGATGCCGCGATGCTGGACCGGCTCGCGCACTGGGCGCCGCAGGAGAGCGTGCGCCATCGCATCCTGGTGGACAACCCCGGGCGGCTGTACTGGAAAGACTAGCCGGCGCAGCATGGCAGATCGGCAGGCATCCTGCTGAAGTCATCATTGAAGACCAAGAGAACAACAAGCCTGTCAATCACAGGCCCTCGCGGAGACAAGCATGAAAACAAACAAATTCACGCTGGTGGCGCTGCTCGCCTTCGGCATGTTCATCAATGCCATCGATCGGGGCGCGCTGGGCGTGGCGGCCCCGCAAATGCTCAAGGATCTCAATATGGATCCCGGCGTGATGGGCATTGCGCTCTCAGCGTTCTATTGCAGCTATATCCTGTGCATGATTCCTGTGGGCCGGCTGGCCGACAAGTACGGTGCCAAGTCTGCGCTGGGCTGGGCGGCGGCATTCTGGTCAGTGGCCTCGGCCGCGACCGGGCTGATCCAGGGATTCTATGGTTTGATCGCCGTGCGCCTCGGCGTGGGTGCTGGCGAGACGGCGGGCAATCCCTTGAGCGCCAAAGTCATCAACGAGAATTTCCCGTCGGCCGAGCGTGCGCGCGCCACCGCGTGGTGCCTGTCGGGTACCAAGCTGGGCATGGCAGCCGTGCCGGTCATCATGGGTTTCCTGATGACCTGGTGGAGCTGGCGCACCGCCTTCCTGGTCACGGGTATCGGCAGCCTGCTGTGGTGTCTGGCGTGGTATGTGCTGTTTCGCGAGCAGAAGCGGGATACCACCGGGGAAGAGGGCACAAAACCGGGGAGCATGCCGATTCCGTGGAAAAAGCTGTTGAGCAACCGTACCATCCTCGGTCTGATGCTGACCAAATTCTTCCTGGACTACCTGTGGGTGGTCTTCATCAGCTGGCTCCCCAGCTACCTGGTCATGGAGCGCGGATTTTCCTTCCTCAAGATGGGGCTGTACGCCTCGATTCCGTGGATCGTCGGATTCATCGCCCAGCCGGCGATGGGACATTTCTCCGACTGGCTCATCAAGAAGGGCGTGAGCGTGACCAAGGCGCGCAAGTATGCGCTGGTGGGTTCGCAAGCGGTTGCGGCTTCCGTCATTGCGGTGGGCTTCGTGGATGATCCGCTCATTGCGGTCATCCTGCTGACCATCAACATCGCCGGTGAGTCCGCCTCGGCTGGCATCATGTGGACCATCCTGACCGAGGTTTCGCCCAAGGGCATGGGTGGCACCGTCGCCAGCGCCGTCAATACCGTGAGTTCGATCGCTGGCGTCATGGCCCCGACGATTACCGGATTCATCTACAAATTCACCGGGAGCTTCCAGTTGGCGTTACTGGTGGCCGGTGTCGGCATTCTGATCTCGGCCATGTCGATGCTGTTCGTGGTGCAGGAGATCAAGCCGGTTGATCTGACAACGAAGGGGTGACGCAGGCGTCCCTGGCCGGTGAGCCAGGGCCTCTGCAAGGCAGCAGCGAGCGCGGCCGCAGGTCTCGCATCCGTTGCCGCCGGCAATCATTTGTGCTTGAGGTTTTTCTCCGCCCACTGCTCGGCAGTGGTGACCGCAATCGAGTGCCGCGCATTGAACGTGCCTGCCTTCGGCCAAGCCACACCCTTGCCTTGCGCAAAGACGGCGCGGTATTTCTTGATGTGATGAGAGGGATCCTTTTTCAGTTCGTCGAGCAGGTAAGGCACGCTCCAGATATTGCGCCGGAAAGGACGTCCGAGGACGCGTTCCAGAATATTGGCCACCTCGCCGTAGGTCACCGTATCGCCCGACAGATAGACGATTTCATTGTTGAATCGGGGCTCGAAAAAGACGATCTCTGCCGTCAGCAAACCAATGTCATCCGGGGTGGTCAGCGTCACGCTGGTCTCAAGGCTGCCCAGGGCGTTGACGGTGTCGTTGGCCAAGTCCACCACTTCAAATACCGGCTCGAACATGAAACTGGTGAACATGCCGGTCGAGATGATGACCCATTGCGTCTTGCTCTGCGCGCGCAGCAATTCGCGCACATCGAGCTGTGCATCGAACAGGTCCTGGGGACTACCGCGCCCGATGGCCTCGAAATCGACTCCGAACTGCCACGGGAAGTAGCGCTTGACCCCCGAGCGCAAGGCGGCCGTGGCCAGCTTCATCGGCGTCTCGCGGCCAGCGACCATGCCGGCACAGCCGATGACGGTATCAAAGCGCGCAAAGATTTCAGCCAGCTGATCGATCGTATCGTTCACAAGATCGGCCGCGACCATCCGGATACCCAGCGCGCGCAGTTCGTCGATCTCCGCTTTCTTTGCGGGGACTTCGGTGTTGATCGTCGATTCCCTGAGCAGAACGCTGATGGCCGAGCCGGGCGCACGTTCTGCCACGCGCGCCAGGTTGCGCAATACCGGAAGGCCGAGTTCGCCTGCGCCTAACACGAGGATGGATTGGGGAGGGAGTAGGGGGGTGACATGCATGATCGGTCCTGAGGGTCGTTGCTGATAAGATGGCCGCATGGTTGCACGATCACGCAACGCTCTCAAGAAGGCACACGGATGATACCAAGGGCAGCAATCATCGCTGATGAAGCACTCAAGCAAGCAGAGGCCATCTGCCAGACATTGCGCGAGGATGACGATGGCGTCAGGCGGGATGTCCTTGCACATGCAGGCAGCCGCTGGGCGCTTGGCATCCTGCACGCGCTCGGGGTGTATGGCACGCTGCGCCACGCCGAGCTCAAGCGTCAGCTCAGTGGCGTGACCCAGCGCATGCTCACCAAGACGCTGCGCGCACTGGAACGCGATGGCCTGCTGCTGCGTCACGAAACCGATGAAAAGCCGCTGCGCGTGGAGTACGAACTCACTGTGCTGGGCAAGGAATTGCTGCTGCGCATGTCACCGATCTGGACCTGGGTGGTGGAGCACGCGGAGGACTTCCGCCAGGCGCGCCACACCTTTGATCGCCAGAACCAGGGCGCAGAGAATATCCACCGGAGCTGGTAGTCCCTCCACGCGAAGACGTTTTCTCGCGGCAGACCCTGCCCTCAGGAAGCCACCCTGTCCTGGTCGTGAAACTCCTGCATCCAATAGGGGTAAGGTGTTGACTGCTTCGATACTTCGCAGAGGCGCTGGTCGAGCGGGGCCGCAAGCGGCATGTCGATCGAGGCCAGGTTGGCGCGCAGCTGTTCGACCGTGCGTGCGCCAAGCGTGATGGAGGAGATCGCTGGCCTGGCGAGCGTCCAGGCCAATGCCACTTGCGCAGGCTGCGCCTGCAGTTCATCAGCGATCTCCCGCAGCGCGAACACGATGGGATCCCCGTGCAAGGGATCGATCGGAGGGAAGTTCAGATCGGCGCGACGACCCGCACCGGCACCCGGTGCACCGGCCGTGTATTTCCCGCTCAGGTAACCGCCTGACAGGGGACTCCAGACGATGAGGCCTACCCGGTTGGCTTGGGCAATGCGCGTGATGTCGTGCTCGATGTCACGTGCAGCCAGGGAGTAATACACCTGATTGCTGGTCAGGCTGGCCAGGTGCGCTTGCCGGGAGATTGCATGTGCACGTTCGAGGTCGGCGCCGCTGAAATTGCATGCGCCAATGTGGCGCACCTTTCCATGTGTGACCAGATCATCCAGCGCTCGCAGTGTCTCCTCCAACGGCACCAGGGCATCGCGATCATGCAACTGGAAAAGATCGATGTGATCGCGCTTGAGTCGCCGCAGACTGGTCTCCACGGAGCGCATGATATGTGATCGTCCGAGACCGACATCATTGTGCCCCGGCCCGGTGCGCAGGCGCACTTTGGTCGCTACCATCATGCGCGTGTCGTCGATGCCCAATGCAGAAAGTGCTTCGCCAAGGATGGTTTCGGATTGTCCCTGTGAATAGGCGTCGGCCGTATCGACCAGATTGACGCCATGGTCGAGTGCGGTGGAGATCAAGGCCATGGCGGCTTGCCGGTCTACGCCGGCAATTTTCCCCCAGATACCTTTCCCCCCGCCAAAAGTCATGGTGCCTAACGAGAGGCGGGAAACGAGCAGGCCTGAACGGCCCAGCAGGCTGTATTGCATGAAGTGCTCCTGTCAGAAAAGTGTGTTTGCGACATCGGCCTGCCCAGACGAGAGGCCTGCCTGGCCTGGCGCGATGATCGGTGTGAATTGCTTGCCGGCCGCTCAGGGCAGGCTGGTGACCGCAGGGGCGTTCTCGCTGACCCACTTGAGTCCTGCCAGCCACAGGTCATGTCCCCGGTGCAATGCGGCTTCGTGGGCCTGGCGGAAACTGCTGGCATCCGGACCCCGGCCGACTTCCTCCGTCACCACGTGGCAGCCAGCGTCGCTGGGCTGCAGATACCAGGTGTGGTAGAAGTTCGGCGTCTTGCCTGGTGCATAGCCAAACCAGCCCATGCGTTTGATGGGCTCGAACTCGACGATCTTGCTTTCCAGGTCGAAGCCGAAGGTGCGCCACTGGAAAACCGTCGTCGCCTCCAGTGTTGTCGTACCCGCCGGAAGCGTGACGTGGGTCCCGTTGGGGTACCACTTCGACCAGTCGCCAGCCGCGGCAATGTGGCGCCAGACGATCGCGCAGGAGGCATCGATGTCAGTTTCATTGTGGGCGAACAGGTCGGCTTCTGCAGGTGAGAATCCAGCCGGCCAGTGGATGTCGGCATTGCGCTGGGCGAGATCTGCCGCCATCGGGTGACGGTTGCCTGCGGAGGCAGGGCCACCGGCATGGCTGATGGGGGGAAGCAACAAGGTGCCCAGCAGAAGGGCGCCCGGCAGGGCGGCATGGGAAATGGTTCGTTTGCGCATGGGTGGCTCGCTGTGAATGGAAGAGGGTGCCACTTTGACGCAGCTTCATTGTGTAATAAAGTAGGTGAAATTCATTACACTTGTGACTGAAGTGCGAACTGGGGGAGGCATGCAATTCGATGGCGCATTGATGGCGGAGTTGACCATACTGGCCGCTGTGGCCGAGGGGAAAAGTTTTACGCGCGCCGCCGCCGCACTTGACCTGAGTCCTTCCGGGGTCAGCAAAGCGATCTCCCGGCTGGAGAGAAGGCTGGGAGTCAGACTGGTGGAGCGTACCACTCGCTCGCTGGTCGTCACCGATGAAGGCACGCGACTGCTACAGAACGTGGTGCCGCTCATGACGGGCATAACCGAAGCCGCAGCCCTGGCCAGTGGCGGCGTACAGGCGGTCAACGGGCGCCTGAGAGTGAACGTCGACCCGTATTTTTCCCGGGTCATGATCTCGGCGAAGCTGCCCGCTTTCATGGAGACCTATCCCGATGTTCAGCTCGAACTGATCATGCGGGATGATCTGGGCGATCTCGTGGCCGATGGCTTCGATCTGGCGATCCGCTTCGGCCCGCCTCCGGTCGGCTCTTTCATCGGGCGGCGGCTGTGTGAAACCAAGGTACTGACCGTCGCTTCGCCGGACTACATCAGGCGCTTCGGTCATCCCGGGGCCCCGGCAGAACTCGCCAGGCACCGCAAGATTCTTTTTTACAATGCCGCCACGGGTCGACCTTTCGGATGGGAATTGCGCCGACAACGCAAAGTGGTCAAGGTCGAGGCCAAGGGGCCGTTGCTGGTCTCCGACGTCGGCGCCATGCTGACCGCCTGCGCAGAGGGCGGTGGGATCGCCCAGATCCTGGAGCTGGGTGCTGAGGAAATGATTGCAACGGGAAGACTGGTCAACCTCTTTCCTGAATGGAACGGGGAGCGCTTTCCGCTTTACGCCATCTATCCCACGCGTCGACACCTTCCCGCCAAGATCCGCGCATTCATCGACTTCTGTGCACGGTGCTGTTCGAATGCACGTTGAAGGAGGCGATCGGCTTGCAGATGCCGCCGACAAGTGAGACGGGAAAGTACCTGGATCGACGCCTTGTCTGCAAGTTGGTCATAATAGTCTGCACCTTGATCTGCTCACCTCGCCCCCTGCCAGCCTATCCCGAACATCATGTCGCGCATTGCATTCACCGGCCAGATCCTGGCGCCCAGGGACGTTGACAGCGTGTCCCGTCCCGTCGTGGCCCTCGGCACCACATCGGTCGCAAAGGACTGGGAGAACGCCAGGCATCAGCATCGCAAGGCACAACTGATCTATTCGGTGCGCGGCATTCTCAACTGCGAAGTCGAGGACGGCGTCTGGATCGTGCCACCGCAGTGCGCCGTATGGATTCCGGGCGACCTGCCCCATGCCGCACGCGGGGCAGGGCAGACGGAGTGCTATTGCCTGTTCGTGGAGCCGGATGCCGCTGCGGATCTTCCGGCCACCTGTTGCACGATTTCCGTGTCGCCCTTGCTGCGCGAGCTCTTGCTCAAGGCGGCGGGTTTTCCCGAGCTGTATCCCCTGGGCGGACGGGAAGAGCGCCTCATCGCCGCCTTGCTTGACGAGCTGGTGAGCGCCCCGGTAGAGGACCTGCATCTGCCGATGCCGCGCGACTTGCGCTTGCGGCGGCTCGCCGACATGCTGCTGGCCGATCCCACCGACAAGACTTCCAAGGGCGATTGGGCCCATCGCATCGGCATGAGCGAGCGCAGCATGAGCCGCCTCCTGCAGCAGCAAATCGGCATGAGCTTCGGCCGCTGGCGCCGCCAATTGCACGTGATCCTGGCGCTGCAACGCCTGACCAGGGGCGACAGCGTGCAGACCGTGGCATTGGAGTTGGGCTATGAAAACGCCAGTGGCTTCATCACCATGTTCCGCAAGGCCACCGGGAAGTCACCGGCTCGCTATCTGTCCGATCGCATGGCTATCCCGGTTCCTGCACCGGTACCGGCCATCACGCTGCCGACCGGACACCGCTGCTGAATTGCGCCGACCCGCCACACCCTGATCGTGGCCGAAATGCGAAATAATCTGGCCTGGTTTCGCTATTGCGACAACCCGCCTTCATTGTTAAATGGCTGCTCCAAATAACAATGATTATCGTTTATGTCCTCTCGCCATGCTGTTTCATCTTCTCGTCGCTTCATCGCTTCAAGCGCCCCCGCGTTATCCTGTCGGCTCTCCGCCAGGGCCAGGCGCGACTTGCTCAGGCGCACGCCCCACAAGGTCTTGAATTCGGCGGTCGCGGCCGCCGTTCTGCTGGGCGCGCAGGCCAGCTTCGCCGCTGATGCATCGCAAGACCTGCAAAGCCGGCCCGATTCCGCGACGGCTGCGCAAGCGCAAAGTACCTTGCCGGCCATCACCGTCACCGGGCATGCGGAGTCGGCGACCACGGAAGGTAGCGGCGCCTACACCACCGGCGAGACGGCGGCGGCGACGCGCTTGCCGCTGTCGTTGCAGCAGACGCCGCAGGCGGTGACGGTGGTCACGCGCCAGCGCATGGATGACCAGCAATTGAACTCGGTGCAGGGTGTGCTGGAGAACACCACCGGCATCACGTCCTACCAATCCGACAGCGAGCGCACGAGTTTCTATTCACGCGGCTTCCTGATCAACAATGTGCAGTATGACGGCATCCCCACGGTGCTCGGCAATACCGTCAACGGCAGCGGGATCAGTGCGCTCGATACCGCCTTCTATGATCGCGTCGAGGTGGTGCGGGGCGGTTCCGGCCTGCTCACCGGAACGGGCAACCCCTCGGCCGCCATCAATCTGGTGCGCAAGCGGCCGACCCAGGATTTCGCGGCGACGGCCTCGCTTGGCGCAGGCAGCTGGGATACCCATCGCGCCATGGTCGATCTCTCGACCCCCGTGACAGCGGATGGCCGCATCCGCGCTCGGCTGGTCGGCAGCGATCAGGAGGGACATTCCTACATCGATGGCTACCGGCCCGGCAAGAAGACGTTCTACGGCATCGTCGAGGCTGACCTGACCCCGCACACCACCGTCAGCATCGGCTATGACGATCAGCACATCACCTCGACGGGCGCCACCTGGGGCGGGTTGCCGCTCTGGTTCAGCGACGGGACGCAGGCGGCCTACGCCTCGTCGAAGAGCTATGCACAGGATTGGAGCCATTGGGATACGACCCTCAAGACAGCCTTTGCCGGGCTCGATCATCGTTTTGCCAACGGCTGGAAACTGCATGCCATGGCCAGCCAGTACCGCACCGATTTCAATGCCGAACTGCTCGGCCTGGTCGGCCGTCCGGACCGCACTACCGGGCTGGGCACCTATCCCTTCGGGGCGTATCCGGTGGCCCTCGCGTCGCAGGGCAGCAGCCGTACCGACACCTTCGACGTGATGATGAGCGGCCCCTTTGAACTGCTGGGCCGCCATCATGAGGCCATAGTGGGAGCCACGACCTCCCGCCGCACCTCGGACGAAGATGACATCGCCCCGTTCTATGCCGGCTTCATGCCGGTCAATATCAATGACCTCAGCACACCGTTTGCCCGTCCGGATTTCGCAGCGATGTCGCCGGTTCCCACCAGCACCAGCATCAAACAAAGTGGTGTCTACGGTGCGGCCCGTCTGTCATTGGCCGACCCCTTGAAGCTTATCGTCGGCGCACGCGTGAGCAACTATGAAATTGACAACAGCGTCGGCGGCGCGGCGATGCATTACGAGAAGAATGGTGTCCTGACGCCCTATGCGGGGCTGGTCTACGACATCAACCGGATCTATTCGGCCTATCTCAGCCATACGCGCATCTTCAATCCACAGACCGACTATCAGGACAGCAAGGGCAATGTTCTTACGCCCGCCACGGGAAAGACGACGGAGATCGGCCTGAAGGGCGCGTACCTCGAAGGACGCCTGCATGCCTCGGTGGCCCTGTTCGAAACCCGGCTGGACAACGCGGCCCAGATCGTCGCCGGTGCGTTCACGCCTGCGGGCGCGCAAGCCTACAGCGGGGCAGATGGCACCAAGTCGCGCGGGGTCGAAGTGGATCTGCAGGGCGAGCTGGCACGCGGCTGGAATGTCTACGCAGGCCTCTCCCATTTCATCGCCGAGGATGGCAACGGTGTGCGTCTGAATTCGCAGCTGCCGCGCACCACGGCGCAGTTGTTCTCGACCTATCGCCTGCCCGGCGCGTGGCACAAGCTGACGGTGGGGGGCGGCGTGAGATGGCAGAGCGGCATTGACGAGGCGGCCAATACCGGCACCAGCACCTTGGGCGGCCGGCAGGGCGGCTATGCCCTGGCGTCGCTGATGGCGCGTTATGTCGTCTCGCAGAAAACCACGGTGGCGCTCAACGTGAACAACCTCTTTGACAAGACTTACGCGTTGCAGAAGGGGGACTTCGATACCGTGACCTACGGTGCTCCACGCAACATGATGGTGACGCTGGATTACCGGTATTGAGTCCGCACGGTCGGCTTTTTCATCATCAGATCTTCTTATGAATCCTTCTTTTAATTATCTGGAAAAATGATATGACAACCCAGTCGCCGCTTTCCTCCACGCCTCCACTGCCGATCCGGAATCCGGACAAGACCGCCTCGTTCTGGCTGACCACTGCCATGGGCGCCGTGCTCTTCGTAAGCTTCCAGCTCTTCTTCTACGTCAACGATTTCGTGCGAACACAGGGCAGCGCGCCCGCCATCACCTTCGAGACCCGGATGCTGTGGATGTTTTCCGCCTATTACGGCTGCTGGATCGTCACAGTCCTGCTCGCACTGGCCGCCAACCGCGCGGCCCGGTGGAGCGCGCTGATCCTGGGCAGCCTGCTGGTTGTCCTCAACACCTTGGGCGGCATTGCCGACGGATTGCGAGATGGCTGGCACATTGCCTTCTCGGCGGTGTTCTTCATTTCCCTGCCGGGCGTATTCGCCATCATGGTCACCTGGCGCAACCTCAATCGCAAAGGAGAAGGCCATGTCGATGAATAGTGCGGATTTCCCGCTTGTATGGATGAACCTCGCCCAGCAACCCGGACATGATCACGAGCAGGATTTCACGGAATTTGAAACCAATCTGCAGCGCGAAGAACCCTTCGTGCTGCTGACCGATACCGTTCCTGCCGAGGACCACGAGCATTCCGCAGAGGAGAAGAAACGCACCGCCCTCTGGATGAAGCAGCACAAGCAAGCCTTGCGCAAGCTGGTGCTGGCGATGATCGTGGTGGAGCCCAACGCGGCCAAACGGATAGGCTTCAAGCCCTTCGCGGTCGTCTTTGCCAAGTTCTGGGGTTATCCGCTGCTGCTGGCGGGCTCGCGTGAGCAGGCAGTGACGATGGCGAGGGACCTGCTGGCGCACAATGGGCAGCGTGACTAGCTTCTCTTGCCCTGTTGCGACCTAGTTGCCACGTCGCTGTGCATTACCCGTCACCGCCAGGATCAGCCCGGCCATCACCACCACACAGCCCGTCGTCTCTGCAGCCGTCGGCATGTGCCCCAGCACCGGCCATGCCAGCAGGGCCGCCAGGCCTGGCGTGAGGGCCGGGAAGATCGCCGCACGGCCGGCACCGAGCAGGGAAACCGTCCTGGCATAGGTGAACAGGGTTCCGGCACCGGCGATCAGGCCCTGGATGACCACTTCCGTCCACAGCACCTGCGGCGGCGACGCCAGCAGGGAGCGCGCCCCGGTCAGAACCAGGTACAGCGGAACGTAGGTGACCAGGGCGGAGAAAGCGATGACGGCCGTGGCCAGCAGCGGATCGAGACGGTTCTTGCGCAGGACGATCCCGAAACCCGCCCAGAGCGTACCGGCCAGGATGAACATGGCATCCCCCATGAGCGTGGTGCCGGTGAAGCTGGACGCATTGAGCCCGGCCACCAGCAGCAGCCCGCCCAGCACCGCGAGGATGCCCGTGGAGCGGCGCCAGGTGATGCGGTCACCGGTGAAGATGGCGCCCAGCAGCATGCCCATGACGCTCATGGCCGAAAAGGGAAACACCGCCGCATGGCTGACCGGCGCAAACTGCAGGCCGCCGAACATGAGCATGCCGAAGGGCACGCCTGCCAGCAGCGCGATGCCCAGCCAGGTCTTCCATCGGCCGGTGAACTGGTGCTGGTCCCTGATCCAGGCCAGCGCCAGCACCGGTGCCGTGACCAGCCCGGCAACGCCGAAACGCAGTGCGGTCAGGTCAAAGGTCTGCAGTCCGCGATTGATTCCCCAGCGGGCAAAGACGGTGTAGAGCGCACCGATACCGGCGGCCAGCAAGCCAATCAGTATCCCGCGCACGAAAGTGTGATGTCCCTCAGGCTGCGCGGCCGAGGGGGAGAGTGAATTCTGCATGGGGTAGCGTCCCGTTTTATGTGGGTGAAGGGCCGCACTGGTGCTCTAGGCCTCTGCGGCCGGCACCAGTGCGCTCACGGCAATGACCGTGGATTACTTTGCCGCGAGCAGGTGCTGCAGCACCGGCAGCAGGCTCTCGGGCTCCGGACGGCGGGTGTAGTCGGGGTTGACCTCGGCATAGGCGATCACGCCATCCTGGCCGATGACGTAACGCGCAGGCATCGGCAAGGTCCAGGCCGGGTCGTCGTTGAAGGCGGGCAGGTCATTCTTCAGGCTCTTGTACAGGTCGATCAGGTAGTCCGGCAGGCTGAAGCGCAAGCCGAAGGCGGCCGCCACCTCATTGCGCACGTCGGAGAGGATCGGGAAGTCGAGCTTGTTCTGGCGCTGGGACTTGCGGCTGTTCGGAGCGGTCTGCGGCGAGATCGCCACCAGGTTCGCGCCCAGTTCCTGGAAGCGCGGCAAGGATTCCTGCAAGGCCTGCAGTTCGAGGTTGCAGTAGGGGCACCAGACGCCGCGATAGAAGCTCATCACCAGCGGCCCGCGGGCAAGCAGTTCGGCCGACGAAACGGCCTTGCCGTCCGGGTCGGCCAGGGTAAATTCCGGCGCGCGGTCGCCAGCCTTGAGCGCACGGCCGGCTTGACCGGATGCGATCAGTTCGGCCGTGGCGCGCTCCATCACGGGATGGATTTCGGGCGGGGCGAAGTAGGGGGCCTTGCCGCCCTTGAAGTCAGCCTTGAAGGCATCGAGTTTGTCTTGCAGTGTCATGATGGTTTTTCCTTTGAAGTTCGTTGGGTATGTCGTGTGAACGGGTCAACGGCAGCCGGCATCGTCAAGCCGGTGGCAACAGCGACTCCACGCGGGCGATGGCGCGCTGTACTGCCGGGCGTTGCGACATCGTGGCAAACCAGCGCGCCACATGCGGGCTGGCCTCCAGATCGACGCCGGCAAACTGGCGGCGCCAGATCCAGCCGAAATGGGCGATGTCGGCAATGGAATAACTGCTGCCGGCGACGAAGGGCTGCTGCGCCAGCAGACGGTCGAGCAGGCCCAGCGTACGCAGTGCCTCCCCGTGGAACCGTGCAATCGCATGAGGCAGCGCTTCAGGCGCAAGCTTCTGGAAATAGCCCGCCTGCCCGAATGCCGGACTGAGCGCAGAAGCGTGAAAGAAAAGCTGCTCGAAGACGCGGGCGCGTGCCACCCCATCCACGGGCAGCAAGGCCCCGTGCCGTTCAGCCAGATAAACCAGGATCGCCGCCGACTCGCTGAGCACCATGCGCTGCTGGTCCTGCAGCACCGTCAGCACGGGGACCTTGGCGTTCGGGTTCAGGGCAAGAAAATCGTCCGACCGTTGTTCGCCCTGGCGCACATTGACGGTGTGGATCTGGTAATCGAGGCCCAGTTCTTCCAGGGCGATCACGGGCTTGATGCTGTTGGGCGTGGCAAAGGCGTGGAGCTGGTACATGGTGCATCCTCAAGTAGGGTGGCGAGGCCGGCCGTGCTTACAGCGCAGGCGCGGCCGGGAAGTCGACCGGCACCTGGGTCAGTGCATGCAGGTAGTTGGTGATGATCTTGTCGCCGATCACCATCACGACATCGACCAGGTTGCCTTCCGTATAGCCAGCTGCGAAGAAGGCCTCCACCAGGGCAGGTGCGGCATGGCCACGGTGTTCGGCGGCGCTCTTGACCAGGCGGGCCAGCGCATCCAGGCGGGCGTCAAAGGCTGCGCCACCCTTGCGGATCGCAATGATCTGTTCGGGTGTGAAGCCGACCATGCCACCCAGCACCGTGTGCGCGGCCAGGCAGTAGGCGCATTCGTTGACCTGGCTGACCACCAGGTTGATGACTTCGCGCTCCTTGGCCGTGAGCGAGCTCTTGCCGTTCTGCAGCGTCAGGTAATTGCCCAGCGCATGTTCGGAGTGGGCGAACGTGGCGTACAGGTTGGGCACCATGCCCAGGCCCTTGCGAAGATTGTCGAAGATGGCCTGGTTGGCGGGAGAGATGGTAGCGGCGGTCGGGATGGTGAAGGTTTTCATGAGATGTCCTCGTGGATTCAATAAAGGGTTGCGACAGGGCGAACTATGGGCGCCTTGAACACGCCGGGGTAGCCAGCCGGATGGCATAGGCTTTATTCCTGCAAACGCAGAAGCGGCGATCAAGGCGCGGTGCCATCAGCCCAGTGCGGGCTTGGTCCATTCGTTGCCCGCCATGAAGCTGTCGAGCTCGGTGCCGACCAGGTGGTTGGTGTAGTTGCTCATCACCTTGGTGGCCACGCCCAGGACCACTTCCAGCACATTGCGGCGGGTGTAGCCTGCGGCGATGAAATCCTCGACGTCGGCCTCGGCAACGAAGCCGCGATCACGCACCACCAGGGTGGTGAAGCGATGCAGGGCCTCCAGCCGGGCGTCCGGCAGTGCAGTACCGGCGCGCAGGGCGGCGATGACGGCGGCGTCCATCTTGATCATCTTGGCCAGTGTGGTGTGGCCCGCCATGCAGTAATGGCAGTTGTGCTCGAAGTTGGCGGTCAGGTAGACCACCTGCTGTTCATGCGGGGTCAGGCTGCTCTTGGCGAACAGGTCCCACAGGGCGGTGTAGCCAGCCAGCAGCTCCGGGGAGTGCGCCATGTTGGCCTGCAGGTTGGGAATGAAGCCGAAGGCCTTCTTGACCTCATTGAGGACGGGTTTGGCGGCTTCGGGGGCGGTATCTTGCGTGTAGACGGTGAACTTGCTCATGGTCATTCTCCTGTGGGTGGATGTCGTTGCGACCCCTGAATCATCGGCCAGCGCCCATGGCCCGGGTAGACCGGCCGCGCGCATATAATTCATTCCTTCACGGAATAATTGAGCGCAGGCATGGCGCCTGCCAAAGGAATGCAATGGACCGACTCGCCCTGATGGAAACCTATGTCTGCACGGTGGAAACCGGCTCGTTCTCGGCGGCGGCACGGCGCCTGCAGGTAGGGCAGCCCGCCGTCTCCAAGGCCATCGCGCAACTGGAAGAGCGGCTGCAGGCGCGGCTGCTGTTGCGCTCCACCCGCGGCCTGACGCCCACCGAAGCCGGGCAGGCCTACTACGAGTCGGCCAAGCGCGCCATTGCGATGGCCGACGAGGCCGACAGCGTGGTGCGGGGTGTCAGCGCCGACCTGGTGGGCAAGCTGCGCGTCTCGGCGGCAGTCACCTTCACGCGGCTGCATGTGATTCCCCATATCAAACGTTTCATGGAGCGCCATCCTCAGCTGGAGATCGAAGTGGTCCTCGACGACCGCCATATCGACCTGCTGGAGAACGGCATCGACATCGCGCTGCGCATGGGCAATCTCGGCGATTCCTCGATGACGGCGCGCAGGATCGCCACCGGGCGCCGCATGGTGGTGGCCACCCCCGCTTACCTGGCGCAGCGTGGCGTGCCACAGATGCCGGCCGACCTGGTGCATCACGAGGCCGTGGTCTACCTGTCCGATGCCGGGGGCGCCACGACCTGGTCATTCGAACGGGACAGCGCCGAGGTCTCCGTCACGGTCAGCGGGCACTTGCGCGTGAGCGCGGCCGAGGGGGTGCGGGCTGCCGTCTGTGCGGACGTGGGCGTGGCCATCGTTTCCGAATGGATGTTCGCCCCTGAGCTGGCGCGCGGCACGGTCTGCCAGCTTCTGCCCGAGTGGTCCCTGCCGACCATCGATGTCTGGGCGCTCTATCCCTCGGGCCGCCTGGCAAGCGCCAAGGCGCGGGCCTTCGCGGCTTTCGTGGAGGAGATCATGATGGGCGAGGAAACGGCGCTTCCGACGGAGGGCCAGGCGTGAGGCCAGCCGTCCAGGTGTTGTGGGCAACGAGCTTGAGTTGCCGAAGGAAAGTCGCGATCGCGATTCATGACGCAGTGTCACTTTTCAAGTGACATAATCGCGTCAAAGTCATCCATACTTTTACGTTAAATTATCTCTCCCTGAACGCGGTCAGGCCACCTTGTTCCGGTCGCAGCGAACGCATGCGATGCGGTCATCATGAAGACTTTCATAGGGAGAATCATATGGAAAAGAAACCGGCTATCCTCATCGTCGGGGCCTCGCGCGGCCTTGGTCTGGCGCTGGTCGAGCAATTTTGCCAGCGCGGCTGGCAGGTACTGGCGACGGTTCGTACGCCGTCCTCGGCGCTGGGTGCCTTGAAGGCGCGCTTTGGCGCTGCACTTGAAGAAGAGGTGGTGGATATCGCCGATGAAAGCAGTGTCAGGGCGCTGCGCCAGCGGCTTGAGGGCCGCACCCTGGAGATGCTGTTCATCAATGCGGGCATCGCAAAGTCCATCAACGAGAGCGCCGGCACTGCGCCGGTCCAGGACTTCCTGGACATGATGCTGGTCAACGCCTTCAGCCCGATGCGCTTCATCGAAATCTTCGACGACATGGTGGCGCCGGATGGCACCATCGCCGCAATGTCATCGGAGTTGGGAAGCATCACCGGCAATGAGGGGGGCTGGGACCTGTACGCCTCCAGCAAGGCGGCCCTGAACATGCTCATGAAGTGTTATGCGGGGGCCCGGCCCGGGGACCAGCGCGCCAAGCTGGTGGTGGCTCCCGGCTGGATCCAGACCGAGATGGGCGGGCCGGGGGCCAGCTTCACCGTGGAGGAGACGATTCCGCTGGTGGTCGACATGCTGGAGAAGAACCACGGCAAGCCGGGCCTGCGATTCGTTGACCGCTTCGACCGCAGCTTGCCCTGGTAATCTGCGATCTCCGTTGTATCACCCGTGTGCCCGGCTCTTGCCGGGCACACGCCTGTTGAGGCCCATCATCTGCCATCGATGGCGTGCAGGGTTACAGGCGTACAGTCTGGCAGACGTTCAGTCTCCCGCCGCCTGCCCGGTGATCGACAAGACGAAATCCAGGAAAGCGCGGGTCTTGGCCGGGAGATAGTTGCGGGAGGGATAGAAGGCATGCAGCGGAAAGCGTTCATCGCTCCAGTGCGGCAAGAGATTGATCAGCCGTCCCTCGGCCAAGAGATTTTCCACCCCCAGTTCCATCACCTGTGCCACGCCAAAGCCGGCCAGGCAGGCGCTGTGCATCGTGCCCACATCATTGACCAGCAAGGGGCCATCCACGCGCAAGGCGATCAGTTTGCGGCCACGCTTGACGTTCCAGGCGAAAGGTCTTCCGGTTTCAGGATCGCGATACTGGATGCAGACATGCTTGCCCGACTCCAGCTCGCGCGGCGTGTCAGGCCGGCCGTGGGCCTTGATGTAGGCGGGCGACGCCACTGTGAGGATGCGGGTGTCCAGCAACTTGCGCGAGATCAGCGAGGAAGAGGCGGGCTCCCCGAAACGGATGGCCAGGTCAAAGCCTTCGGCGACCATGTCACCCAGCTGCTCGCGGGTGATGAGATCGAGCCGCAGGTCCGGATGGCGCCGCATGAAGCTGCCCAGTCGCGGGCCCAGGATCAGCCGCGAAAAGAAGGGATCGATATTGACCCGCAGCCGTCCCCGCACGTTCTGCCGCCCTTCGGCCATGGTCCCGGCGGCTTCCTCCAGGGCCGAGAGCAGGGGCGCGATCTGGTCGTACAGGCGGCGTCCCTCTTCGGAGAGCGACACCGAGCGCGTGGTGCGCTCGAACAGTCGCACCGCCAGCCGTTGCTCCAGCCGTGCGATGGCGCGGCTCACGCCCGATGGCGTCATGTCCAGGGCCTCGGCGGCGGCCGCGAAGCTGCCGCCCTTGACCACCGCCGCCAGGACTCCCATGCCGCTGAACATGCGTTCATCGAATGTCATGCCTTCCTTCCAGAAACAATGAATGATTTGCTTGTCGTGCATGGCCAGTGAAGCCGAGCGCATCATGGCAGATCGCGCGCATGCCTGGAGCGCATGACCAGCAAGAGCGCGAGCACCATGGCCATGCCCGCCAGCGGCGCAAGCGCCTTCGGGCCAAGGGTGTCGACCACCAGTCCGCCGGCCAGTGCACCGGTGGCGATGGCGCCGTTGAAGGCGATCACGAACAATGATAGCGCGGCTTCCGAATCGCCGGTCTGGCGGGCGGCCCGGAATACCCAGGTCTGCAGCAGGACGGGCAGGGCGGCATAGCTCATCCCCCAGGGGACGAGCGAGGCGATGGCCACCGGCTTGACATCGCCAAAGGCCCACAGCAAGGCCATGCTTGCGATGAGCACGACGAGGGTCCCGATGAGGGCTGTGCGCAGCGAGCGCGCCATGAAGCGGCCGATGGAGAAATTGCCCAGCACCCCGGCCAGGCCATAGACCAGCAACAATGAACTGATCCAGGAAGGCGCGATGCCGGTCACGTTCTGCAGGTACGGGGTGATGTAGGTGTAGGCAAGGAAATTGCCCGTCATCACCAGCGCGGTGGCAAAGAAGATGAAGCGGATCGGACCATGCCGGTAGGCCACCGCAATGGCTTTCAGGGAGGCACTGCCTTGCGAGGGCAAGGACGGCACCAGTGCTCCGGCCCACAGGCACACCAGCAGGCTCAGCCCCGCCAGTACCAGGAAGGCGGCATGCCATCCCAGGGATTGGCCGATGAAGGTGCCAAGCGGCACCCCGAGCACCGAGGCGACCGCCAGTCCGCCCAGTACCAGGGAGGTGGCCTTGACGGCCTGATGTTCGGGGACCAGGCGGATCGCCATGGCCGTGGCGATGGACCAGAAGATGCCGATGCCTGCGGCCACAATGAGGCGGGCCAGGAGCAGCATGGCAAAACTGTTGGCCGAGGCGGCCAGGGCGTTTCCGGCCAGGTTGATGGCCATGAGCGCCACCATGAGCCATTTGCGGTCAAAGCGCGCGGTCAATACCGTCAGGGGGCCGGCGGTGAGGGCCACGAAGAGCGCAAAGCCGGTGACCAGCAAGCCGGTCATGCCGACCGACAGATGGATGCCGTTGGCAATCGGGCCCAGCAGGCCTACCGGCAACAGTTCGGAACTGACGAAGCTGAAGCACCCGACCGCCAGGGCCAGGATGGCCAGCCATGTGCGCACGCTGGCATCCTTGGGGGGATGGGTGGCGCACAGGCCGGAACAAGAGAGGGAATTGCCGCTGGCAGTGCCGGTGGCAGGCGAAGAGGTGGGCATGGCGACTCCTGTAGAGAGGATGATTCGGATGGGGCGCGTGAACGCACAACCGGATTGTCATCTTCTGTTGAAGAGTCGGCGATAGCATCAATATCAGAAATGAAGTGACAGTAAGTCACTAATCAGGCGAGCGCCGCTGCAATGGCCTCAGGCACGAACGGACGATTGTTCATGAAACAGGCCCCCACGAAGACTGCCTCCGCGTAGACCACGTCGCCCACCTTGATCTGCTGCACGAAATTGACCCGGCTGCGCTTCTCGTGTTTCTGCAGTGCGCAGGTGACCTCCATCTTGTCTCCTTTCTGCAGGCTCTTGCGAAAACGCAGGGTGTATTCCAGCACCATGAAGACCTGGCCCTGCTTGAAGGCTTCTTCGATATCGATGCCCAGCCCTTCTTTCAGGAAGGCGTGGCGCGTCCATTCCATATAAAACGGGTAATACAGGCCGTCGACCACGCCTTGGAAATCGATATGCTTCGGATCTACTTCAAACTGTTTTGAAAACACGGTGTTGCTCCTTTCGTTCAGATCAGTCAAACCGGTGACACGATAAACGCGGCGCGTTGACGCGTCCATCCTCCGTGTACAAGCCAGCCCAAAAACTTCTTGCACATGAATCGGGGCCAGGCAGACCCGTCTGCGCGAATGCGGCTACCATGCAAGGGCAGTGGCTCGTTGGCCGCTCGCTTGGACAAATTTTTCATTCAGGAGTGCACGGATGGAACGCTGGATCGCCTACGCATTCATCTCAATGGCCTTCGCCGGCTTCACCTCGGTCATCGCCAAACTGGGCTTGACCGGCATCTCCAGCGATCTGGGATTGGCCATCCGGACCTGCTTCGTGTTCGTCTTCGTGCTCATGTTCGCCGCTGCCGTGGTGCCGGCGGCGCAACTGGGGGCGGTCACCGGCAGAACGTCCTCTGGCTCGGCCTGTCGGGTGTGACCACCGCGGTCTCCTGGGTGTTCTACTACAAGGCCATCAAGGCGGGCGATGTCTCGACCGTGGCGCTGATCGACAAGGGCAGTGTCATCGTGGCCTTGCTCATGGCGGTCTGGATCCTCAATGAAGTCATCACCCCGGCGAAGTTGATTGGCGCCGCGCTCATTGCGGCCGGACTGCTGGTGATCTCACGCGGATGAACGTGGCACCGACCGGCCCCGGCACCGGCTAACCCCGGCGCGGTGCGGCCAGGGCAGTGGCCATGTACTGCGTCGCGTAGTCCACGAAGGTGCGCACCCGCAACGGCAAGGTCCGGCGCACCGGATAGACCACGTGCGCCGGGATGCTCCTGGCCTCCCAGCGCGGCAGCAGGCGCACCAGCCGGCCCGAGACCAGGTCTTCCTCGGCCAGCCAGGTCGGCAGCACCGCCACCCCCAGATCCATGCGCGCCGCCTCGCGCAAACTGGTGACCCCTTCCGAGACCAGCACCGGCTGCACTTGCAGCCGGTGCTCCTGGTCACCCTCCCCGTAGAGCATGACTTCCCGCGTGCCGCCGAAATTGGCCGACGCCAGGATCAGCCACGGCCAGGCCTGCAGGTCCTCAGGACGGCGGCAACGCTTGTGCGCTGCGACCAGCCCGGGCGAGGCCACCACGTGGCGCCGGATCTGGCCCAGCGAGCGCGCCACCACCCGCTCATCGGTGAGCGTGCCGGCAATGATGCCGGCGTCGCACCCCTCTTCGATCATGTGCACCGGACGGTTGGAGTAGGACAGCTCCATGGTCACGCCAGGATGCGCCTGGATGAAGCTGCTGATGAGCCGGCTCACCACCGTCTGCCCGAAATCGATGGTGGAAAACACCCGGATGTTGCCCTGCAGCCCGCCCTGTTCCTGGCGCAGGCGCTGCTGGGCCTCGTCGGCCAGTTCGATCAGGGCGCGCGCATCCTGCAGGAAGCGCTGGCCGCTGTCAGTCAGGCTCATGCGGTGCGTGTCCCGGCGCAGCAGTTCGGCGCCGCATTGTTCTTCCAGCGCGCCCAGCTGGCGGCTCAGGGTGGGCTGGGTCATGTGCAGGGCACGCGCCGCCGCCGAGATGCTGCCGCAGTCGACGATGGTGACGAAGCTGCGCAGCAGGTGCAGGTCGTTGAACATGGTCATGCAAAAAGTGGATAAGCGATATGCCGATTATACGGCTACAGCCGATGCGTCCCCGGTGGGATGATTCATCCATCGAATTTTCACCCCACCCACTTTGACAAGGAGAAGCAGCATGAACACCACCGCATCCCAAGCCACCCGTCCCGCCCACCAGCAGGTTGCCATCGTCACCGGCGCCTCGCGCGGCATCGGTGCAGCCATCGCCACCCGGCTGGCTGCCCAAGGCATCGCCATCATCGTCAACTATGCCGGCCGCAAGGATGACGCCGAGCGCGTCGTGGCCGAGATCACCGCCGCCGGCGGACGCGCCGCTGCCATCCAGGCTGATGTCGCCGTGCCGGCCCAGGTGGCGGCCCTGTTCGACCAGGCCAGCACGCTCTTCGGCGGGGTCGACATCCTGGTCAACAATGCCGGCATCATCCAGCCCGGCCTGACCATGCTGGCCGATACCGATGACGAGCTCTTCGACAAGCTGCTGGCCATCAACATCAAGGGCAGCTTCAACACCATGCGCATCGCCGCCAAGCGCCTGCGCGAGGGCGGACGCATCGTCAACTTCTCCAGCAGCATGAAGACCATGGCCTCGCCCGGTTATTCCATCTATGCGGCCACCAAGGCGGCCGTCGAAACCATGACCAATGTCTTCGCCAAGGAACTGCGCGGCCGCAACATCACCGTCAATGCCGTGGCCCCGGGACCGACCGCCACCGAACTCTTCCTCAAGGACAAGACCCCGGAACAGATCGAGCGCCTGGCCAAGCTGCCGCCGCTGGAACGCCTGGCCCAGCCGCAAGACATCTCCGGCATCGTGGCCTTCCTGGTCGGCCCTGATGGCAGCTGGATCAACGGCCAGACCGTGCGGGCCAATGGCGGCTCGATCTGAGCGGCGTTTCACGAACCGACAACCCAAGGAGAGTATTCATGGACAAGGTGATTCTCATCACCGGCGCCTCCAGCGGCTTCGGCCGCCTGAGCGCCGAAGCGCTGGCCCGCGCCGGGCACGTCGTCTACGCCTCGATGCGCGCCACCACCGGGCGCAATGCAGCGGTAGTGCAGCAGATGGCGGCCTTCGCCAACCTGCACGGCGCGGCCTTGCAGGCAGTGGAGCTGGACGTGCAGTCGCAGGCCTCCATTGATGCGGCTGTTGACGGCATCCTTGCCGCGCACGGACGCATTGATGTCCTGATCCACAATGCCGGCCACATGGCCTTCGGCCCGGCCGAGGCCTTCTCGCCGGAACAGTTCGCCCAGCTCTACGACGTCAACGTGGTCAGTACCCAGCGCGTGAACCGCGCGGTGCTGCCGCACATGCGGGCGCGGCGCGAAGGGTTGCTGGTGTGGGTATCGAGCAGCAGTTCGGCCGGCGGCACGCCGCCTTACCTGTCACCGTACTTCGCGGCCAAGGCCGCCATGGATGCGCTGGCCGTGCAATATGCGCGCGAGCTCACGCGCTGGGGCATCGAGAGCAGCATCATCGTGCCGGGGGCCTTCACCTCGGGTACCAATCACTTCGCGCATGCCGGCAGTCCGGCCGACCAGGGGGTGCTGGCGCAGTATGAGCAGGGGCCGTACGCCGGCTTTGGCGAGCAGATCCAGCAAGCCTTTGCGGCCATCGTGCCGCCCCAGGCCGATGCCGCGGAGGTGGCCGGGGCCATCGTCGACGTGGTCGGCCAGCCCTTCGGCCAGCGGCCCTTCCGGGTCCACATCGATCCGGCGCAGGATGGGGCCGATGTCGGCTTCGCCGTGCTGGACCGGCTGCGTGCGGAGATGCTGCAGCGGGTCGGCATGGCGGACCTGCTCAGGCCGCAACGCAGTACGCAGCAGGCCTGATGCGCGGTTCCTGTCAGTGGATGGCGTTCCCGGCAGGGTTCACTTCACCCCGGCCGAGACGGCCATCCGGTCAAAATCGGCATCCAGTTTCTGCAGCGATCCTGCAATGCGCTGCTGCCTGGCCTTGATCCATGCATCCTGCTGGGCCACGCGCGCAGTGGCTTCGCGCAGCATGCGATCCATCTCGGCTGGCTGCGGGCCGCCCACGGTGGCGCGATTGCGCACGATGGCCACCGGATCGAGGGTGCTGCGGAACTCCTGTTCCGACATCGGCAGGGCCTGCGGGAATTCCGAATTGAGCACCGCTTCGTGATAGATGCGCTGCGCCTGGTCATAGGGAAACTCCAGCGGCCGGATGTTGTTGGCCCTGGCGTACTCCACCACCTCCGAGGCGAAGTGATGGCCCACGCGGAAGGGCAGCTTGTACTTGCGCATGAGCACGTCGGCCAGTTCCTGGGATGCGGTCCAGTCGCTGTTGAGTTCTTCCAGTGCGCGCTTCGGATCGATGACCAGCGCACCCAGGATGCTCTCCCAGTTCTTGAGCACCTTGACCGTATTGAGCACCATCTCCTTGTTGGGCTTCACATCCTTGGCATCGCTCATGCCGGGCGGCAGGTTGTGCGCCACGATGGCCACGCCCATGCCCTCGGCAATGACCGTGGAGGCATCGCGCCGGGTGCTGTTGAGCAGGCCCGGATTGCGCTTCTGCGGCATGGCCGAGGACACGTAGGTATTGGCACCGCCTTCCTGCAGCAGGATCCACGGACGCGGCTGCGCATATTGCGTCATCACGTCCTGGATGAAGGCCCCGGCATGCAGGGCAATGGAGGAGACCACGGCGCCCGCTTCCACCGGACCATCGACGGCCGACAATTGCGCAGCGTCATAGGCGTTGTCGACGATGGCGGCAAAGCCCAGGTAGTCGGCCATGCGCTGGCGGTTCAGCGGCCAGCTGGTGCCGTTCAAGACAGTGGTGCCCATGGCCGAGCGGTCCACGCGCACATAGGCTTCGCGCAGGCGCTGGGCATCGCGGTCCAGTGCAGCGGCAAAGCCCAGCAGGTAGTGGCCGTAGCTGTTGGGCTGGGCGGCCACGCCATTGGTGTAGTTGGGCACGATGGTGTCGCGCTGGCTGGCGGCCAGCTTGACCAGCGCGGCCGTGGTGGCGTTGAGCTGGTTGGCCAGGGCCAGCAGGTCTTCGCGCAGGATCGCCGCGCGCAGGGTGGAGAGCATGTCCTGGCTGGAGCGGCCGGCATGCAGCAGCGTGATCTGCGGACCGGCCGCCTGGATCAGCAGCGGCTCGAAGGTGATCACCAGCGTGGGACGCTTGGCACCGGGCAGCTCGCCATCGGCCAGCACCTTGCGGATGCCCTTGACCACCAGCGGCGTCATCGATTTGTCCAGCAGGCCTTCGTCGGTATTGATGACGGCGGTGGCCTTGTTGATTTCTCCGAGCCAGAAGAATTCATCATGGCGCGTGGTCTGCTGTGCGTGCAGGGGCGCAGCACTGCCCAGCAGGGCGGCGGACAGGGCAAAGGCGAGGGTGGAAAGCTTGGGCAAGGCGGTCTCCTGGAGGTTTTGGTTGGACTGTGCAGGGCGCCTATCTTAGCGGGCAAACGCAATCCTGGTTTGTGCCGGCTCAATCGCACACCCTGCACGTCCCAGTCTCAGCCGATGCTGTTGACCAGGTTCTCGCCGCCGGTCACCTCCAGTACCGTGCCGGTGACGTAGGGATTGGTCATCAGGAACAGCGCCGCATGGGCGATGTCCCCGGCCTGGCCGGCGCGGCGTGCCGGGAAGCTGGCGGCGACCTGCTGCACCATGCCGGCCCGCACGTCGGCCGGGAGGAAATTCCACATCTCCGTTTCCACAAAGCCGGGACGGATGGTGTTGACCCGCGTCGGTGCCAGTTCCACCGCCAGCGAGGCCGACAGCGCCTCAACGGCGGCAAAGCTGGAAGTCACGGCCGTGAAGCCCGGCTTGGGGCGCACCGCCATGCCACCGCTGAGGAAGGTCATCGTGCCGCCCTCGCGCAGCAGCGGCGCGGCGTAGCGGGCACAGGCCCAGGTACCGAGGAACTTGCCTTCCACATAGCTGCGCACGCCGCCCATGTCGGCATCCATGAAGCCGCCCCAGGTGCCGATGTCGGGTGCGGCCGTGACCACCAGGTGATCGAAGGGACCGATGGCGGCGAAGGCGCTGCGTACGGCGGCTTCGTCGCGCATGTCCAGGCTGGCTTGCTCAACACCGGCCAGGTCAGGGCGAGCTTCAAGGGAAGAGATGCGGCGGCTGGCGACGACCACCGTGGCACCGGCGGCCAGGGCAGCACGGGCGATACCCAGGCCGATACCTGTCTTGCCGCCGACCACGACGACTTTCTTGCCGGTGAGGGAGAGGGAGGGAGCGGGGCTTGCTGTAGTCATGATGGAATCCTGTCTGTTCAAGAGAAAAAAGTATTGAGTGAAACCGGCCTCGCAATGCGCAGCGGCCAGTGGCAAGGACGATGCTAATTGCCCTGTGCTTTGGTGATAATCCCGAGGATTGCCATTGCTGTTATTCTGTTTTGGAATAAATCACCCTGCGCTTTCCCTTTCAGCGAAACCCCATGGACAGATTCCAGGAAATGACGGCCTTCGTCGCCGTCGTCGAAACCGGTGGTTTTTCCGCCGCAGCACGCCGCCTGGGCGAATCACAATCGGCCGTCAGCAAGGCCGTGGGTGCGCTTGAAAAGCGCCTGGGCGTGGCGCTGCTCCATCGCAGCACGCGTAGCGTGACCCTGACCGATCACGGCCGCACCTATTACGCCCGCACCGTGCCGCTGCTGGAAGAAATGGCCCAGACCGATGCCGAGCTTTCCAGCACGACCCAGGAGCCCGCCGGCCTGGTCCGGCTGGCCACCTCCGCCACCTTCGGCCGCCTGCACGTGCTGCCGCTGGTGCCGCTGCTGCTCAAGCGCCATCCCGGCATCCGGCTCGACCTGCAGTTCGCCGACGGCGTGCGCGACCTGCTGGCCGATGGCATCGACCTGGCCATCCGCGTGAGTCCGCAGCAGCATCCCGATGCGGTGGTCAAGCGCGTGGCCAGCACCTCGCTGGTTTGCGTCGGTGCGCGCAGCTACTTCCGGCGGCATGGCCTGCCGCGCACGCCGCAGGACCTGGCGCGCCACAACTGCCTGATCTACAACGACATGCGCGAATGGCCCTTCAGCGGGCCGCAGGGGCGTTTCAGCGTGCCGGTACAGGGCAACCTGTCGGCCAATACGGTCGAGGCCATCCTCTCGGCGGTACGCGCGGGCGTGGGGATGGGCCTCTTCAACCGGGCTTCATTGGTGGGCGAGATGCGCCATCCGGACATCGTCACCGTGCTCGATGCCTACCTCTCCGAGACGCGCGACGTCAGCCTGGTCTGGCCGCGCCGCCGCTTCATCCCGCAACGGGTGCGGGTGGTGACGGAATTCTTTGCCGCCGAGCTGGCCAGCAGGATCTGAGCGGCCGGGCGGCCGGAGGGGCCGCATGATCCTTCACTCCGACCGAGGGAAAAACGTCGCTTCGGGCAGGAAACGATATACTGTGCATCCATACAGCCTTTGTCCCGCTCCCTTTTGTCGCAATGCCCGTCGTCCCCGATCACCGCTTCTACTACCTGAGCAATTTCCAGCAGGCGCTGGCGTGGCTGGCCGGGCGCTATGCCGATTTGCTCAGCGAAGAGGAGCGCGCCTTCCTCCACACCTTCGCGGGTTTGCCGCTGGCGGCCCGGGCGCTGTTCGTGCGCATGATGATGCGCCGGGGCGAGCACTTCCGCACCAGCCGGCTGGACTACCCCGAGATCGGCTGCCCCTTGCAGGCCGCGCTGGGCCTG